>Ga0307379_10002554_pt1 | contig 26842 bp, 22 predicted proteins | sample UN2MG_FD_202237 | JGI IMG/M metagenome (GOLD analysis project Ga0307379, IMG submission 202237) | Soil microbial communities from Risofladan, Vaasa, Finland - UN-2 | ecosystem: Environmental > Terrestrial > Soil > Coastal area > Acid sulfate soil | place: Finland: Risofladan, Vaasa | collected...
GCTGGCCGATGACCGCCTATCACCGCTCTACCCACAAGGCGGAGGACTATGACGTGCTCTGAAACCCGCAAGCTGTTGTCGCCATTCATGGACGGAGAGCTGCCCGCCGCCGATGTCGAGCGCGCTGCGGCTCACTTGCAGACCTGCGCCGCCTGCCGGGAGCAGCTGGCCGCCCTTCGGTTCACCTCGCGCTTGACGGCATCGCTGCCGGCCGCGCGCGTGCGCGGCGATCTTGCCTCCTATGTCGTCGCGCGCGCCGCGGCCGTTTCGTGGGGAGAGAGGTGGGCGGCAGTGCGCGACGTGGCGGCGCCCGCAGGCAGGTTTTTCGCTCAGGAGTTTGGCCGGGCGGCGGCGATCGTCGCGCTGTTCGCGCTAGCCGCAGGGCGGGGGCACGTCGTGGAAGCCGCGATCCTCGACTGGCCGGTGCGCGTCGCAGGCGCGGCGAGCACGGGGACGGCCTACCTGTCGGCCGGCCTCGACCGCGTGCAGGAAGTCCTCGACCGCGCGGTCGCCGAGTCCTCTCGTCGGGAACCGAAGCGCCCGCGTGTTCGAGACGGACGATCCGAACCGGCGCGGCCATCCAGCATTCCGTCGAACACGGCGGTTGTCTGCAGCCGCCAGGAGGGAGCCGGCAATGTCATCGCCTGACACCGCTCCGCCGCCGATATGCGCCCGCTGCCAGGCCCCGGTCACGGAGGCGTCGCGGGTAGAACACCGCGGAGCGATCTACTGCACGAACTGCGTCGGCCGCGCGCTCAACGGGGAGCGCCCAACTGGTAAGCGCCTCGACCTGCCGGCACTGGTCCATCGGGCCGGCCGCGCTCTCGACGACGTGGCGAGGCTAAACCAACCTGGACTTCGCAACCCGAGGTTGGCGGTCGTGCTGTCGCTGCTGCCCGGCCTGGGGCAGATGTACTGCGGGCAGATGGGGAGGGGCGTGATAGTCATGGTCGCCTTCTTCGCCCTCGCGTCCACGATTCCGCTGCTGGTGGTGCCCCTTTACTTCTGGAATCTCTTCGATGCCTATTGGGCCGCGGGGGCGGACGCCCAGCCCCGCCTGCCGACTGCACCCTCGCCGGCTCCGCCAAGGTCCGATGTCCCGCCCCCGCTCGCATCCACCGCGCAGGACTGGGCACCGTCGCCCGTCTCGCCGGCCTGGGGGATGCTGCTCATCGTGCTGGGGGTTCTCTTTCTGCTCAACAACTTCGGCGTCAGATGGCTGACCTGGGACCGCATGTGGCCCGCCGCCATGCTAGCGCTTGGCATCTGGCTGCTGGTCAGCTTCTGGCTGTCGCGCCGTGCGGCGGCCGCCCCGGAGTCGGTTTCGCCGCAGCCCGCTCCCACCTCCGAACCAGCACCGCAGGAGGCCCGCCATGACTAGACCCCGTAAGCGACCGGTCCCCGACGGCACCGGGACGCTGGTCTTCGGCATCATCTTCACCATCCTCGGCGCCGGCCTGTTGATCCAGCGCATAACCGGCCTGGACGTCTGGGATTACCTGTGGCAGTTGTGGCCGCTGCTGCTGATCGTGATGGGCGTGAAGGTGCTGATTGATCACTATACGGCGCGCCCGTCGCCCCCTCTCGACCCCGCTCGAGGGGCCCCGCAGCCGGTCGCAAAGACGCCGGGGCGGCAGCCATGAGGGCCAGAAACGTCCTGCTGGCGCTGGTCATCATCGCGGCCGGCATGACCATCACCGCCTCCCGCCGCGGCGTGTTCGCGGACTTGTCGCGAAGAATCAGCCGCGCCGCCGACCTCGCCGCGCGCCTCGTCGCATCGTCGGGGCCGACCATGCGATGGCACGAACTGGAGCGCTCCTCGCGCAGATTGCCGGCTGACGGAGCTGCCTCCCTCGTCATCGAAAACCCCTATGGCGAAGTCAGCGTCGTCGGCGGCAGTCAGAGCTTTGTCGGAATCGAGGCAGTTCGATGGGGCGCAGGGAACGAGCCCGAGGAGGCCAGGGCAACCGCTCCACGGGCGGGACTGGTCACCTCGCGCGCGGGCGACGCCATTATCGTCAAGGTCGCGGGCGAAGACACGGTGAGGCAAAGAGTGCATCTCCACCTCAGCGTCACCGCGCCATCCGGTCTCGACCTCGAGATCAAGGCGCTGGCGGGGCCGGTCAGCGTCCATGACATGTCCGGCGGAGTCAAGGTGGAGAGGATGGCGGGCGACGTGACGGTCACCGGGGCCGCGCGAGTGGCAGTCGCCGGCGGCAGCGGGCGCACCGAGCTGCGAGAAATCCGCGGCCCGGTTGATGCCAAGATCCTCGCCGGTCTCATCAAGCTGGCGGACATTGACGGCGAAGTGAACGCCGAAACCGCCGCCGGCGACATTCAGGCCCTGAATCTGAAGGGACCGGTCACCGCCAGGACCGTCAGCGGCACAATCACTCTTGATCTCTACGCCGGCGCGAATGCCAGCCTCAATACCACCAGCGGGGATGCATATGCCTCGCTCGCGAACCCGCTGACCGGGCATCTCTCGGCCAAGTCGGTGTCCGGCAACGTCACGGTCAAGCTGCCCCCCGGATCCGACTACGCCTTCGACATCTCGTCAGAGGCACGGCGGATCAGCACGAGGGACTTCCATCAAACCAGCGGTCGCAGCGCGCCGGACCATCTGGTGGGGGTAGTCGGCACCGGGCGCGGCCGCCTGGAGCTGCGCTCCGTGACCGGCACCGTCTCGCTCGTAGGAGAGTGGATTCCCCAGCCGCCGCGCGCTCTTTGGCGATTGGACATCATCCCCCGGTGCTATGCGCTGGTGGGAGAGTGGATTCCCCAGCCGCCGCGCGCCTTCTGAGCGGCCCTCCCCCATCTCCGCCCTGCCCGCGCCACGAGCCGCCTGCGTTGACGCCGCCCGCCCCGCAGCCTTGTGGGACCGACACGACAGGAGTCGGCGCCGGAGCATCGGAACATCGGTCGCGCTCAACTCATTGTCGGGAGGTGACCGGAGATGCCCGCGACCAGGACCAAGTCGCCCCAGAAGGGCGACCAGCTCGAGTGCGAGCTGTGCGGACTGTCGGTGGTGGTGGACGAAGCGTGCGGGTGCGCGGAGGTGCATGAGCTCATCTGCTGCGCGCAGCCGATGAGGAAGGTTGCCCGCGCCGCCAAGTCCAAGGCTGCCGCCAAACCGAAGGCCAAGCTGAAGCCGAAGAAGTAGCCGCCGGTCCGTGCGCCCCGGCCCGCCGCCCGCTTTCGGTGGCGGGCCGGAACCAGTCCCCGCCGACAGGTCCTCTGATGTATCGCCGGGCGGTATGGGTGGAAGGTTGCGCCCTACCGCCGGGTCGAATAGTAGGCACACTGCGACTACCACCGGAGGGATACACTTGTGGGGCACAGACTGGCGACGGAGGAGTTGACATCGAAGGAGCGGGTGAAGCTCGCCTGCGCGCATCGGGAGCCGGATCGGATTCCGCTGCAGGGGTACTTCACCCCGGAGATCATGGCGCGACTGCAGGCGCATTTCCCTGGCCGCGACGTGCGCGAGGTCCTGCACCTGGACCTGCGCAGCGCCAGCGACGCGGTGACCGGGGGCGCTCCGCTCAAGCCGCCCGTGCCCGGGGTGGCTGACAGCTACGACATGTGGGGGGTCGGCTACCGCCGCATCGCCAACGAGTTCGGCACCTATGACGAGGCCTCGGACCTTGCGCTGGCACGCCTGAAGACCATGGGCGACGTGCGCGCCTACCCGTGGCCGGACATTGACGACTACGACTTCTCAGGCGTGGAGGCGGCGGGTGACGCGATCGCCGAGTATGCCGTGTGCTTTGGTAGCGCCGGCATCCCCGACATCGTCAACGGGGTGTCGCGCGGGCGGGGCATGGAGCAGGTGCTGATGGACATCGCGACCGGCGATGAGGTGGGCGTCGCCATCATAGACCGCCGCGTGGATTTCCTCTACGAGCGGTGCCGGCGGGGGCTGGAGGCGGGAAAGGGGAAGATTGACATCCTGTGCCTGGGCGAGGACTGCGGCACGCAGAAGGGCCGGCTGGTTTCCCCCGCCGTTTTCGAGTCATTCTTCGTGCCGCGGATGCAGCGCTTCATTGACCTGGCGCACGAGCACGGGGCGCTGGCAATGCTGCACTCGTGCGGGGACACGCACGAGATCATGCCCACCTTCATCGAGATGGGACTGGACATCCTCGACGCCATGCAGCCCGAACCCGCGGGCATGGACCCGGAGACGATCAAGCGCGACTTCGGCGACCGCCTGACCTTTTGCGGTCTCATCAGCACCCAGGAGACGCTGCCCCACGGGACGACCGAGGAGGTGCGCGCCGAGGTGCGCCACCGCAAGGAAGTCATCGGCCGCGGCGGGGGCTACCTCCTCAGCCCCGCTCACGCCATCCAGCCCGACACGGCGCTGGAGAACGTCCTCGCGCTCTACCAGGAGGCGCTGGGGGTGGAGGAGTTGTGACAGCCGCCGGCACCGCGCCGACCGGCCGGGTTCGCTTCCACGTGCCGCTCGCGGAGCAGGCCGGGCTGCGCCCCCCGCCACTCACGCGACGGGCCGGGAGCCCACGCGCTTTCGCACCGCCCGCACACCCGCCCAGATGATGCCCGCGATCACCGCGAACGGGAACAGATAGACCACCGCCACCGCCATCAGGCCCAGCACATAGACGACATCCTTGACCGACTTCAGCACCGCCGCCGTCACCCACCGCCCCGCGTTCTTCCAGGTTGAGGCGATGGTGACCGGCGCCGGGCCCGCGCCCGTCTGGTTGACCTCGATGGTGATGGTGGATAGCTCGACGCGGTTCTCCAGGAACCGCAGCCGCCCGGACAGGCGCTCGATCTCCTGCTGCACCTGGGCCAACTGGTTGCGCACCGCGAGGATGTCGGGGATCTTGCGCGCCTGCCGCATGACCTCCAACAACTGCGCCTCCTGCGCGCGCCAGTTGCGCAGGCGCGCCTGCAAGTCCACGTATTCCTCGGTCACATCCTGGCTGGTGACCTCATCATGCGCCACTTTGCCGCCGAGGTCCGGCGCCAGCCCCAGCAGACGCTGGCGCACGGCATGGAAGCGGCTCTGCGGCACCCGCAGGACGACGCTGGCGTGGCCGTAGCCGGGCTGCTGCCGGTCATCCACCACGCGCGCGGGCGCCGCCTGCAAGGACGCCGCCGTCACCAGCGCCCCCTCACTCGCCGCCACCACCTGGATGCGATCGTAGGCGGCGCGCACGTCCTCGACCTCCAGCGTGATGGCGGCGGTCAATATCAACTGCCGCGCCCAGGTTTCCAGGGATGGCAGCGACTCGGGCGCACCCGCCGCGAAGTCGGCCGATGCCTCGCGCGCTGCGGGCAGCGCGCCCTGCCGCCCTGGGGGCCCGGTCTGATCGGCCACGCGCCCAGCCAGCGGCGCGTCCGGCGGGGAGCCCACGGCCATCCTCAACGGCGACGCCGTGCGCGCGCTCTCGCGGGAGCGCTCCAGCGTGGCCCCCGCGAACGCCAGCACGAACACGCCGACCACGAAGGCCGCGAGCACGAGCCCTGCCCTCTGCGCCAGCGTCAAACGCCGGAACCATGTGCGCGCGCCTCGCGCGTTCGAATCCTGACCGGTTTCCATGATCCGCCTCCTGTTGGCTATTCCGTCGGATTGGACTGGGCAGCGGGGCGGAATGTTCCGGGCGCAGGCGGGCGCGCGGCGGCGCCGCCGGCTGTCAAGCGCTGACGGAGAGATTTCACCGCCGATTGTCATCGCACCGGGACATTCACTCCCGCCCCTGCGGCTGGCAAGCAGACGGCGGGGCTCAGGACACCGCACCAAACCCGCAGGCCGCGGTAGGAGAATCGCGGGGAGCGGGCGAATCTAGTTGTTTACGTTACGCTGGCGCGCGCCTGCGCGCCCAGCCGCCAATCACAAGGAGCGACCAATGGCTAAGAAACTGACTGCTGCGGAGAAGGACCGAGAGCGCCGCCTGGAATGGTTTCGCCAGGCGCGCTTCGGGATGTTCGTTCACTGGGGGCTGTACTCACAGCTTGGGCGCCACGAATGGGTGATGAACCGCGAGCGCATCCCGCGGTCCGAATACGAGAAGCTGGCCGACACCTGGAAGCCGGCGCCAACCCCCGCCCGCACCTGGGCGCGCCTGGCGCGCGAAAGCGGCATGCGCTACATGGTGATGACCACCAAGCACCACGAGGGTTTCTGCCTCTTCGACTCCCGGCTCACCGACTATACCGCCGCCAAGCGCGGCCCGGGGCGCGACCTGGTGGCGGAGTATGTCGAGGCGGCGCGCGCGGAGGACTTGCGCGTGGGCTTCTACTATTCGCAGATGGACTGGCATCACCCCGACGGCGCCCGCTGCGCGACCGACGAGCGGGCGCGGCGGCGCTTCGTGGATTACATCCACGGCCAGGTGCGCGAGCTTTGCACCAACTACGGCAAGGTGGACATCATGTGGTATGACGTGAAGTGGCCGCTGGACGCCGAGGGCTGGGAGGCGGCCAAGCTGAACCGCATGGTGCGCCGCTTGCAGCCCGACATCATCATCAACAATCGCTCGGGGCTGCCCGAGGACTTCGGCACGCCGGAGAACCGCATCACCCCCGAGGCGGGTGGGCGCGCGTGGGAATCGTGCATGACCTTCAACGATAGCTGGGGCTACACGCCGATTGACACCAACTGGAAGAGCGCGTGGCGGGTTGTGAGCATGCTGCGCGAGGTAGCGGCGGGCGGCGGCAACCTGCTGCTCAACATCGGCCCGACGCCGCGCGGGGCGGTGCCGCCGGTGTGCGTGCGCGAGCTGCGCAAGGTCGGCGCGTGGCTCGACAAGTACGGCCCGACGGTGTACGAAGCTTCCGACCCGATGGCGCAGGACTGGATGATCACCGGCGCGTTCACCCGCCGCGGCAAGCAGCTCTACTTCCACTGCAACCGCTGGCCGGGGGAGGAGCTGGCGATCGGCGGGCTGAGCAACAAGGTGGTCAAAGCGCGGCTCTACGGCGGGCCGGCGGTCGAGTTCACGCAGGTCAAGGATCGCCTGGTGCTGCGGGGGCTGCCGCCGCGGGCGCCGGATGCGCTGGCCACCGTCATCGAGCTGACGATCGCCGGCGGCGTGCCGCGCCAGGTGCTGGGCGCGGGATGCGTCGTGCTGAAGTAGAGGCGCTGCCGCAGGGCCATTGACGACGTGTATGGCCGGGAGCACCCCGTCCAGCGCTGTCAAGCGCACAAGCTGCGCAACGTGCTGGGGTATCTGCCCAAGCATCTGCAGCAGCGGGCGGCGGCGGCGCTGCGGGCGTGGTGGAAGCTGGAGCCCAAGGAAAGGATGGCGCGGTTGCGCAAGCAAGCGGAGTGGCTGGAGCGGGCGCATCTAGTCATTCACGCTGGGCGCGCGCCTGCGCGCCCAGCCGCCAATCACAAGGAGCGACCATGGCTAAGAAGCTGACCGCCGCCGAGAAGGACCGAGAGCGCCGTCTGCAATGGTTTCGCAAGGCGCGCTTCGGGATGTTCATTCACTGGGGGCTGTACTCACAGCTCGGGCGCCACGAATGGGTGATGAACCGCGAGCGCATCCCGCGGTCCGAATACGAGAAGCTGGCCGACACCTGGAAGCCGGCGCCAACCCCCGCCCGCACCTGGGCGCGCCTGGCGCGCGAAAGCGGCATGCGCTACATTGTGATGACGACCAAGCACCACGAGGGTTTCTGCCTGTTCGATTCCCAGCTCACCGACTATACCGCCGTCAAGCGCAGCCCGGGGCGCGACCTGGTGGCGGAGTATGTCGAAGCGGCGCGCGCGGAGGACTTGCGCGTGGGCTTCTACTATTCGCTGAAGGACTGGCATCACCCCGACGGCGCCCGCTGCGCGACCGACGAGCGGGCGCGGCGGCGCTTCGTGGATTACCTCCACGGCCAGGTGCGCGAGCTGTGCACCAATTACGGCAAGTTGGACATCATGTGGTATGACGGGCAGTGGCCGCTGGACGCCGAGGGCTGGGAGGCGGCCAAGCTGAACCGCATGGTGCGCCGCCTGCAGCCCGACATCATCATCAACAATCGCACGGGGCTGCCCGAGGACTTCGGCACGCCGGAGCGACACATCACCCCCGAGCCGGGCGGGCGCGCGTGGGAATCGTGCATGACCTTCAACGATAGCTGGGGTTACACGCCGATTGACACCAACTGGAAGAGCGCGTGGCACGTCGTCAGCATGCTGCGCGAGGTGGCGGCGGGCGGCGGCAACCTGCTGCTCAACATCGGCCCGACGCCGCGCGGGGCGGCGCCGCCGGTGTGCGTGCGCGAGCTGCGCAAGGTCGGCGCGTGGCTCGACAAGTACGGCCCGACGGTGTACGAGGCTTCCGACCCGATGGCGCAGGAACGGCTGATCACCGGCGCCTTCACCCGCCGCGGCAAGCAGCTCTACTTCCACTGCAACCGCTGGCCGGGGGAGGAGCTGGCGATCGGCGGCCTGTGCAACAAGGTGGTCAAAGCGCGGCTCTACGGCGGGCCGGCGGTTAAGTTCACGCAGGTCAAGGATCGCCTGGTGCTGCGGGGGCTACCGCCGCGGGCGCCGGATGCGCTGGCCACCGTCATCGAGCTGACGATCGCCGGCGGCGCGCCGCGCCATGTGCTGGGCGGGGGATGCGTCGTGCTGAAGTAGAGGCGCTGCCGCAGAGCCGGGGCGACCGTAAGAACCCGCCACCGTGATTATGCGCGAAGACCGGGTGGCATTCACCTGGCGGGCGAGGATCGCACGCCCGAGGGACCTGCCTCCTGCCGTCTACTGCCCGCGCGCCAGCTCGCGCAGGCGAGTGAGCGCCTTCTGCTGGAGGCGCGAGACGTGCATCTGGGAGATGCCCAGGCGGCGGGCGACATCGGTCTGCGACAGGTTGCGGAAGAAGCGCAGCTCGATGATCTTGCGCTCGCGCTCGGGCAGCCGCTTGAGGCTGTCCACCAGGCTCGAGCGCGCCCCGATCTCCTCCAGCACGACGTCATCGTTGCCGACGTAGTCGGCAAGCACGGTATGGGAATCGTCGTCCGCCCGTCCGGTCTCGCTGTCGAGGCTGACCAACTCGTACATCTGGCCGAGCTCGAGGGCCTCCAGGGCGTCCTCCTCGGTGGCGCCGATCGCCTGGGCGATCTCCTTGACGGTGGGGGAGCGGTCGAGGCGTTGCGCCAGGGCGTCAACCGCCTTGCTGGCGGCGAGGTTGAGCTCCTGCAGCCGCCGCGGCACCTTAATCGCCCAGCCGCGGTCGCGGAAGTGGCGCTTGATCTCGCCGGCGATGGTGGGGGTGGCGTAGGTGGCGAAGCGGATGCCGCGTTCGGGGTCGAAGCGGTCCACCGCGTTGATGAGGCCGATGGTGCCAACCTGGATGAGGTCGTCCACGGGCTCGCCGCGATTGGCGAACTTGCGGGCGAGAAACCGCACCAGGTTCAGATGCGCACTGATGAGGCGCTCCCGCAGCCGCGGGTCGCCCGTCGCCCGCAGCTGGCGGAACAGGCCTTCAATCCCCTGGTGGTCGGTCTGCTTGGCCTTGGCCGTGCCCTTGAGCGCGGCGGCCTTGCCCTTGGACTTGCCTGGCGAACGCATGTTAAAAGCGGACGAGGTGCTTGGTCATGCGCACCAGCGTCCCGCTGCCGGGTTTGGTTTCGAACCTCACTTCGTCGCACAGCGCCTCGATCAGCAGCAGGCCCAGCCCTCCCTCGGGGAGTTCCTCCTGCTCGAGCGCACAGCGCCGTCTCTCGGGATCGAAGCCTGACCCCTGGTCGCAGACCTCGATCACCAGCGCCTGCGCTTCCACCGAGCACATGACGAGGATGTCCTCACCCCCCTCGCGACCGCGGGTCTGCGCGTCCTGGATGGCGTTGGTCAGCGCCTCCCCGGTGGCGACCTTGAGATCCTCGATGTCGTCATAATCGAAGCCCATGCGGGCGGCGACGGCGGCGACGGCGAGGCGCGCCACGCTGATGAACTCGGGGCGCCCGGGGATCTTGAGCTCGATGCGGGAAGCCGCCATGGTGCTCATCACGCTGTCGCCCCTTGCTCGTGCCATCCCTCCAACGCCTGGGCGACGCTGTCGCGCACCTCGAACACCTTGAGCAACCGCGTGATCTCCAGCAGCTTGCGGATGCGCGGCGCAGGGTTGGCCAGGCGCAGTTCGCCGTCATGTTCGCGCAGGCGCTTGAGCGCGCCCACCAGCGTGCCCAGGGCCGTGCTGTCCAAGTACTCGGCGGCTGACAGGTCCACCACCAGCCGGCGCACCCCCGCATCTATCAGCCCCACGATCTCTTCCTTGACCTGCGGCGTGGTGTAGAGATCCACCTCGCCGCCGATGGTCAGCACCGCCGTGGTCGCGCCCAGGCGGCGGGAACTCAGCTCCATCCCTACGGGATTGCCCATGGTCGTCACTCGCTGTGGGTGGTGCGGCCAAGCTCCGCACGCCGGGCTTCCACCGCCTCCTTACCGGCGGTGACCGCCGCATCGAGGTCCTGCTTGAGCCGCTCGGTTACCTCCTGCGACGCGCCGCGCACGCGCTCCGCCAGCTCCTCAGCGCGCCCGCGCAGCGTGCGCACGGCATCGGTCACTCCGCGCCGGGTATCCGTCCCCCGCCGTGGCGCGTACAGCAGGGCGGCGATCGCCGCCGCGGCGGCGCCGATGCCCATCCCCACCAGAAAACTCAGCATCCCGCTGTCCCGGTCTTCGTTGCTCATGCGCGTCCTCCCATGGATCGCCGCTCGCGCCCGCCGCTATCCTTCGGCGCGTTCGCCCTCATCCCTTTCCCCGGGGTGGGCGCCAACTGTTGACGCCTGCCGTTCGATCACACCTCCGCATGCCACCGTGTCGCCGTCGTAGAACACCGCCGCCTGCCCCGGCGTCACCGCCCGCTGCGGCGCGTCAAACTCGGCATCCAGCCCCTCCCCTTCACCGCGCACCACGCACGCCTGGGCGCTCATGCGGTAGCGCAGCTTGCCGCGCAGGCGCACCGGTTGCTTGAAGTCGGTCCGCGCGACCAGATTCGCGCCGCCCACCCGCACCTCCTTGCGGTACAGCTCCCGCTCCGGCCCCACCACTAGGGTGTTGGCCTGCGGGTCAATGTCAACCACGTACAGCGCCTCGCGCGTCCCGCACAGACCGAGCCCGTGGCGCTGGCCCACAGTGTAGGAGGCGATTCCGCGGTGATCCCCGAGACGCCTGCCGCAGGAATCAACAATCGGCCCCGGGGTCGCGGTGGCAGGCAGCAAGCGGCGCAGGTAGGCTGGATAGTCGTTATTGACGATGAAGCACAGCTCCTGGCTCTCCAGCTTGTCGGCCACGGCCAGCCCCAACTCCTGCGCCCGCGAGCGCACCTCGGCTTTGACCAGCCCCCCCAGCGGCATCAGCGCCTGCGCCAGTTGCTCCTGGCGCAAGCTGTACAGCGCGTACGACTGATCCTTGGCGCGATCGGCGCCGGCGCGGATGACCCACCGCCCCGATCGCTGGTCGCGCCCAACCCGGGCATAGTGACCGGTGGCGACGTGGCCAGCCCCCAGTTGCCGCGCGCGCTCGGCGAGGGCCCCGAACTTCAGGTAGTGGTTGCAGCGAATGCAGGGATTGGGCGTGCGGCCGGCCGCGTATTCCGCGCAGAAGGGGTCAATCACCTCGCGCTGAAAGACCTCGCGCAGATTGAACACATAGTGGGGGATCCCGAGGCGCTCCGCCACGCGCCGCGCATCGCCGATTGCCGCCAGGCTGCAGCAGCCGCGCGCCGCGTCGGCCTGGCGCGCCAGATCATCGGAGGGCCAGATCTGCATCGTCACGCCGATGACCTCCCAGCCCTCCTGCTTGAGCACCGCCGCCGCCACCGAGCTGTCCACGCCGCCGCTCATCGCGATCACGACCGCGCCCCGACGCCGCGTCATCGCTCACCCTGGTCGCGCCGTTCCCGCTGTGCCCGCCGCGCCTGCTCCCATGCCCGCATGCGCTCGGCGATCTTGCGCTCGTAGCCGAGCTCGCTCGGCTCGTAATAGGGCCGGTGCTTGAAGTCCGGCGGCAGGTAGTCCTGGTCCACGACCCGCCCTGGGAAATCGTGCGGATAGAGATACCCCTGGCCGTGACCCAAGCGCGCCGCGCCGGGGTAGGAGGCGTCGCGCAGCGGCCCGGGCACCGGCGGCGGCACCCGCCGCTCGACGTCCTCCATCGCGCGGGCGATGCCCAGCATCGAGGCGTTGCTCTTGGGCGCGGTGGCGATGTAGATTGCGGCCTGCGCCAGCGGGATCTGCGCCTCGGGGAGGCCGACGTACTCCACCGCGTGAGCGGCGCTGGTGGCGACCACCAGCGCCATCGGATCCGCGTTGCCGACATCTTCGGCGGCGTGGATCACCAGGCGGCGGGCGATGAACCGTGGGTCCTCGCCCGCCTTGATCATGCGCGCCAGCCAGTGCAGAGCGGCGTCGGGGTCGCCGCCGCGCATGCTCTTGATGAAGGCGGAGATGATGTCGTAGTGCGCGTCCCCGTCCTTGTCGTATTGCAGCAGCGGCTGCTGCAAAGCCTGCTCGATCAGGTCGAGGCCGATCGCGCGCCTGCCCTCAGCGCCGGGCGCGGCCAGGGAGGCCGCGACTTCGAGAGCGTTGAGCGCCACCCGCGCGTCGCCCCGCGCGACCTCGAGCAGGTGAGCCCGCGCCGCCGGTTCGAGCGCGACTTGCAGGCGCCCCAGGCCGCGGTCGCCGTCGGCCAGCGCGCGCTCCACGATCGCCCCGATCTGCTCGGGCGTCAGCGGCTCGAAGCGCAGCACCCGCGAGCGCGACAGCAGCGGCGAGTTGATCTCGAAGAAGGGGTTCTCGGTGGTGGCGCCGATGAGGGTGATGGTGCCGTTCTCGACGAAGGGCAGGAACGCGTCCTGCTGGGCCTTGTTGAAGCGATGAATCTCGTCTATGAAGAGGATCGTCTTGCGCCCCTGGGCGGCGAGGCGCTGCCCGGCCTGGGTCATCACCTTGCGCACGTCGGCGATGCCGGTGGTAACGGCGCTGAACTCCTGGAAATGGGAGGCGGTGCGGGAGGCGATGATGCGGGCGACCGTGCTCTTGCCGGTGCCGGCCGGGCCGTGGAAGATGACCGATGATAGCTGGTCGCGCTCGATGGCGGAGCGCAGCCAGGTCCCCGCGCCCAGAATGTGCTCCTGGCCGACGAACTCGGTCAGATCGCGGGGGCGCATGCGCGCGGCCAGCGGCGCCGCCCCGTGCGCCGCCGCCTGCGGCTCGTCGAACAAAGTCACGTCAGGGCTCACCTGCCAGTCTGCGAAGCACGCGTCGCCGGCGCTGCGGGCGGATTGTAGCACGCGCCGCCGAGCAGGGTCAACGACGGGCAGGGCGCGGCGGCGGGAATGGGGAATATAGTAGGTAGTCGCCGGCCGCCAAGCAACCCGCAGCGGCGGCCGAGCGTCGGCGATAGCATGAAGAACGCACCATTCGGCCATCGGCTGACACATAGCCTGACCGCGGCGCTGATGGTCGCGGTGATGCTCGCTGCCCTCGTGCACGGGCGCTCCCCGGCGGCCGCGGACCCCGGCGCGGAGAGGGCCGCCGAAACCTATCTGCGGGCGCTGCTCGCCGGCGACGGGGCGACCGCGCGCAGCTTGAGCCCGACCCGGCCGGCCGACAAGTTCGGCCCGTGTCCCTTCGCGCGAATGCCGCGGCTGGAGCAGGCGCGGGTGGATGCGCATCGCGCCGCCGTCAGCTTCAGCGGCGCGGTGCGCGACGGGGAGCTGCCCGACGAAGGCGCGTTGGTCCTGACCATGCTCGACGACGTCAAGGGCAATCCCTGGCGCGTGCGCCAGGTCGCGTTTTTCACCGAGCCGCCGCTGGGCGCGCGCATTCCCCCGCGCAGCGTCACCCGCCGGGACGAAGCGCAGGAGCCGGCCGCGACGGAGGCGGCGCGGCGCTATCTGGCGGCCTGGCTCAAGGGCGACTACCGGACGATGGACAAGCTGGCCTTCGACTGGCTCGCCCGCCTCCGCGACCGACAACCGGCCACGATCCGCGACATCGAATTCGACTCCACGCCTGCGCCGGGCGCCGAGATCAAGCTCACCTTCACCGCCAAGGTCATCCTCTACCGCGTGCTGCCCAAGACCCTGAGCGGCACCCTCTTCGCCATGCGCGAGGAGGGCCGCTGGAAGATTCGCAGCAATGAGCTGACGTTCTAAGGCCAGACCGTGGCGCTACCTTCCTCGTGCCTCAAGCTGCGCGCGCCGGCCAAAGTCAACCTGGCGCTGGCGGTGTTGGGCCATCTGCCCGACGGCTATCATCGCGTCGAGACCGTACTCCAAACCGTCTCGCTGTGGGACGAGGTCACGCTCACCGCCCGTCCGCGCGGCATCACCATCGCCTGCCGCGAGCCCGGGGTCCCCACCGACGAAACCAACCTCTGCTATCAAGCGGCGGCGCTGCTCAGCGAGTTCCTGCCGCCGGCGCCGCGGCGGGGCGTGGCCATCGGCCTGCGCAAGCACATCCCGATGCAGGCGGGACTGGGCGGCGGCAGCAGCGATGCGGCGGCGACGCTGGTGGGGCTCAAGCGCCTGTGGGGCCTGCGGCTGCATCGCGCTCAGCTCCAGGAGCTGGCCGCGCGGCTGAGCGCCGACGGTCCCTTTTTCGTCGAGGGTGGCTGCGCGCTGGCGACCGGCCGGGGCGACAGCGTCGAGCGCGTCGGTGCGGGGCCGCGCTTGCATTTCGTGCTCGTCCGGCAGGGGCCCGGGGTGTCCACGGCGTGGGCGTACGCCAAGCGCCTGCCGCGGAGCCCCAAGGGTGCGTGCCAGGCGATGGCGCGCGCCGCGGGAGGCGCGTCGCCGACGGCGATCGCGGGGCTTCTGCATAACGACCTCGAGGCGGCGGTTCTCCCCGAGCGCCCTGATATCGCCGACCTCAAGGCGCACCTGCTGAGCGAGGGCGCGCTGGGGGCGTTGATGGCGGGCAGCGGGGCCGCCGTCTTCGGCATCTTCCCCACGCACAGAGCCGCGCAGGAGTCGGCGGCGCGCATGTCCAAGAATGGGATATGGGCGCGGGCGGTGCACAGCATCGGCCGCGGGGTCGTGGTCGAGGCTGCGGACACCCCGACGGGTCGGGGTGCCACCTTGTGACTGCGTGACCAATGGCGGACGCACTCGTTCTAGCGGCTGGTATAGAGCACGGTCGGCTCGCGCAGATGAGCGGGACCCCGTTCCGCGCGCTGATCGAGGTCGGCGGGCGCCCGATGGTGGAGCGCGTGCTGGCGGCGCTCCGGGGCACGACGCGGGCGCAGCGCATCGTCGTCGTGGCGCCGCCCGAGGTGCAGCAGCGAATTGCGCCGGGGCTGGCGGACCTGATGGTGGCGCCGGGCGAGACGCTGCTTGACAACGTGGAGCTGGCGCTCGCGGCGCTCGGCAACTCCGGGATGGCGATGTTCGCCCACGCGGACGCGCCGCTGGTGACCGCGGAGGCGTTCGACGACTTCCTCGGCCAGGCGCAGCCGCTGGGCGCGGACCTGGCCTACGCGATCGTGCCCAAGGAGGACGTCGAGCGGCGGTTCCCGCACGGGCATCGCACCTACGCGCACGTGCGGGAGGGCACCTTCACCGGCAGCAATGCGGTGCTGGTTAACGCGGAGTTCATCACGCGCCACCGCGAGCTGGTGCGCCAGTTCTACCGCCACCGCAAGCACCCGCTGCGCCTGGCGGGGATGTTGGGCGCCGGGTTCATCTTGCGCCTGCTGACGGGGCGCCTGACCATCGCCCACCTCGAACAGCGCCTGGGGGAGGTGCTGGGCGGCCGCGCGCGCGCCGTCATCTCGCACTATCCCGAGCTGGCATTTGACGTGGACAAACCGGCGGATCTGGAAACCGTACGCGCGATCATCGCTGAGTGAGCGAGACGAGGCGGCGTCGGGTGCTTCGATGGTAACCCTCAAATGCCCGCAATGCGGCAAGTTGTGCCGCGAGGGCATCGTGCCCTTCCCGCGGTGCGGGCGCTGCCACGAGCAACTGCTGAAGTGCCGCTACTGCGCGGACTACGACGCGCAGATGCTCGACTGCGTCTCCATCTCGCGCCCTGATGATTTCCACATCAGCGACCCGGACCGGTATCTCGCATGCCCCTTCCACAAGTCAACCCTGGACCTAGCCAGGCAAGCGCTCGTGCGATCCCGGGTATGGGTGACGACGCTCATCCTCGCCGTCGTGGCGGCGCTGGCGGTGGTGCTGCTCGCCCGCCACTATGCGCCGCCCCCGGCGCCGGCGGTGGTGCTGCACGCCAGGATCGCCCCGACGGAGGTGGTCTCAGTGCGCGAACCCGCGATCATCTCCATCCAGATCTGGAACCCCGGCCCCGGGCGCGTGGAGCAGGTCGTGGTGGCACTCGATCGCTCCTGCGAGCGACACCTGCGGCTGGACCGGATCATGCCCAAACCCTCCCGGCAGCGACGCACGGACCGGACGCGCCGCATGTGGTTCCCGGCGCTCGCCGCGGGAGGCGTGCTGGATCTGCAGCTTCACGTCACGCCGGTGCGAGCGGGCACGTGCCGACTCGCGGCGGAAATCATGGCTCCGGGCAGCGGGCGGCGCGAGCGGGTCAAGACGAGCCTGGACATAGCTTCGTGACCGGCCCCACTCCAGCTTCCGCTGCCACCCAGCCGGAGCAGGCGCCGTTCATGGATGCGGAGCAGGCCTGGGCCTACCTCTACCGCAGCGCCCCGCGACCGGGCGCACCCTCCAGGGAAGTGAGCCGGAATGACGCCATCCCGCAGCCTTGACCGCGCCGTGAGCCCCATAGACCTGCACGTGCACACGAGCGCGTCGGACGGCACCTTCACCTCCGAGGAGGCGGTCGCCGCCGCGGCGGAGTCCGGGGTCGAGGTCTTGGGCATCGCCGACCACGATACCCTCGACGGTATCGCGCCCGCCCTGGCGGCCGGGCAGCGCCTCGGCGTCACCGTGGTGCCGGGCGTGGAGATCAACACCGATTGCGGCGCGACCGAGGCGCACGTGCTCGGCTATTTCATAGATCACACCTCCCCCACCCTGGACGCCGTGCTCGCGGACATCCGGCGCCGCCGCGTCGAGCGAATGCGGGAAATGGTTGCACGCCTGGCCGGCCTGGGCCTGCCGGTGGAGGCGGCGCGCGTGGCGGCGATCGCGGGCAGTGGTTCGGTGGGGCGGCCCCACGTGGCGCGGGCGCTGGTGGAGGCGGGGCATGTCAAGACCGGCGCCGAGGCCTTCGCGCGGTACATCGGGCGCGGGCAGCCGGCGTATGTGCCGCGCTACCGGCTGACACCCGAGGCGGCGGCGCGCGCCATCCGTGCCGCCGGCGGCATCCCAGTGCTGGCGCATCCGGCGAAGGTGCGCGACGACATCCTCGTCCAGGCGCTTCTCCAACAAGGGCTGGCCGGCCTCGAGGCTTTTCACTGCGACCACAGCGCGGCCCACGCGCGGCACTACGTCGCGATGGCGCGCCAACTGGGCCTGCTGATTACGGGGGGAACGGATTCCCATGGCCCGCGCTCCGAGCGCCCGGTAGCAATCGGGGCGGTGAGAGTGCCACGCTGGGTATGGCAGGAACTGGCGGCATGTGCCTCGAATCATGTATCAGCCGTAAGATGGGGAATCCCGACGGGGGAGCGAACGGCGGACTGAAGCGGACCGGGGCGGGGAGTGCACAGCCGGGTTCCCTGCCTTTCGCGGGGGGTGGAGCCGCCGAAGCGGTATCAGGAGCCGCAGCAACCGGGGGGCATTCTACGGGTGGGAACAACTGGGGGGAATAGTCTAGAGGCTGAAGCGCAGCCGCGATGCACCAAGGCGTGGACCGCGGGGACATGCAAGTATGCTTCAGACTTCGGTGCGAGAAGCGGACCCTTCGACCCACAATGCTCTCCGCTTGGGGCGCTACGCTCAGCGCTATCGCTGGGCGCGTGCAACCATCGAACGACTGCTCCGCAGCCCCTCCTGCGAACTCCGCGCCCGTGCCGCACCAGCCCTCTACGCGCTGGCAGCGACCCAGAGCGACGCGATTGATGACCTCAGGCGCATGTGCGCCGACCCCATCCCCGAGGTGCGCGAAGCCGGGGCCTACTGGTTATCCCGTGCTTGCGTGGTGGACGGACGCGTGCTGGCCGCGATCCGCGAGGAACTGGCGGGCGAAGCCGAGGTTCGCGTCGGTGTCGCCGCCGGGCTGGCGGAGCACGCGGCGAAAAGCGACAGCGCCTTCGATCTACTGGTGGCGCTCGCGTGTGACATGGACGGCCAGGTGCGCGCGACGGCGACGGAAGCCATTGGCCGCGCAGGCCGTGGTCACCCGGTGCGGGCGGTACGTGCGCTGTCGGACCTGCTGTTCTCCAGCGCCAAACCAGACGAGTACATCAACCAGGGCGCTGCGTCGGGCCTCGCACAGCTCGTGGCGGCGGCCGCTCCGGGCGCCCTCAAGCTGACGGCGCGGCTCGCCGGTGATGCCCACGATTCCCGGCGCTGGTGCGCGGCGCACGCCCTGGCGGGAACGAGCAACCCCGATTCCGACGCCGCCGTGCGCTTGCTCACTTCGCTCGCGCGGGACCCCAGCCCCATGGTGCGCGCGGAGCTGGCGATGAGCGCCGCCTCTTTCGCCGCCGCCGATGCCGACGCGGCCTGCGCGATGCTGCAGCTACTGGCGGGCGACCACGACTCCTTCGTTCGCGGCGCCGCCGCAGAGGCCACCGGCCGCGCAGCCCCGGCGCGCCCGGAGTGGGCGATCAGGGCGCTGCGTCGGTTTGCCGGAGCGGCCGACCACAATGTACGCCTGGGAGCGGCGGCCGGGCTCGAGTACGCGACCGCCGTGGGCGGCGTAGGAGCACGGCACGCCGTGCTCCTACTTCTGTCGGAGCTGGCGCATGACAAGTGGGCGGTCGTGCGGACGCGCGCTGCGTTGGCCCTCAAGTGCGTATGGGCGTCCTCGCCTCAGGCGCGACAGTCGCTGCTCGACCTGGCGAAAGATTCGCATCCCGCGGTGCGAGCGGCGGCGGCCCGCAGCCTCGCGGTGGCCGCCGACGATCCGCAGGTGGCAACTGACGTGTGGGAGGCGCTGGACGTGCTGCGCCGCGACGACCACGCGGAGGTGCGCCACAACGCCATCCGGGCCATCGGCGAGATGGGGACCTACGATCCCCGGCGCGCGGTCGCGATGTTGGGTGAGCACCTGGCCGACGTTCCCGAACCGCAACTGGCGCAGGCGCTGGCGACAGCGCTGGCGGCGCATGACGAAGCGGCCCGCTTGTGCGCCGGGGTGCGCATCGGAGTGGCGGCGGGCAGCGAGGGGGTGCTGCAGGAACTGGCCCAGGCGGCGCGCGATTTCGTCACCGCCGACCTCATGGGCATACTCGTGGACCTTGCTCGCCGCGACCCCATGGAAGATCACGTTGACCGCCTTGCCGCGCTGGTGGAGGCACAGCCCCAGGGCGCGGCTATCGCCGCGTTGAGCGCCGCAGCCAAGGGCGTCTGCGCGGTGCTGCGCGCGCCCACCCTCGAACAACTGGTGCAGGCGTGCCAAGGCTTCCCCTCGATGCGCGAGCTCGCGGACGTGCTGGCATTGGTGCCCGGGATTGAAGACACTAACGCATTATTGTGCGCGGCTCAGCCCCTGCGCGCGGCGTGCGAGGCGTCGTCGCGCCTGGACCAGGTTTCGCACCTCAGGGAAGCGCTGCAGTTGCTGCGGTCGCGGCAAGCCCTAGCTGCCAGGTCGCCCGCGCTCATCTATCGGCGGGTGGTCACGCATCTGCTCGGCACCGCCGCCGAAGCAGTCTCGGCGGTCCTACCTTTCCTGTCCGACCATCCGGAGATAGTGGTCGCCCTGCTGCCGGAGCGTCCGCGCCTCGATTCCGAGATGACGCTGGGCCTGTACCTGCGCAATCGGGGTAACGCTCCCGCCACCAACGTCTGGGTTTGCGCGGAGGCGCCAGCGCCCTACATTGTCTCCGCGCACGACCAACGGCCGCTGGCAGAGCTGGCCCCCGGCGAGGAGATGTTGTTACCCCTGCGTCTGAGCGGCCAGCACCCGCAACCGCAGGCGGGGACGGTGGACATCTCGGCCACCGTCGCCTACGATGACGCCGCCGGCACCGATTACCACGCCGATTTCCGCTGTGACCTGCAGCTCGAACCGGCGCCTCCGTGCGCCGACGCCCGCCCGCGGGAGAACCCCTACGTGCCGGGCAAGCCGCTGGCCTGTGACTCGCCGATGTTCATCGGGCGCGAGGACCTCCTGAGCTTCCTGCGCGAGGCGCTGCACGGGGCCTACCAGGAGAACGTGGTCGGCCTCATCGGTCCGCGGCGGATCGGCAAGACCAGTATCCTGCGCCAGGTGGAGGCGCGCTTCGGCGACGCCTATTGGCCGGTGTTCGTTGACGTCCAGGGCGTACTGATGCGTGACCTCGGGCACCTGTGGCGCGCCATTGCCGACCGCTGCCGGGAGGCCGTGGGCGCGCCGGCGGCATGGCTGCCGTCGCCGGAGGAACTCGCCGCCGACTTGGGGGTGCTGCCGCGGTTCCTGGAGCGACTCATCCGCACCGGCGACAAGCGCCTGCTGGTCATGCTCGACGAGTTCGACGACCTGGAGCATAAGGTGCGCAGCGGCCTGCTGGCGGACAGCGTATTCACCTATCTTCGCCACCTCATCCAGCACTCGCCGCGCATCGCCTTCCTGCTGTCCGGCACCAACCGGCTGGAGGAGCTGGGCGAGGACTACTGGTCGTTCCTGTTCAATCTGGCGATCTATCGCAAGGTGGGACGCATAGACTCATCCGCCGCCCACGAGGGCGTGGTGCAGCCCATGGCGCAAGCGGGGATCGCCTGCGACGGCCTCGCCGCCTATCGCATATGGGAGCTCAGCGGCGGACATCCCTACTTCCTGCAGCTCATGGGACATTACCTGGTCAGTCGCTGCCAGCGACTCAACCGGCCGTACTTGACATACGACGTGATCGAGGGCTGCGTGGATGGAATCATCGAGTGGGGCGAGACGCACCTGCGCTACCTGTGGGAGCAGCCGGACGCGGTCGAGCGGGCGCTGCTGGCGGCGATTGCCCACTGCGGCCGCGGCGGCGCCACGTCAGCGCTGATCGCGGATTCGCTGCGGGCCCACGGATGCGAGCTCTCCTCCGCTGCCGTCACCCTCGCCCTCGAAGGGCTGGTCGAGAAGGACCTGGTGACCCAGACCGGGCAGGTGGTGCCACGCCACAAGTTGAGCATGGGCATCTTCGGCGCCTGGATCGAGCGGCACCAGCCGCTGCCTGCCGTCGCCCGCTGCGCCGCCGAGGTGCGCAGCACGTGAGCGACAATCGTCGCCGCGCGGCGGCATCATCAGGCTTCGACATGCGCACCTGACACGCACTTGTAGTCAACATGTCCGTGGTAGAAGATCTTGACCACCGCCCAGTAGTCCGGGAGCTTGGGCTGACCGAGCACGGGCGCGAGAGCAAACCGGTAGCTTGCCTCCTCGCCCGGCCCCAACGCGAACCCCTGCACGGGTGGCGATGACTCCGCCAGCGCCAGGGGCGCCGCCGCCCGCCCCCAGGTCTCCATCGGCCCGATGAGGACGACGCCGCCTTCGACCGCATCCGCGCCGACGTTCTTCAGGCGCGCCTCCACGCGCCCGCCGCGGCGGCTGACCTCCCACTCGATGCGCGGGGCCTCGCCGACCTCGATCACATCCTGATAGACTTGCCCGCGGTGCGCCAGCCGCGCCTTGACCAGGCCCGAGCGTCTGTCGCTCGTGAAGCACAGCACCACCTCCTGGGTCATGTGCTCATTGGCACCGAGGTCATAGTCCACATGAGCCGGCACGGTCTTCCATCCCTCCGGCACAACCAGCTCCACGCGTCCGCTGATGCGCTGGTCGAGGTAGTTATTGCAGACCGCGACTTTGAGCGTATTGATGGTGACGCCGCCTTGACGGATGTGGATTCCCGTCTTGACCGCGCCCTCCAACACCACCGATACCGGCGCGTTGCCAAGCGGCGCCTCGCCCAGGTTGTGATCCCAGTAGCGGATGTGCAGCGGCTGCACCGGCTCGGTCTCGCGCCCCAGGGAGCAAGCCTCGCCGCGTACTACGGGCGCGCCGCCGCGCAGGTTGTAGGTCTTGATCGAAAAGGGGCCGGCGTCATCGCCTACGCAGGTGCCGCGTTCCCCGCACGGGGCCAGCGGGCGCTCGCGTTCCTCCAAGAGGTTGGTCTGCCACGCCTCGCCCAGGGGCGCGAACCAACCCAGGCGCAGGGAGACGGGACTGCCGGTGGCCTCGTACAGGCGTACGGTGACGCCCGGGTCTTCCACCGGGGCCCTGCCCTCGAACGCGCCCGCGGGGTTGCCGTGGCGCTTCACCGCGGTCACGATCAGGTTATCGCCCTCGACCGTAAGGAAGCTCATGGCGGCGGGCAGCGCTCCGCCGTGCTGCGCCAGCGCCACCGCCAGCAACGGGTTGTTGAACTCATAGCCGACGCGGTAGGCGCGCGCCGCCCGCCAGTCGCCCGCGGAGGGACAAAGCGCATACGGGTAAACGTGAGTCTTGTGCTCCGGTACGATGAAGAACGGCAGGCGGTCGCGACCCCACGGCGTCGCGCCCCATGGCGAAGTGTGCATCAGCCCCAGCACCATGGTGTTGTCGGCCTCGATGCTGGTCATGATGTTACCGAGGTTGGCGATGGCCAGGGTGTAGTCGTCCACCTGCTGGCGGGAGCCCGAGGCGTTGACGTTCGCCGGCAGGTTGATATCCGCCGTCGCCGCGAAATCGCGCATCATGTAATCGAGGCCGCGGCGCAGATCATCCGCACCCTGCGCCGACAGGATCAGCACCGGCAGCGCCGGCCACCCTTCCGGGACCTCGTCGTCGAGCACGAACACGAACGCGTGGCCCGCCTGGTCGCGCCGCTTGCGGAAGCCGCCCTTCGCGTGATCGGAGAGCCGGTTGATCAGCCCCCTCGCGTAGTGATTGTCGCCCTTGATGTCGAGCGCGACGCGGAAGCTCGTCCCCCACGGCAGGTCGGCGTTGAGCTCCTCCTGCACGGTCAGGTCCTGGGGGACGGAGACGCCGCGGTGCTGGCGGTCGCCGTCATCGAACAGCGGCGTGCAGAACACGCCCTTGCTGATGAGCTTTCCCGCCAGGGCGTATGCCTGGTCCTCGACCGCGTCCCCGTGGGGGATGACCAGCGCGACCATGCCCAGGGTGAATGACGCGGAGTTGGCAGTGCCCTTGGTTCCCATGCGCAGGCGCGCGCAGGAGCCGTGAGCGAACCACTGGTAGGCCGCGCGCAGTCCGCACTCCGACAGGTTGTTCTGCGCCTGGGTGCGAAAATCGAAGACGCTTTTGCTCGCCTTGCGGGTCACCACCGCGCAGCGCTCCTCGAATATCGGTTCCACCCCTTGCAGCCCCGAGGGGAAGGTCACCACGAACAGGTCATGCTGGCCGCGATAGTCCACCAGCCGCGTGACGCAGTCAATGCGCGCCAGGCCCGGGTAGAGGGTGATCTCCTGCTCGCGCCGGCAGTCCTTCATCGCCCCCTTGATGACCAGCGCACTGCTCACCGCGCCCGCGCGCAGCTCCACCTGCGCCTCGTAGTCGCGCGAGCACCACCGGGGGCCGGTGGTCCACACCTCCCACGGGGGTTCGCGGCGCGCCGGATCTTCAGCCAGGGCCACGATCTCGTTGCCGGGGCCGCGCGACGTATCCAGCACCTCGCGACGCGCCTGCTTGTCGTAGAGACTGACGATGCCGCCGTGATCGGCATCCACGCGCACGCGGAAGAACTCGTTCTCGATCATCGCGCCCCGCTTCGTCACCGGCGGCGGCGGCATCTCCGGCGCCGGCGTCACGTAGAACAGGCGGTAGCCTAGGGACGGGATGTCAGCCGCGATGAAACGGAGGTCGGCCTGCAGGCGTCGCCGCCGCTTCGCGGTCGCCAGCAGTTCGACCGCCACCTCCCGGCCCTCGGCGGTGCGCAGCGCGAAGCCCTTCCACCCCGCCGGCAGCTCCACCGTCACCCGGCAGACATCGGTTCGGGCCCAGTTGAGCGGGTTGAACACCGCCAGCGGCAGCGCGTCGGCCGCCGGTGCGGGCGCGGCGGTGTCCACCAGCGAGCCGATGTACCTCAGCGCCGAGTCGAGCGCTTCCGCGGCCAGCTCCAGCGACTCGCGGTAGGCGGCCATGAGGTCGAGGTATGCGCGGTCACAGCAGGGACCGGTGATCGCGTCGTGGTGCTGGTTGAACAGGAGCTGCCGCCACGCCTTGTCCAGCGCGAGTTCGGGATAGGTCGCGCCGAGGGCGGCGGCGAAAGCGCCGAATTTCTCCGCATTGACGATCGCGTTCTCGGCCATGCGGTTGCCGATCTTGAACTGGACGCGCGTGATGGCGGTGCCCTGATGATGGTACTCCATGTCCCGCGCTGTCTCCGGTATGCGCAGGCCCTGCTCGCGGATGCGCCGGTGGGCGTCGAGCATGAACTTGCTCTGCCCCGAGCCGCTCACCCGGATGCTGGGCGTGCCTTCGCGCAGACCCCCCGTCAACCCCGCCATCCACGCGGTGGGGGGCTTGAAGTCGTTGGCGTCGAGCCGCACGTCGCAATTGAGCCCGTACGCTGTGAGTTCGGTGCACTGCTTGCTGATGCGATCCCGCAGGTCATCCTGCCCCTGCGTCCGGTAGCCGTAGCCCAGGCGCCGCATCAGCAGCCGGGTGCCGTCCGGCGCGCGGTGCCAGAATAACGGGTAAAACCCAGAGATGGGCTTCGACCAGCAGCAGCCGAGAAAGCGCGATTGCGCCAGGATCTGCGATAGCTGCGCGCAGTGGCCGAAGACGTCCCACGGGGCGTACACCAGCGGCTCGTCGCCGAGGACGCGCTCGTGATAGAGGCGCCCGTAGATGATATTGCGGATGATGCCCTCGGCGCTGATCAGCTTCTCGGCGGGCTGGTTGTAGGAACCGCCCGTGCCAATGCGCCCCTGACGCACCAGATCGCGGATGAGCCCGCGCTCCTCGGGGTGAGTGTCATAGTAGGGCTTCAAGTACGACAGCTCGTGCAGGAACACGCCGTAGTGGGGATCGACGCGGCAGATCTCAAGATTCTGTCGTACGTCTCCCAACAGCGACACGGCGTAGTCGCGTTGATCTTCAAGCCACACTGCGTCGCTGTGAAAACCAGGCACCAAGTACACGACATCGGGACCTGGCTTCTGCGTTTCTCTCGCGTCGGACAACTGGGTGACTCCTTTCGGTTGCCGGCCTGCCGGGCAACGCGCTCCGCAAGCTCCGGATCATGCCGCGCGCCGCGGCTGGGCCGCGGCGCGCGCGTGGCTGCAAACACATTTCGGCGGTGCGAAGACCAAACCTCTTCGCGCGCAAGCGCCGATGTAACGCCGGCACCTGCTGGACTTCTCCTCGCAACTGCCGCCGCAGGTGGAGCAGTTGATCTTTCAGTAAGTACGGTCAGGTGCGGCTTGCCCCTCGACCGGGAGCGGCTCGAGCCCCTGCGCGGTGACGCGGATGCGCTGCGCGCGCAGCCGCTCCGGTTTCGCGTCCATGTAGACGAACAGCACCACCTCCGGCTCGACCTCCAGCAGCGCCCCCATCGCCCATACCGGGAAGTCCACCGTCGTCCCCTCATCCCAGGTGCGGCCGCCGTCGTGGCTGAGATGGATGGTGTGGCCGGGGAAGCGGTGTGCCACCAGCGCGGCCCCGGACTTGGTGCGCGTCATGCAGGCGGCGTACCCGGGAAAGGGTGCGCGCCGCGCCGAGGACCAGGTCTGCCCGCCGTCATCGGAGTGGGTCTCCCACATCCACGGGGAGTAGATGGGGCGGATGTAGCAGATGATGCGCCCGTCATCAAGCACCGCTCCCACCGGTTCCGAGAGGTCGAGGCAACTCTCCGCCGCGCCCGCCTGTCCCCGCCAGACGAAGCGATCGAGGTTCGCGGGCGCGGACCACGTGGCGCCGCCGTCGGTCGAGCGAATGGCGAACGCCTGCGCCTCCATGGCTCCCCACTGCATCACCTCCCGGTCCGCGGCGCGCGCCAGCCTGCCGGTCAGGAGCCGCACCAGGGCGCCGTCCGGCAGCTCCAGCAGCGCACCGTAGGCATGAAGCTGCGGCGGGTCGGCGGGCCAGTCGCCGCTCAGCTTGGCGGCCGTGGGTTCAGACCACGTGCGCCCGTCATCGTGCGATTCCGCCATCAGGATGCGGCGGGGCTCGGCGTGGACCGCCTGCAGCAGCAGCCGACCGCTCTTGGTTGCGTGCACGACGCCCCAGTGCAGCGCGGCCGGCAGCTCCACCGGTTCGCCCCAGGAATGCCCGTTATCGCGTGACCGCACGATGAACGTGCGCTCGGCGCGGGTGGCCGGGATCGCCAACAGCAGGTCGCCCCTCGGCGCCCGACAAAGCGAAGGCAGGGTTTGTTCGCCGCCGATGCCCGGCGCCGGGTGAAACCAGTTGCCCCGACCGGCCGGGGCGGTCTCGTCCCATGCAGGTGCCGGCGCCGCATCGCCGCTGACGCGCAGGTTGCGCAGCGCGAAGCCCCCATACCCGGCGAAGCCGATGCGCCCGGGGGCGGCGGCGAGGTCGGTCACCACCGGCCCGGGGCGGTCGTCAACCCACAGGCGGATGGCGCCGCCCACGCATTCTACTCGCGCCCGGTACCAGCGCTCGGTCTCGCTGAGCACGCCGGGGATCAGCGCCAGCTTGAGGTTGCGGATGTAGCCCGATTCGTCAACCCGGGAGATCGCCGCCCAGAAGTGGCGCGCGCGCGTCTGCTGGCCGCACCACGGGAAGCTGACCCAATAGTAGTGATTGGCAGCTTGGGCGCGCAGGATGACCCCGACATCGCCGGCGCCGGTCTCGCGATAGCTCGCCAGGAACTCGAACTCCACGGTCGCGTCCGCGAACGCCTGCG
>Ga0307379_10002555_pt1 | contig 26840 bp, 26 predicted proteins | sample UN2MG_FD_202237 | JGI IMG/M metagenome (GOLD analysis project Ga0307379, IMG submission 202237) | Soil microbial communities from Risofladan, Vaasa, Finland - UN-2 | ecosystem: Environmental > Terrestrial > Soil > Coastal area > Acid sulfate soil | place: Finland: Risofladan, Vaasa | collected...
GGAATTAAAACTGTCGCCGCCAATTTTATAGTGCTGATAGTCTAGTAGGTGAAAGCGAACCCTATTAGAGCCAAAAATATCAGAGCCAAAAACCAAGCTTAGGCCAAGTGCTAAACCTATATCATCAGCATCTTTGATAGCCGTCTTGTAATCAGCTTTCACAACGCCTGCTTTGAAATGTAAAAACCAATCATAGGGCCGTGCAGTAACATAAATTGCTTGTGAGTCAAAAACCATGTAAGAGGACTCCGTATCATAATACTCATTTATGTCATTTTCATCAGTCAAACCATTAAATAGATCAACCTCAAGACCAATGTTCCAGTGTTCTGTTTTTTTTATCTCATAGCCTAATTGTAAGCTCAACCCAAAGTCAGAACCATTAAAGTTAGTTGCATCAACAAGTTCAAAGCTTAACCCGAAATTAAACGGACCTGCGCAGACTGGGTGAGCAAAACAGATGGCAAATATCAGTACAGAAATTTGCAGAAGCTTTTTTGCCATGTATCCTCTCGACTTTAAGTCTGCCAATTAACAATGTAGCGGATTGTTATGGACCCGCCGTTCTCTTTTCAAAAAAACATAACTATTAAGCGATCGGAATTGTTTCTAAAATATTTAAAGAATCATGATTTAATATTTCAATCCGCCGGAGGCGGACAAGCCCGCCATAAAAACGGCGGACAGGGATTTGACCCCGCACTTTTTTCTCAATGATATTTTTTACATAAGTCAAGAGGAGACCTGACCCCTTTCTGGAGCCGGTTGTTAGGCATCTTCTTCGCTAATCCCAATCTTGTTCTGGCTATCATTCTTGCCTTGGGCATAGGCATTAGTATCGTTGCCCGGGCTCCCATTATAACCTTCTTCGTATGTGTTGTAATACCCTATATAGTACGACTCCCAGTAATCCAGCTTTTTCACCTGAAGGTTCCCACGAATGATCTTCCATTCTGCATAGTCAGCAGCATTTTTGTACGGACCAGTGCCCATTTCCCGATGCTGAACCCACCTTCTTTCAGGTTCTTTGGCTGTCTTGCCTATGTATATTTTTCTATCCTTTGTTATGCCCAAGTAGATGCAAGCGAACTTCTTTAAATCTCTGCGGTTATGATCTCTTGGCTTCGACTGCTCACGCTTAAGATATTCCAAAATCTGGTTCGGAGTGATTTGGAGTTTTACTTTGCCGTAAGCACTCATAGGAGCACAGGCGAAATAGTTCTTTGCTGCTATTTCCTGTATTTTCCCCAAGACATTTTTTTCTTCTTTAGTTTCAGCCAAATGACCTTGTAGCACAACTGCACGTCTCCAGACGTGACGAAATAGGGTAGCTTCTGGGTACCCCTTATGTTTTGGGCATGTTGGCCTTGGTTCTCCTACAAATTTGACGAAAGCATCATTGTATGGTGCCAGTCGTTTCCTCTCCATTTTTTCCACGAAAAATGCGATCAGGAAAACTACCAAGGCCAATCCGATTAATATTGCGATAGTACCCATAGGATTATCGACCATCATGCCTAACGTTCAGCTTGAGAGGTGCGAATGGAGCGCAGCGGAAGGAGCATCCTTCTCCAAGCTGATGTTCGGTCTTTAGCTAATGTTGAGAAGAATTTTATCCATCTGTATCCTTGTTATATTTAGGATTCTTTCCACCATGCTCTTTACGATATGTCTTTATGACTTTAGACTCCTTGACCTTCGCGCTTTCTTCCGTCATTTTTCTTGAAGTCACCACAAGCTTGGTGAATTTCTTTCCATCAGCACGATGTTCTTCTTCGCGAGCCTTAGGATCACTGGTTGTGCCTCTGTAAACTATTTTATGACCATCTTTGAGATCATAGGTTACGGTATCTCGCTTTTTACCCATTTTTAATCCTCCTTACCTTATTTTCGATTGGAACCTTTTTTTCTTATGATTTTTTTCGCCATAGTGCTTAACCTTTCTCTTGTCCTTTCAAAAAGCTCTTCAAAAACAAATTGGATCATCTCAAAATCATCGATAAGATCATCTTTACTAAGACCATTTCCATGGCTACCGACATTCCCTAACCACTTTATAGCAAGTAACTGCTCACCGATATGTGGATTTTTTGGATGGAATTCAAGAATGCGGTCATGTAAGGAAAGGTGCCGGTATTTTCCATTCTTCTTTCTTTCACGCTTTCGAACTTTGAGATGGTCCACCAATAATTCTACAACTGTACGTACTCTGTTCCCTGCTGCATCCAGATCAGACCAATACAATGAGAATGCTTTCCGAATTTCTAACTTGATATCTTCGGGACACGCTTTAGGTACAGTGAAAAGATCTGGGGATGGACAAATGAAATCGGGTTCTAAAACTTCCTCAAAATCAGACTGTCCGGTATCTGGATCGAGCCAACCAGAAACTCTATATGAACCGCAGACAACGGCTTTTTCTCTGCAATTTGGATTTGAACAGTGAAGATGTGCTGTGAAAAGACCATGGATCCATTCCGGCTCCCAAGCGTCATGATTCCGATGTTGAATTGATTCAATAGCTTCTTCCAAGCGGAATGTGTCCCGATTAAGAAGGAATTTTCCACCATTGCAATGAGGGCAGGGCCATGGCGGAAATCGTTCCTTTGCAAAGGGTAGAATCCAAATATTTCTATCAATAGACATTTGGACAAAATCAACGCTAATAAGTTAAGAAGTGGTAACTTTCAATTCGATAGAACCGAACAATGAGTGATCGGAATTATTTCTAAAATAGAAAAAGAATCATGGTTTAATACTTCAATTTTTATCGTGCTTATTGAGAAATATAACCCATATCGACTTAGAACCCGGGGTTTGACCCTGAAGGTTTTTTCAATGATATTCTTTAAATGAGTCAAGAGCAGATCTGACCACCTTTTTTAAGTCACAAGCCTTTTCCTTCATAATTTGTGACACCTTCATCCCCCAAATATTTATTAAATTCTTGAGCACGTTTAAGGAATTCTTCATCAGATAAGGCTAAAACAAGAATGCTATGGACAAACCCTTCTTTGCTTTTACACGCAAATCTCCGTTTTTTTGTATCAATTAAATCATCCACTTTATTAGTTATAGCAATAGTTGTTGACATAGTTTCCCCTTTAGAAATTTTAATATAAAAAAGCCCGGTGTCAGGGGCAGCGCGTTCTTACCCTGTCCCTTGCACTCCAATGTTGTGTGCTCCTTAACTTAGGGTCATTTGTTTACCTTCAATACTTTTACCAAAAAATCAGTCGCTTTGTGATTATAAATGCTTGGAGTCACAGGAGGGACGACACCACTTTCTCTATATTCATCTTCCTGTTTTTTGTTTCTAAAATTATATGCTGAGTAGTCTAGATTGTCTTTGACTTTGTTATCTTTAATTGCTTGCCAAATATCACTCTGACTAACCCTAGGAATTCTGGCTTTAACCTCTGCAGCAAGCTCCATTGCTGAGAGAGGATAATCCTTGATTAGATTTTGTTTGACCTTTTTAACTATTTCTACTTTATCAACCGGGACTACATCACCGATAAGTTTTAGCGTTACCGCCCCCTCTTTTTCGGAAAACTGTCCTTCTTTAATAAACTTAATCTTGTTTGCTAAGCCTTCATCTAACACAAGAATTTTTGATTCATCTTTTTCGATCAATGATTTTTCTGTATCCAAAATAGCGGCATTTTGAGGTCCGGCTTTACCAATTTTGGCCATCAAGTCGAGCCACTGGCTATTATTTTGTTCAATACGTTTGTTGATTATATTTTCAAGTTCAGCGTATTGTATCTTTTGTGTGCGACCGCCATATCGATAATAAATTTCACCGTTTTTTATGATTTGATCCTTACCTTCGTCCTTTTTTGCGATTACTGGTTTTACAGCTGCTTCATAAATTTTAAAAATACCAAAAGCTTTCCCTTCGATCTCGACTACAGCTTGTTCCCATCTGATATCTGCAGAAAATATTTCAAGAAGAAAACCTGTGATTTTCTCTGGATCAATTTTGTTGAACTGCTCTAAGGCAGAGCCACTAAGTCCATTTGGTAAGCGAGGAGCGTTTTTAACACCGAATATTAGATAGCCCCCTCTATTATTTGAAAAGGCGGCCAAATCTCTAAAATAATCAGCAAACCCTGCAAGATTAAACTGTTCTTTGAACTCTAGCTCCTGACCTTCCCTATGATATAGATAGGCTCCTTTGGTTTTCAATAGTTCCTTGATGATATCTTCATCTATTGGCACGTCTTGATGCTCCCATTAACATACAACCAAATCATTTATGACACACAAATATATAATAGATAGATTATAAATATGGCAATAATTCTATATTCTACATAATCCATGTATCAACCCAGAACCCGGGGTTTGACCCCGAACTTTTTTCAATAATATTCTATAAATGAATCATAAGCTGATTTGACCACTTTCAATAATTCAGTATTGTGTCCCCAGAATCCACATCTAAATCCTTAAACATTAGATCCTCCTTTGAATCCTAAGGACAGAATCTATATCCAAAACGGTGAGCCCTCTACCAGAAGGAACACCAGAAGAATTCAATGTTCCTGCACAATCATGGCAATTGTAAATGGTCTTGAGATATTTTTTCTCCAAAAGGGGTGGAATCAAATCATAGAATTTTGGATCTTGCGGGAATCGGGCTCGAAAGAACTCATAGAGTCTCCTCTGGCCCTTAGATAAATTGCATGCACGGCATGCCCATACCTGATTGTGTATGCCCAAAATTCGCTCGCAACTCGGGCACTGATCATTGATATGCACGGAGCGAGGAACAAGGTGTTCCCAATTTAGATCAGTATCTGAGCCGCAATATGCGCACCTCTTTTCAGACTCGACCAACTGGCGATCTTCTCTGGTGATCTCCGACCAGCTCTTTTCTCCTGTTTTGAGCTGACGAAATGTCTTTTTGATGAAGCCATAATGCTGGGACTTGGCAGCTCTACCATTCGGAATTACAAAAGCACTCCGCGCGATAATCTTTGCATATTGGTAATAGATTAAATCCCGAATAGTTTCTGCTTACCTGTCAGGCATATTCAGTCCTTAATGCTATCTTGTTGCACTAACAGATGCTCTTCACCAGCAGCAGATAGGCCGTCTGAGTGCAAGAGCTAGTTTCTATTATCTAGGCAATCTGGAATACCTTTTTGCCACGCTGGTAAACCTCGAAATCCCCGTCGTGGGATAACTTTAGAGCATAACCTGAATAGGAGGCAGAAATAGCAGCTGCAGTTCTTGTGCCTTCGACTCTTGGCTTTGGGTGTTTCAATGATGGTTTGATATGAATGCCTGTCGCTAGAATGGCCCCCTTGTGATTGACTATGACTGCGCCATCGACACTTGCTAGATTTATGAGAAGCTCCGTTGGGGATTTGAAGAAATTGACCTTCCCTCGGAGCGCAACATCAACAATGTCCTTTTTCCGATCAATAAAGGTGTCAAGTATGTCATCCGAAGGAATGACGACAAAAAGGGCTCCAAGTCGCCTTACTGACATTTCTTCTATAATGGGTAAAATCGTTGCTAAGAGACGTTCGCCGATTCGATCTTTGAAGGTTTCGAAGAAAGTGGCTAACGGGACAGTTGACCACAAGCCTTTCTTATAGCGCAACTTCATGAGTCCCCTACAAATAATTTCAATCTCTCGATTTTGTGTGGTTCTTATCACCCAGTCGCGACCCTTCAATAATTCATGAACCCACTTAGGTTCTGGAACATAGCATGAATCTATAGAAGCATGATCATGTGTGGACGACACAATGGCGAGAATACGCTTGAGTCGGTCTATAACGAAAAGATTGTTTTGGGCGTCCACTATCATTACGCCCCTCTTCAGGCTAAGTAACCTCGAACCGAATTTAATCTTTCTGACAGGCGTAATATGGATACCGAGCTGTGCTTGATTTTTTTTAAGATCGTGGAAGTTTCGTGTTAGTAATAAGCCTGTGGCTACCGGCTCGCCTTCATAGCTCCAGAGAACAATTTTCTCGAACTCTTTGATAATTGAGAGAGATTCTTCGATGCTGAAGTTTGCTAGCTTTAGCTGGTGAGCTATCGCTGTCTGCAGAAATTCATGTGATAACGCAGGAATAACTCTCTCCAAGTCTCTTCGTCTATAAAACTTTGAGTAATAGCCAGAAAGCAGTGAAGACATGCTGCCAGCCAACTTCCTTTCCATTTTTTGAAATGGTAGGCCAGGCCGAGAGATACGAAACATGGCTGGTTTAGCTTTCTTTTCGAGGTCTGTGATAACAATGTACATGGTATAGCCGCTATGCGTCAAAATGACATTTTGCCTCATTTGCGACCCCATAAGCGCCGCTCTCTTGAAACTGGCTGCAGTAACAGGGATGACGGCACACTTGGCGTTAAAAAAGTGAGATTGTACGCTGGCAAATATCTTGAGCGATTCAATGCGCTCTCTTTTAGATAGAGTTGATCTCATTGTGTTGGATTGTTGCCGATTAGCGAATATTATACAAATCTATTGATTGATCGGAATTATTTCCAAAATATAAAAAGAGCCATGATTTAATATTTCAATCCGCCAAAGGCGGACAAGCGTTTAATTCCCCGTCCCTTGCGGTGATTATGGATATTCCGGTTGATACTTCGCTGCTCTGCAGTGAGGTGGTTCATTTTTTACCGTGCTCATTGAGAAATAAAATCCATATCAATATAGAACCCGGGGGTTGGCCCCTGGTCTTTTTTTCAATGATATTTTTTACATGAGTCAAGAGCAGGTTTGATCCTCTTTTTAGGCTAAAATACTTAATTACTTATGCCTGGCACCATTTACGGCGCCTAAGAGGTCTAGCCAACTTGCATTCATAAACTTGTTATGTTGTGGTGTCTAAAATATATTAGCTCTCGTGTTTCTGTGTATTCGTGGGCTCGGCGATCCGCGCTCCGACGCGATCCAACAGTCTCATGAGGAGGTCTGCGAGTAGGACGACCTCCGACGCCTCCGTGGGATCAGCGTAGTCGACTTGCCTGTGGCTTGGGGGATTCTTGAAAGTGCCAATAGCACCAGCGAATAGTTCCATGATCCCGACCCGCTCTCCTGGATCCAGCTTTGGGTCAGCCAGTTTACCCCCTTCGCCGAAGGAGTTTCGCATGAGCTTCACGCCGAGCAGAGACGAGTCGGCGCCAGAGAGTTCGCGAACTCGGATCTCTACCTCCCGCATCGCCGCGAAGTCCGCTAGCTCGAATTGTCCGAGCAGGAACTGTGACTTCACTTGCTCGAGGCGGTGGTGCAGTTCCACGTCTAGACGTTCACAGGCTCGGATTGTCTCAAGTCCCACTTCCAGAACCTTGCTTCCGAGACGGGTGACGAATATCGCATCGGAACTCGACTGGCCCGGCGTTCCGCGAGCGACGAGATTCTTTGAGAAAAGCCAGTTGAGGGCTTCGGACCAGCACCGAAGGGTGGGCTCGGGAAGGTTCAGATTCCTGCCAGAATTCAGGAAGTTGTAGGCATTCCACTCCTTGGTGTCAACGAGGTATTTCAGTACGAGAATTCCGAGACGATCAATGGGTAGTGACTGAACCTCGTCAGCTGAGAGTTCTAGGAGGGAATGCGCCATATTGGTCTCCTTCGTGGGCTAACGTATTTCTCACTTGCCGTTGTGGAGCGCAGCGAAAGAACGGTCAGGTGCAGAAAATTGTTGGTCTTTGATTAATCAAATTTTAAAGGACTGCTCGCTGTTATGAGCACTTGACGAGCTAGATAACGTATTAATTCTATGTCATAATAGAGCTGCTCAGCCTCTTTGGAAAAAGGTAATAATAGTTCCACTTCACCTTCCCGGACATCGTTCTTGGTATGTACGATTTTACATCGAATGTCATACAACCGATCAGCAGCATCGTTTCTCAAATCAGCTGTTGGATTTGCCAACGGAAGTTTGTGTGTCGTCAACCCTTTAGTTTTTGATGAAAAAAACTCTTGCTTCCTTTTGTCTAAGCTCAAAAATGACCGCAATTCGCCAGGATCGACACATTCTTGTAAAGTAGCTCGTAACATCGATCTCTCATCTCCGATCGATCCCCTTTTAGATGAAAGAGCGGATAATACTCGCCCGATGTCTGCATCGCGATCTGCCCGAAAAGTTGGATTCTTGAGAATCCGCCGGATCTCACGTCTGGCTTCAACTTGAAAGTATGTGGGGAAGTAGAATTCTATAACTTGATAATAGGCCAGAAACTGCAGCAGGGGCATACCCTGTGCACTACGTGCATACCAATACAATGACATAGGAGCTTCATCGTATTCTTGGGAAGGGAATTCGAGATCATCCAAAGATGCCTCCGGTGCTCTCATGCGACTTGGATAAATAAGGTGCCGTCTAAATCTAACCCTAGCCAAGTTGAGGCCAACTCCGAATGATAGGTCCATTTGGAAGAAGAAAGCGTCTGCCATTCGACTGAGAATTCTAACGGCATCGTCATGCCTTCCAGCTCTAATTCCTGAAAGCTTCAAGCTGAGCATTGATCGCCTGGCCCCTGAGCATAATATTTCGATCTCTTTTGATGCCGGGCTTAGGTTCAATTTCTTTTCACCGTCTTTAGAAAGCACTTCAAGGTCAAGCTCGCTAGTCTTATCCTCTCCCATACTGCGTCTACCAAGTAATCTACGCCTCAAAAAAGATGTTGGTATTCTATCTATTGTTGTAACCAGCGCCTCAATTGTGCCATTTTCATATGAGCAGATTGCCTCGTAGGGATTAAGGAAAACGAAATTCTCAAATTGGATCGAGAGTATTTGCTCAAGATTAGCATAGTCCCAGATAGCGTAGGACCTTTTATCACGTCCTGACGGCAACTCCAATACAAGGTACTTGATACCATCCTTGAACGGCTCTTCTTCTTCTCTCAAAATCAAATTCGCTTTTTCGCAACGATTTTTGAGTTCCGATTTTGCCCTCTCGTACTCTTTTGGATCTACGTCCTTTTTCTCATCATCTACAAGGATCTCTTCTTCACTCATGATTACCTCCAATTAGATGGAGACCAACATCTAATATACAGATTATAAATATGATAATAATTATGCTTTTTTTAAAGAACTAAGCCCATTCTCGCTTAAGTATCCTGTTTCCAATCCTCCAGCCTTATTAACTTTCTATCCGGGCGGTGGTTGTTCCAGAGCCGGAAGGTATTTTTCTTAATGATTTTTAGGAGGGCAAGGTCCTCCAGTTGACATACGGGCATCACACGGCTCTTTTCAATTGCATAGAATATGGCTAACAGCCCGAGACAAAAAAGGCCTAAAAGGGCTGCAATGTTTCTTTTGTATTTTTTATTATGTTCGGTTTGGAGTGCGGGTGTTACGGCCTGTGTATGTTTTGCATGTTCAAGGGGAGGGGAGGAGTGTTTACTGTTTTTTACGCTGTTTGTAGAAGAGCAGTAACGTGCTGTAATGAGCGGGTGAACAACGAGCAAGCCAAAAAAGTAACAATACTTTTTCATGGGCTGGCCTTTTGAATTATATATCTATTTCTTGCTTATCTCTCAATATGTGTTTTGTCAATGTTTTTATAGGCTTGTTCATTTAGCTCTGTGCTTCATTTTACGAGTATGCGGCTATGACAATCTCTCGCCCGCTCCCCTTCGATGCTTCTCAGGGTCGCTAGAGCCCACAGGGACCGCGGAGATAGATATTATCTTGTCCTGATTTTTTGACCCCGGTGAAATAGAAATTAAACGAGGCATTTAACAGGGCAGGGTGGCTGAAGTGACAGGTTGGCCATTATTTTTTAGGGAAGTACTTCACTCCAGGCATGTTCTTTAAATCTGAATCTTGCGTCCAGAGTATTGCATTATATGCTTTAGCTGTTGCTAGAATAATACTATCTGCCATTGGAAGACCCTTTTCCAGGCTTAGTTTAGAAGCAGCGATAGCCAACGGGACTGTAAGATCTACAACGGTTCCTTTTTGCATAGCCGCTGTCGCTTGAAGCGCTTCATTCTCGCTTGATTCTCGGAGAACAACCTTGAAAACCTCATATAAAGTTATCGTTGGAACAACGAGCGAATCTGTATCTTTCAGAGGAGATATGAAATGTTTTGCATTCGGCTCGTCTGCAAAGTAGGCAAGCCAACCGGAAGAATCGACGATATTCATACTCTATCTTCCTCGCGTTCGAATTCAGTATTTATGCCTTTGAGGAATCCTCGAAGCTCTGTAATATCTCGTTCAGGTATTAATTCGATTCGACCCTCATATTCTACAACCTGCATTTTTTGACCAGGACGAAGATGCAATGTCTGCCTTATCATCTTTGGTATTACGACCTGATATTTTGGTGATACAGTAACTGTTTGCATTTCATAATCTCCATCGATAATTTTTTGTCATACGATAGCACTATCGATATGATATTGTCAATGTTTTTAATGAGCAACTTGAACGCTTACGTGTCTTTGTGAAGCGCAATAGAACAACGATCACTGCCCAGCGCCTTGGTGGGCCCTGGGTTTGTTTGTCTGAATTTGATGCACGGGTAGTGGCTTGATGCTGTCAAGCGCATTTGATTCAGATTTTCTTGCAAAATATAGATCCCATCGAAGCTGCATATTCATCCAAAAGTCAGGTGATACGCTAAAAATTTTTGCGAGCCCTGACCTTCACCACCCAGACTGTGTGCTCATCATCTTGGATTGAATACACTATACGATACCGCCCTTGCCGCAGTCGATACCTTTCCTGTCCGGTCAATTTTTCACAGTCTGGAAAGCGAGGATCTTGAGAGAGCATTTTGATGCGCGTAAGGATTCTTTCTAAATCCTCCTTTGTTATTTTTTCAAAATCCTTCCAGACCGACTTTTTAAAAAAAATGTTATATGCGGCCATCTTTTTTGAGCCTCTTGACCATTTCTTCATAGCTGATCAGAGGTTCATGGGCCCTTTCATCAAACGCTGCGAGATCCTCTGCATCCTCGGCCATGGTTTCTCTGACGGCCTCGTTTACAAGATCAGAAACCGAGCGGGAGGTTTCCACAGCCTTTAACCGCAAGGCCTTGTGTAGATCGGGGACAAAGTATATCGTGGCACGCTTTGTTTCTGTTGCCATAGTATTACCTCCAAATGTAGTTAAAACATTATAACGTTTAAACGTTAATATGTCAATATTCACGCGGAAACATATTGTATTTTTTCATATCTTGTTGGTTGGGTCTCCATCAGCTATCATTGCACGTATGACGTGCTTTCCAGGTTCACCAGGTGCGAATGCCTTAACAATAGCCTCAAGTACAGTAGCCCCATCCTGATTTGTAAATACCACTTCAGATGTTGCCAAACCATTTTCGTCGATATCAATAACTGTGAGCTCAGCCTTAATCGTATCATCAAAATACACGGGTTTTTGAAATTTAAAATCCATCTCCGTTGCCAACCATCCAAGTTGCCCGCCAATTTCAGTGAGCATACTGCCAACTAAAAGTCCATGGCATATTTTCCCATTGAATTTCATTGCCTTTACAAAACGTTCATCAAAATGAACTGGATTGTAGTCTCTGGATATTTCAGCAAAATCCAATACCTGTTGTTCGGTGAAAGTGCGAGATGTGGTAAACGTATCGCCAACAGAAATACCTTCAATAGCTTTCATTTGCATCGATGACATAGATAATTACCTTGTTTTTTTGTAACTATTCAGCCACCAAGGCACAAAGACCCAAAGAGGAGATAAATATAAATTGAATAACGGAGTTTTCTCATTAATTTCAATCCGCCTGTCGTCTGGCGGATTAAAAAGGCTATAATAAAGAATAATTCTATAGTTTTGGTGTCTTGGTGCCCCTGGCCCAGACCTGGCATGCAAGAATTAGTTATTAAAGCTAAGCTCCGGCGTTAATACCAAAGCAGGCTTATGTCCCTGCTATGTCGCGCTAGGGCAGGCTTTGTGGCAAGATACGTGAGTAATTACGTTTTTTTAATCAATAGAACAATACAATACCAATAGTAGCCAGAGGGAAGGGAAGATGATAATAAAAAAACTTTCTTACGGTGCAATGATCAGGGAGGTTTTTTTCTCTTCTTCCTGTTTCTCGTGTTCTTCTTCAAGCAGGATGTAGATAGATTTTAACAGCAGGTTCCAGATAAAGGGATTGGGATCAATCATGCTAAAGGGATTGTTCAGATCTATTGCAGCGCTTAAAGATGCCTTGGCCTCATTTTCTTTTCCTGTTTTGAGCAGGATATAGGCCACTTCCTCAAGCCGCCTTTTCCAGAGGAACCGTTTCTCTTCCGGGAACAGCTCCTCCAGGGCACCCCTGTATATGGCATTCAGCCGGGCTTCCTTTTGATCAGGCCTGAGCACGATCTTGCTTTGTTGTGTCTCGGTGATGCGGGCGGCGTATTTTTCCACCTCCGGGGCTGCTATGTGCCATGTGGCAAAGGGCATGATTTTGTGCAGGTTAATTGAGTCCTTTAAAAGATGTGCCGAATCTATTACTTCATCCTCTTTTATGTACTGATAGATGAGAGGGGCAGGATAATCCCAGACAATGTCCTTACATTCCCTTTCTGCATCATGATACCCCTGGGGGAGTGGCTTAGAAAGACTTTGGGTGAGAGATGCAGCTTCTTTAAGAATATGAATACAGTACGCCCCTGGCGCAGTAACAATAGGGAATTCTGCTGATGCAAGGGAATCTTTCATAAACTCGTTAAAACTCTTTTTACTGAATTCTTTAAGGTTAAACTCTTGTATTCCTTCCAGGTCATTTACGATGCTGAAGATTACCAATAGCCCCCGTAAAGGCTGTGGTTTCCCTATTACGATTATTCTACTTCCTGTTGCATCAATTGATCCCAGGTATCCTTGAGGTTCAGCAGGTTTTGGAGGTTTCAGGATAGGCTCATCTTTTGGTGCCCTTTCCTCCCATTTCACGCCCTTTTGTTTTAACTTGTAAAGGGTTCTCTTTATGGATTTGATAACCTGTTTTTCATCCATTGTTTCCATCATCAAAATAAGGAGATGGGCGGTTTCAGGGGTAGGAATCTTTACCAGGGCCTCTATAATGTGAATTGTGAGGCACGGCTCCTGTTTTAGATACTCAGAGATTTTTGTAAAAATCTCCTCAGCAGTGAGCTTCTGGTTTTGAGCCGTTTCAATCTCACGAATGATTTGCGCTGCCTTTTCGCCAGACTTTGAATCAAAGGTATGTTCTTTTCGGTTTTTGGTCATAATTTTTATCCTTTTCGGTGTAGGGAGTATATGGTAGAGGTAATTATGTGTAAAGAATAAAATAGAATACTGTCAGTCGATCGTTGTCAGTTGTCTGTTGTTAAAGATAATAAAGGAATAGGAGCGGATATAGTGGTATGACGAGGGCAAGGTTTGAAAACCTTCACTTTTGCTGAAGGAGAGTATTCTTCATAAAGCGTTTTACTCTCTGTGCTATGTTCAAAGGCTTGAAACAACGGACTACTTGCAACTAACAATGGACGCCACAATGGACAGAGAACATACAAAAATTCTTAGAAGCTGGAAGATGTATGACTGGGCGAATTCTGCATTTGCCACCACCATTATGGCAGCAGTGCTCCCTGAATTTTACAGCTCTGTTGCCGGCGCTACCCTGGATAAAACAACAGCCACCAGTTATTGGGGATATTCCAATACAATAGCTATGCTCATTATTGGGGTTACAGCACCTCTATTGGGTGCAATAGGTGACCACTCAGGTGCAAAAAAAAGATTTCTTGGTGGCTTTGCGTTTGTTGGCATTGTAGCGACCGGGCTTTTAATTGGCATAGGTAATGGTATGTGGGTTTTTGCATCGCTTCTGTATATCCTTGGTAGAGTGGGTTTTGGGGGTGGCAATATTTTTTACGATAGCCTGCTGCCCCATGTAGCCGGGCCGGAAGAGATTGATAGAGTTTCTGCTGAAGGCTACGCCTATGGGTATCTGGGTGGGGGAATCCTGTTGGCCCTGAATCTTTTCATGATACTGAAACCGGACTTTTTTGGCATCCCGGATGCGGCGTGGGCTTCGCGAATATCATTTCTTTCAGTTGCCCTCTGGTGGGCAATTTTTTCTATACCTATTTTTAAAAATGTCTCTGAACCACGGGTAGTTATCGCAAAAGATGAGAGCCTGAATCTTCTCAAGGCAGGATATCAGAGGCTACGAAAGACATTTAAAGATATTAGAAGATTTAGAGGGTTGGCAAAGTTTCTCGTGGCCTTCTGGCTTTATAATGACGGAGTTGGAACCATCATAATTATGGCCGTGATTTTTGGGGCGGAAATTGGAATTGGCAGAACGCATCTGATTGGGGCAATTTTAATGGTACAATTTATCGGTATTCCATTTACCGTACTTTTTGGCAGGCTCCCGAAAAGGTTGGGAACAAAAAAATCAATCCTTTTAGCCCTGGGTATCTATGCAATTATAACGATGCTGGGATATTTCATGCAAAAACCAGCCCATTTCTGGCTTCTGGCTTTTTTGGTTTCAATGGTTCAAGGCGGAACCCAGGCCCTCAGTCGCTCTATGTATGCGTCAATGGCGCCAGCATCGAAATCAGCAGAGTTTTTTGGGTTTTACAATGTGAGCAGTAAATTTGCCGGTATCATTGGGCCAACACTCTTTGGTGTGGTAGGGCAACTTACCGGCACAAGCAGGCTCAGCATCATCTCAATTATTATCTTTTTTTTGGCAGGGGCAGGTATATTGGCTACAGTCAATCATGCACAAGGAATCAAGGCTGCCATTAGTGAGGAAGAGAAAGAGAGAGTAAGGGCAGGGTAAAAAGTGCATGTGGTAATTCGAGTGCATCCAGATAGAGCCTTCATTTGTGTTTGACTACAAACCCCCACGCAGCCTTATTTAAGCTGCTCAAAACTCACCAGCCCCTCTATTCATGAGCGTCACCTCTACCCCTAAAAACGAACATATCAAGAACAACTGCCTTATTGTGCAATTTTATTACTTTGACACACAAGACCCATCTCCCTATACTGCCCTCACCCAACAGGAGACGGTTATCAATCAATGAATATTTTTGATTATCTATTTTTACTTTTAAGAAAAGAGAGCAACGCAGGGGAAGGGTAGCGTAACCATGATTGGAAATAGTAATGTTTTAAAAAAGGGGAGTAATTTTTATGGGTGGATAGCGCTGGCAGGAGCGATGTTAGTGTATTTTACCACCAGTGGTACTTTTTTTTACTCATATGGTGTGTTCCTTCCAGCAATGTGCAGCGAGTATGGCTGGAGCCGGGCCCTCGTGGGCGGCGTGCTCTCCGTAGCTTTGCTGGGTTTTGGATTGCCCGGTCCACTGGTAGGGGCATCTATTACTAGGTTTGGGCCACGGGCTAACATAGTTTTTGGAAATTTAGTTGTGTCCGTAGGACTAGCCGGAATGTCCATTGCTACAGAGGTATGGCAGATTTATCTCTTTTACGGGATTATGGTGGGATTGGGAAGCGCCTTTGGGTTGTATTTGACGTGTACTACCGTGGTCAATAACTGGTTTATCAGAAAGCGCTCCCTAGGAATGGGGCTGGTTATATCGGCAGGGGGCTTAGGCGGTTTTCTCTTCCCACCCCTGGCAACATGGCTGATTTCCACTTTCGGATTGCATATGGCGTGGCTGGCCCTGGCTATGGTACAACTCGCCTGCGCTGTACTGATGGGCGGGCTCATTCTGGTGAGAAACAAACCGGAGGATATGGGGCAATTACCCGATGGCATACTTACCGCACATGACAATGAGATAAAAGAGACGACAGGTAATAGCTCACGGGTCTATCAGACTTCCATGGATTGGGAAACACGGCAAGCAATACGAAGGCCTACTACGTGGTTAATTGCAACGCTGTGTGCCGCCAACTTATTGGCTTTAGGCACGGTGACTGCGCATCAAGTGGCATATCTGAAGGATATAGGTTTTTCTCCCATTGTGGCAGCAATAGCCCTGGGCCTTATTCCGGGAATGAGCATATTAGGAAGACTGGGGTTTGGCTTTTTAGGGGTTAGGTTTGAAGTGAGGCATTTAGCTATTGCCAGCTTTATTATTCAGGTGACAGCACTGATAATCCTATTAACCACCAAGACTTTGCTCTTAATTTACATCTACGCTACGCTCTTTGGTATTAGCTATGGGGCATTGATTGTAGCCCTGCCTACATTCATTGGGGCATACTATGGACGTACCCACTATGCCCAAATCCTGGGGCTTATATTTCCGCTGGCCATTGTTGGTGAAGCCGCAGGCCCGATAATTGCCGGGGTTATCAATGACGCTATGGGAACATACATACCAGCCTTTGCAATAATAACCATCTTCAGCACAGTTGGGCTATTATGTGCCATCCTCGCTTATCCCCCCAAGGCACCTGAATAGCTAAAGAAGGTAAAAGAATATGTTACGTACAGCAGCAAAGAGCGTTTGTAACTTTTACGATGAAGGGCTAGACTACACTGTGGAGTAAAATCTTTTAAGGCCCGATGCACGACACAATATGTATTGCAATAATTCCACTGCTCTGACTTTACTGCTCATTACGACAATCTGAATTAAAGCTGCCATTAATGGAGAGCTACTGGGCGAAAAATCTGCTTCCCACTATCAAGATAATCCCTGATAGGAAAAAGCCATAAAGGCCAAAATCAGCTAATCCCATAAATTTCCCAATCAATGCCACCCCGCCTCCAGCCACCATGGCTGCGATCGCACCTCTCCTGGTTAGTTTAAGCCTGTGCCTGTAAAAACCGAGAAGAATAGGGAAAACGAGCCCGGAGGTATATACCGTATAACCAAGAAGGAGAGATGAAATAACGCCTTTTAACCGTAATGCAATAATGAGGGAAAAAACACCTATCACCACAATAAAGATACGGGAAAGCAAAAGCACTGTTTTCTCCCCTACGGTAGGTTTTAACAGAGGCTTTATGATATCAACTGATAAAATCGTACTGGTTGTCAAAAGGCATGTATCTGCTGAAGACATCATCGCGGAAAGGAGTGCGGCAATAATGAGGCCATTCAAACCTATTGGGAAAACGTGGTTAATCATTGTTGGAAAAGAGGCCTCAGGGCTGATCTGGGGAAACAGTACCCTTGCAGACATACCTATCAGGGTTATGATAAAGGCAAAGGGTATTAATCCCAGTGCCACTGTGATGGTAGCAGTCCTGGCGGTTGTTTTGTCTTTGGAACAGAAAAGCCTGGAATATATATCGGGCCCTACCAAATAGGTTGACCCAACTAAAAACAGATAGGTAGCCAGTGACTTCCATGTAAAATATTGGCTTACTGGAAAGGAAAAGTAGTCTCCGCCAAGGGCCTCTCTCATTACAGAAATGCCCCCTACTTTGCCAAGACAAAGGGGAATCGAGAAAAGAACTGCAATAATAATGATCAGGCTCTGTATTGTATCCGTGCGAACAACGGAATGCTGACCTCCTAATAATGTATATAAAATAAAGACAAAGGCAGTTACAATCATGAGAAGTGATGGCGGGGCCTTTAAAATAACCTCTAAAATCTTCCCTGCTGCCACGATCTGGCCTGCAATAATACCTGTCCAGGCGATAATTATTAAACCTGAGGCAAAGAATTTTGCTTCAGGTCCATACTGGATCTCAAGAATTTCTGGTAAGGTATAAAGAGAATATCCGCGTACCTTTTCCGCTAGAAAAAGGCCCAGAAATAAAAGGCCAATAGCGCCCACCAGAAGCCACCATGATCCCACCAAACCGTGCCCGTAACCCAGGCCTGCCATCCCAATGGTGGAAGAGCCCCCGATTATAGTGGCAAACAGTGATCCAACAACAAAAATAAACGGGGCTTTCCTGTCAGCAACGAAAAAGCTGTCGAGTCCTTTCACAATCCTAAACGATCTACTTCCAATAAAGATAAGACCTAAAAAATATATACAAACAATTGCAATATCCATATCTATTACCTATACAGCCTGGATAGTTACCAGATGAACAATAACACATGTCATTATACTAACGTGACGTCTCCGGAAAATATCCTGTGAAGGTCCCCTTTTTTGTCTTTGAGGATCAAAATCCCATCGTTGTCAATATCATGGACTTCCCCAATATATTTTTTGCCGGCCACCTCAGCAATCACCATTTGCCCTATGATATTTGTAAGTTCTTTCCACCGCTGAATAACAGGCTCGAACCCGATTCTTGTAAATATCTCATAATATTTTTCATACCACTTCAGGTATTCCCTGATAAACGTGACCCTTGGAAAATATTTCCCTGTCTCTATTAAGATGGAGGTGGCCTTGTCTTTAATATCATCAGGAAACCGAGGGGTAGTAACATTCATTCCTAAACCTACCACAATGTAATCTATTGCATCCATTTCAGTGCTCATTTCTGTGAGAATACCTGCTATCTTTTTACCGTTCACAAGGATATCATTTGGCCATTTGATATTGATTTTACATGGTGTAAGCTTTAGCAGGGTTTCAGCCACTACAACGCCTGTTAACATGGTTATTTTTGGTGCCTCACTTGGCGATATGTGTGGCTTTAAGATAAGAGAGATGTAGATTCCCCCTTCAGGTGGAGAAAACCAGGTCCTTCCTTTCCTGCCTCTTCCTTCGACCTGTTGCTCAGCTACAACAAGGGTTCCTTCCGGGGCATCTCTGGCTGCCAACTCTTTTGCCTTTGTATTGGTGGAGTTTATTTGGCTGTAGTACACAATGCCTTTCCTGCCAAAGACTTTTGTATCAAGCCCTTCACGGATTTCATTGGGTAAAAGCAAATCGGTGATCTTTCGCAGGAGATATCCTTTTTTGGGAGAGGATTCAATACCATAGCCTTCTTCCCGTAATTTGCAGATATGTTTCCATATGGCTGTACGGCTGACTGCGAGTTGTGTGCTTAATGCCTCGCCGGAAACCCAATTTCCCTTTTTTTCTTTTAGATATAGTAGTAGTTGATCTTTTGTAGACATGGCCTGGTTTAGGTACGATATGATTAAAGGAAATATCACTATTGAAAGGATAGTAATAATAGAATATTTTTTATTGTCAACTTAAAAATATATTATGGTTGACATTTATTCACTTTGTGTACGTCCACCTTTTTTTATTATCGATTTCTGCCTGAAGTCATCTGAGGAGGATAGAAGAAAGGTAGTGCTATTGAGAAAAATACACTGCCTTAAGGAAGGATTGTAAAGAAGGAACCTTGAGTGGTTACGGTAATCTTTAATTCTGGATAAACGGTAAGGTCAAAAGTGCATGGGGTATGATTAATACATCCAGATCAGGTCTTCCGATGTGTTTGACTGCAAATTCTAATGCCTGCTCCATGGTTTGAGCAGGGATCATCTTCGTGTTCTTTACAATCTCTGGAAATTTTGCTCCAACTATTACAACAGGGTTTACTTCCATAACCTTTGCCATGACAAAGGCCCTTTGTGCACCTGGTTGGTAGCCTCTTTGACGCATGGTATCCAATAGAACAGACATACTCGGTGCGGATTGCATTTCTTTATAGAAACGCTGCTCACCAATGCCCTTGCCAGCACCTTCATCGCACTTGGCAGGGGTGATGAGCACGCCCCCTTTCTTTATAACAGGAGTTGGCGCGAAGAATATATAACTCGGTGCGCGGCTTGCCTGGTAGAGATTGCTATCTTTAGGAAACCCAACTCCCCCCACTACGATATCATATTGATGTGGAACAGGCACCGTATATAATTTTTGAGCTACCGAAACCAGTTTTGCAAATGTGGCCTCCGGCTCACCCCCGTAGATGGCAACAGGCCTTGTTTCTTCATCTACAACAACGTTAAGAATAAAGCGCAAGCCAGCCCTCCTCGCCGCTTCTGTAATTGCCCGGTGGAAAGCATTTCCCTCTATCATGCCCAGGCGTGTGCCAGGATGATCAATCATTTTAGGCCCATGGGTATAGGCAATCGTGTCTTCACCTGCTGCGCCAATTGCAACTGTTTTCCGTGCACCTGAATATCCTGCATACTGATGGGGCTCAACAATCCCGGTAGCGATGAGTAAATCTGCTTCATAGGCGATTTTGTTTACTGATACAGGTGTTCCGTTATCCGTTTTTCCCAACTCCACAAGGTGAGCAGAATTTTGAGGTTCATTATCCACAATATGGTACTGCTGCACCACCTCGGCCCCAAGTTTCGCTACTTTTTCTTCATATGTGCTGGGCCTATGCAGGCCGGTCCCGCATACCAGTGTAATATCGTGCTTGCGTACACCGGCTGCATGGAGTTCGCGCAGGATTGGTGGAACAAGCAGGTAATCAGGGCAAGCCCTGGTAATGTCGGTGAATACGATACATGCGGTATCCCCTTTGTGCGCAAGCTCACGAATAGGGGCTGAGTTGATCGGGTCTGCTAATGTGGTATCAATAGCAGTCAATACATCAGCAAGGGGTGGAAGGGCCTGAGAATGAATTACTGTTCCTTTCATCCCTGGTAAAAGGTCAAATTGTATCTCTGTTTTTGCGTATGGTACGGTATACATTACTGGTGTGATAATTTCCCTTTCACTGTTATTGCCGCACCATCTTTTACATGTGGGATAATGCCACATCCTCCATGGTAACTACACATTCTTCTTTTCTTTTCCATAATCTCAGCTGTATTCTATGTGCTCGACTTTATGAGATCTTTGCATAACTCATATTTTTTTTACCGAGGCTGGGCTTTTCTTCAGTTTCCCGATCCAAGGATCGGGACTTAGTCTTTTCTATGACTTTTCTGCGGGGAGGTATTTTTCCCTCTTCCCGATTTCGGCGGGATTTCCCCCACTGATAAGTTGCGAAAAGACAGCACCCTTCGACTCGGCCGAGCTCGTCGCGGGCCGCCAGCCCAGAAAAGTCCACCCTCTTTTATTGCGTTTTAAAGATTGTCAGGTTGTGCAAAGGTCCCTTTATATCTCTCATTCTTTACTCTTCATGCCGCTCGGTATATCATAAAGCCACCCAAAAATGCCAGGAGTATCAACATCACTTTTTTGTAATGTTCCTCCCGTATCTTTCCGTAAAAAATAGAACCCGTATACGTTCCAAGAAACATCAGAGGTAATGAAACCAGAAAATAGCGTAATACTACTACGGTTGTAAGACCACTCAGGGCCTGAAAGAAAACCACTGTGGCGCCAGAGACCAGAAAAAATCCCTGGAGTGTTACCTTTATTGTATCCTTGCTCCAGGTCTGAAGTGACGTATAGACAATTACCGGTGGACCAGCTGCACTCAGTGCTCCCCCGAGGCACCCTGAAAAAAAACCGAACAGGTATCCCCAGCCTTCCCTTATCTGCTTATCAGGAGATCGAAAAAAAAGACTGTAAAGGGAATAGGAAATTAATATGATTCCGAGAATCCATTGAATGAGATCTTTATCCAGTTTTTTGAGAAAGAAAACACCGAGAGGGATGCCGGGCAAAGCGCCAAGAAAGAGCGGATAAATCTTTTTCCAATCCAGATGTTCCCACAGTTGTATAAAAAGGATAATAGTTATACAGAAAGCAATGAGGGCAACCAAAGGGATTACGGTTTTAATATCAAGAAAAATAGCAAGCAGAGGTAAAGATAACAGAATAGAACCAAAACCTGAGAGTCCTTGTGTAAAACCTGCAAGGAACACAATGAGGCATATCAATACATAGGTTTGCATATTAGAATTTCATCATGAGGATTTGAAAATAATTATTCTGGATGCCATATGTATAACAGCACGTACCCTGTTATCTATGCAGTTTCATATATAGAGACTTTGCAAAACCTCATTCACCCTGTGGAATTCCCGCTTCGCGGGACCCCCTTAGGGGGATTCTACAGGGCGGGTCTTTGCCACCCTGATAACGAGGATGGGCTTTTCTGAAGCGACTGGCGTTAGGGCGCTGTCTTTTCGTGACGTATCTATGGGGGAAGCCGCAGGCCTCCCGCTCGATAGAGCGGGGGCAATGCGGAGGGGGCAAAACTCCCCCGTAGATATGTTACTGAAAAGACCAGCCCGAGAGCCTTGGAACTGAAGAAAAGCCCATCCTCGTTAAAAAAATATGAGGTATGCAAAGCACTCATAGTTGTTCATACACCCTGGCCTGTCCTCACCCAGGTGATCAAGGCAGCACGTCACCCCGGCATTGCCAAACGTGGGCTTTTCCGCCTCTGCATTCGGCGAGGCGATTCAGAGGAAGCGTTATTCCATAGTCTTCTCTTTTTTTACTGCTGCCTCTGATTTTATTCGGTTGACTGCATCAATAAGGGCTGGAAATACATTGTCCCTGATATCACCTGCCACCATTACTGCTAAAACCTCATCACCAACCTTAAGGGAGCCGGTATTTGTTTCGATAATGATATCCACTATACCGGGCCGTGACTTGATATCTTGTTTAATTTCTGCAACCTTTTCGTTTTTAAATTCAGCATCAAGTCCTACAATAGGGCTTCCGTTCCTTGAAAACGACCTCACGATACCGAGATGGGTAGCAATCATGCCTGCTTTGTGGAAATCGGGATGTGCTTTGATATGTTCTGTCATTTTATTGAGATCCATAGTATTCACCTCATTTAGTCTTTGTATTATTGTCAGAGTCCAGATTAAATAGCCTTCGGGTGATATCTAAGTAAAGATTTCGTGAACTTCTATTTTCCTTACTTTTTAAAAAGACTATAGGATCGTTTAAAACCTTTTTGGTAATCGATAGAGCCAAATTTTCCACTCTTTTCCTCTGCTCAGGCGTAAGATTTCCAAGGCTGGAAAAGGTTTTTTTCAGCTCTATCTGGCGTATCTTTTTGCACTTTTCCTTGAGGGCTACAATAGTTGGAACCACATCCAGGGTCTTGAGCCATTCACCAAACTTAATGACCTCCTCATCAACCATCCGCTCTGCTTTTACTGCTTCATCTTTTCTTTTAGTCAAGTTGAACTCTATAATTCCTTTTAGGTCATCAATGGTATACACATAGGCATTTTCTATTTCATTTACTCGGGGCTCAACATTTCTGGGAACGGCAATATCTATGAAAAAAAGCGGTCTATTTCTTCTGCCCTTCATCGCTTTTTTGACCTGGTCTGAAAAGATTATAGGTTCTGGTGAGGCAGTAGAGGTGATAACAATATCTATATGGAGCAGTTGATCACCTATCTCTTCAAAGGAGATTGTCTCCCCATGAAATTGATCTGCAATTTCTACGGCTCGACGAAAGGTCCTGTTTGCTACCTTTATTTTGTCCACTCTGTTATGTACAAGATAGGTAGCAGCAAGCTCTGCCATCTCTCCAGCCCCTATAAGAAGAACCTTTTTCCCTTCGAGATCTCCAAATATCTTTTTTCCTAATTCCACAGCCGCAAAACTTATAGACACTGCAGATCCTGATATTTCTGTCTCAGTCCGTATCTTTTTAGCCAGCGAGAAGGTCCTGTGCATCAGCTTATTTAATATTACAGAGGATGATTTATGGTTGACTGCTATCCTGTAGGCCTCTTTCACCTGCCCGAGTATCTGAGGTTCACCAATTATCAGGGAGTCCAGGCTTGCACCTACCCTGAATATATGGCGTATTGCCTCTTGATCATTGTAGATATAGAGTATTGGTAACAGTTCCTCTCTCGAAATATGACTATAGCGGCAAAGGAAATCTATAACAGATTCTGTGGCCCCTTTTTCATTATCTGTTGTGAAAAGTATCTCAACCCGGTTGCAGGTAGATAGAACGATAGACTCTTTGATATCCTTAATAGTTCTAATGGTACCCATCACTTCATCTATAGTATGCTCTCCAACGGCTACCAATTCTCTCAATTCAACTGGCGCAGTCTCGTGATTCATACCAATGTTAACTATTTTTATCATGGCAGTTGACTTCTCTCTAAATTCTCAAAACTATGATATCCTTCCATTAAGAAGTTGACTCCAAGGAAGGTGAAGATCAGGATTAAAAAACACCCTATGGACATGAGGGCGGAACGTCTACCGCGCCATCCTATTGCCATTCTCTGATGTAAAAGGGCTGCATAGCAGAGCCATGTTATCAGAGACCAGACCTCTTTTGGATCCCAGCGCCAGTAAGAGCCATGGGAACCCTGGGCCACAATCGAACCGGTAATCATGCCTATAGTAAGAAGGAGGAAGCCATAGTTTATTGCATGATAATTTAATGAATCGAGGCTATTGAGGGAAGGGAGCCTGGTGTAGAAGGCTCCAAGCTTTTTTGATTTTATCTGACGTTCCTGGATCAGATACATAAGTGCGGAAATAAAGGCAATAGCAAAGATGCCGTCCCCCAAGAGAGAGGTACCTACATGGAGGGGAAGCCAGAGGCCTTTAAAGATAGGCCTCACTGTGATTGTTGAGATGGGGATTGTCGAGGAGATAATCATCAAAAAAGTGGAGAAGGGAACGACAAATGAACCTAACACCATCAGCTTGAATTTTACCTGAAAAATGATATATGCGGCGATTATCGTCCAGGAGAGAAAAGAGAGGGATGTCTTAAAGGTTAATGCAGGTACCGCACCGAGCTGATAATAGCTAAGGGTTAGGTAGATTGAATTGAGTGCAAATCCGAAAAGCATAATCCTGTGTGACCAGTACCCGACTTTTTTATTTTTCTTTATGATAAAGAATAAAAAACCGGCCGAAGCTATGAGGTATACGATAAGAGTCAACTTAAAGAAAAGAATATCCATTTTATTATATCTCTTTAAAGACTTGTGTAAGGGTGTCCTCTATCGGAAAACCTTCTCCCAGGATAGATTTTAACGTAGCTCTCATACCATCCCAATTTTTATGTGTGATCATTTCAAGAAGATTTGAGTCAACCAGTTGTTGGAAGATAATCTTATTTTTTGAAGAGGGTTGATCCTGGGAAAGGAGTTTTGTCCTGATTATGCCGAATAGCTCTGTAAGCGAATCATATTCTGGCGGAAACGTACTCTCTAAGTTTTTTCTGATTTTTTTTGCCAACGCTGGACTTTTACCTGCCGTAGATATGGCTATTTGGAGATTTCCTCTTTTCACGATTGAAGGCATAATAAAATTACAGTCCTTTGGCTGATCAACAGTGTTAATCAGCAGGCCATGTTTTTTTGCCTGGGATGCAATTTTGCTGTTGACTTCAGCATCATCCGTGGCCGCAATAACCATAAACGTATCATTCATGTAGGTGTCTAAGGATTCATACGGTATATGGTGTATCTTTTTTGTGGCAACCAGTTGCTGTAAATGAGGGGTAAGATGAGGGGAGCTTATGTATATTGTGCAGCCATAGATGAGAAGGTTTTTTATTTTGCGCTCAGCTACCTCACCACCGCCCACAACTACTACGTTTTGATGATTTAGATCGAGAAATATGGGATAATAGGGCATATATACAATCTTGATAAAATTAACCCGATTAATTGGGCCAAGCCCCTAAGTTCTTCTCATACATATCTATTTGCCATTTCGTTAATAAATTGTTCAATCTCATCTGCTCCTTTAGAAGACAAATCCGATACTAATCTGTTGATTTTATCATATGTGGATTGGTCACGATAGAGGTCATCTGTTGACGAATATACACCGCCTCGTCTGCCAATCCGATAAATAATTCGTTCAGATTCAGACAAATCTTGATATTTTTTGATCACATGTAACATATTTTCTTTATCTTCTGGTAGTTTTCCTTTTACCTCTTCTAAAAGATTCATTATGTGATCACTGGTAATAGTGCTGGTGATGGTATTGTCTAATGTTTCGATAAAGAGCTTTATCTCCTCGACCACCTGGTCATCAGTGCACATTGTAAATTCCCCGTTTATGAGCTTTTGGTAAAGGGGAGCATGCATAGGTACCCTCAGGCTTCTTAGTCGTATATAATGAGGATTAATTTGGTTAAGAACCCTCGCTGTATCCGTGGCATGTTCTCTCCACAGTGTTTGACCTCCAAGTCCTGGCATAATGTATTCAGATAATGACATGCCGGCCTCTTTTACCTTTTTGCCGGCATCTATATGCCGGTCTGCGGTGACACCCTTCTTGATAAATTTTAAAACTTGATCACACCCGCTCTCTAAACCAATATGCACCCTATCAAGGCCTGCTTCTTTTATTTCTTTTATTTCGGCCAGTGATTTTCGGCTCACAGTTCTTGATCGTGAGTAAGTAGTTACTCTTGTTAAATCGGGAAATTTTTCTCTCAGAAACCGTAAGATTTCAACAAAATCCCTGGTCTTCATAATAAAATTATCGGCATCTTGCAAAAAACATTCTCCAGTCCCGTAATAAAGCCACGTAGCCACGCTCTGGTAGCTATAACTGTGATTATTATTAAGAATAGCGCTTATAACAGAATTTGTTATCAGGCCCTTTTCCCCTACCTTCCATGAAAGGGCCTTGATATCATCGGCAATATCTCTGGCAGTCTGAATATCTTTTTTGATCTCTTCCACTGTTCTTAAAGAGAACTTTTGTCCTTTATAGACAGGGCAAAACATACACTGGTTCCAGGGGCAGTTGCGAGTTACCCTTAAAAGAAGGCTTCGTGCTTCATTCGGCGGCCTTATAGGGCCTTGCTCAAAGGTTAAGTGTGATTCAGATATCATTTTTCTCATTCACTCCACAAAGGCTCAACACTACATTCTGCTTGCAAGAGCCCACAGCCCTAAAAGAGGGGAGCAGGCCATGCATATAGGGCATTAAAGTATTAAAAAAGTAACTATATATCAAACAATATAATCACATATTCTCACTTTTCAAATTTTTCTATCACTTCTACCATCAATTACACATCAAACGGAGGGGCTTTGCCCCAATTGGCCTCCGGCCCCGCTTCCAGCCCGTAGTGCTTAGAGGCCGGAGGGTAGGGCCTACGCCCCG
>Ga0307379_10002557_pt1 | contig 26836 bp, 40 predicted proteins | sample UN2MG_FD_202237 | JGI IMG/M metagenome (GOLD analysis project Ga0307379, IMG submission 202237) | Soil microbial communities from Risofladan, Vaasa, Finland - UN-2 | ecosystem: Environmental > Terrestrial > Soil > Coastal area > Acid sulfate soil | place: Finland: Risofladan, Vaasa | collected...
TCCTTGCTCACGTCGATCAGGGTGTTGACCTCCGCCATGCGCTGGGAGAACTCGCTGTAGCGGTTAAAGGTTTTGATAACCGCGTACCCGGCCCCCGCCAGGGCGATCAGCCCCGCCTTTGCCTTGCCCAGGTCCCCGGCCCAGCCGCCGGTCTCTTTCCTCAGCTCGGCGGTCTTTTGCTTGAGCTTGACCTTTGCCTGGTACAGCTCGTTGCTCGCCAGGGTCCCGGATTTTTTGAGCGTGTCATAGGATCCACGGAGCTTGGTAATCTCGTCCCGGATCTCCTTGTAGGGCCGCACCCCCAGGGCGGAGCGGGCCTCCATGACCTTCCGGGCGCCGGCCGCGGACTTCTTGGTCTTGTCCAGCTCGTCCCTGGTCTTGCGGAGCTCCTCCTTTGTCCGGTCCTTTGCCTCGACCGTTATGGTGACTTTGCGGTCCGTCATCGCTCACTCTCCGGGGGCTTGAGCCACCGGACGGCCTCCTCGATCGCGAGGTTGAAAAAACTCCACCCGTACTCCCACGCCTGCGCGTGTCCCACCATGATCAGGCGGCAGGCTGCTCTTCTGATTTCTGCGCTGCCTGCGCTGCCAGCGCCGCCCTTCCGAGGTTTGCCAGCCTTTGCAGGAGGCCGGCAAAAAAAGGGTTTACTTCTTCAACCGCGTCGATCATGAGCTCGATCTCGGACGGGGCATACTCCCCCAGGTCCTCGATCGTGCTTTCGAGACTCATCGCGAGAGCTTCCGAGGGAAGCCGGTCCGGAAACAGCATGTCGATATCGCTGATTTCCGTGTCCTTCCCCAGCGAATCCGTTATCTGCGCGATCTGTTTGACCGTGAGTTCACGGGCGGTGAATTTCTTGTCGCCGATTTTAAACGGCTTTTCTTTTCTCATGGGTCCTCCAAATCCCCCCCCAACCCTCCTTTGAAAAAGGGGGGCAAGGGGCCAACCCCATTTCAAAGATGGGCAAGGGGCCAACCCCCCTTTGGAAAAGGGGGGCAGGGGGAATTTATTACATGGTCTCGACTTTGTAATACTCCTGGCCGCTGGCCTGGTCCGTGTCTTTCAGCACCGTGCCCGTGACCGCGAGCACCGAGGCGCCTTCCCCGATCAGCGGGAACTCACCGTTCAGGAGGATATTGACCTTGTGGAATGTCCATCTCTGCCGCACGCCGTTGTCGTCCTTGTCGGAAACGAAGATCAGCTTGCGCTCCACCGATCCGGCGGACATCCCCCAGATGTAGCTGCGTTCCACGGCCTCGTAATCGTAACTGATAAAGTCCGTGTCGATGATGTCCCCGCCGCTCAGCTTGCGGATGTACCCGTAGTCGGGATCAAGGCTGTAATCCGTACCCTGCACGCGCCGTTCCGTTCCGTCCGCCTTGGCGATCACCACGTCCTCGAGAATTTCGATGCCCGCCGGAACGATATTATTGCCCTCGGTCTTCTGGACGGTCTCCCCGGCCTCGAATGTTCCGGATACATGGATCAGCTCGAGATAATCATCGCCCACGAAGGCGATCTCCGCGCTTGCGCTCGAGGACTGGCCCGTCACTGTGTCGCCTATTGCCAGCGTCCCCGTAATCGTCCCGGTCAGCTTGGTTGAAAACACGTTCAGCTTGCCCAGATCGATATAAAGATCGTCGACCAGGTTCACGTCCGCCGCTGCCCCGACTTCATCGTGATACACATAGCTCGCGGCCTGGTTGTCGGTGTTGATCGCCGATCCGAGCAGGGTCATCTTCAGGTTCTCGTTCGTCATCTCCCGGAGCCCGAAGGTAAGCACCGCGTCCCGCTCCGTCTCTTTTTCGATGATCGTCGCCCTGGCCGCGTTCCGCGTGCTCTTCAGCTTTTCGGTCGTGATCGTGAGGGCGAAATTGATATTTTCCAGCTCCCCCAGGTCGTCGAACGACGCCTCACCCACCTCGCCGGCGTATGCCCTGCCGGTGCCGTAATAGCGGATATTGTCCGCGCTCGATGCTAATGGCATTGTCTGTCCTCCTTTTTTAGCTGTCAGCGGTCAGCTGTCAGCGGTCAGCGTAAACGGCTGTTTACGCTTTTATTGTTTTAAACTCATACCTCGCCGCGTAAAAACAAAGCCCCTTTTTTGGCGCCAGGTACAGCGGCGCCGCGGAGCGCAGGAGCATGACGCCGGAGCTGTGGATCTTTTTCCTGTGCAGCAGTCCCTCGGCCAGCTCCAGGATCTCATAGACTCCCATGCTCGTCGAATCCCCGCGCCTCGAGGCCTCCGTTCCCCGCAGGTTGCGGTCGCCCACCAGGAGCATGATCCCGATATCCTCCTCATCGTAGCGGTCCTTGTGCGTGAGCGCCAGGCCCGTGGCCACCACGTAAACACAGGGAAAGAGCAGCGTCATCCTGGCCAGCTCCTCGATGTCCTCCGCCTCGGCCTGGCCCGCGTAAAGCTCCAGGGTCTTGACACCCTGGTCTTTCAGCGGCTCGAGCACGGCGAGAATAACCTCCTCCAGCTCCTCGAACTCGTGCATGTGACCTCCCTCTGGTCGGTCAGCTGTCAGCGATCAGCTATCAGCTATCAGCCCTTCGGCTAATTCATGGGGCCCCCTTGATAATTTTCAGGGCGAACCACAGCCGCTTCCTGAACGGCAGGTGCCCGATCTGCCCGACCATCCCGATAAACCGTTTATCCGCCGCCTTGCGGGCCGCCCGCCGGATCTTTTTATGGAGCCTCCCGCTCATTAAAACCCGCTCATCTTGTCGCGATCGAAGATCCTCTTGTTCGACGAAATGCTAACCGTATTCGGCGTATTTGCCGGCGCCGGCGTTGCAGCTCCCAGCCTGATCTTTCCGTCCCTGACCGCTTCCAGGAACCGGATCGCCTCCTTGTGCCTGTCCTTGCGCACCTCGGGCGCGGCGTCCCCGCGCCTGGAAAAGAGATTATAGATGGCGATATCCACGCTGACCTGGCGGATCTTGTCCGGTACCGGCGAAAGAGGAATCGTGTACCTGTCCTGGCAATAGGCGTCTATGGTGCCGTCCGCGTCCTCGATCGCCTTGATCACTTTGTCCGCGTCCACCGCACCTGCGCCCGCGTCATCCGTCAGCTGGATAAGGACGGCCTCGTCGACCTGGTCCAGAATGTCGTCCTGTATGCAATAGGCCATGCTATTCCGGTACCACCCTCTCGCTCAGCTTTTCCGCGAGCATCCTCTGCAGCTCTTCTTTCCTGACCTTGGGCGGAAGCTCGACTCCCATCTCTTCCAGCCGCTCTTTTATCTCCCGCACCGTCAGGTCCGGCCGCTCTTCCTCCGTGCCTTCGACCTGCTCCCCGTCCTCCGGAGCTCCAGCGGCGGGAGATTTCTCCTCGACGATCTCCACCGTCAGCTTCGGCTCCGCCTGAAAAACTTTCAGCTCTGCGGAACTGAATCTGTCGTCCGGGTACTCGGTCGTCCCTTTCGGATGGGCGACCCCGCAGCGCCGGAAATTGTGCTGTTTGCTCGTTATTCGAATCATGATATCCTCCGTATTGATTTAGAGATTCAGGAATTGAGGGATTTAGGAATTCCTCAATCCCTCAATTCGCAATCCCTCAATTTTCGTTTATCCCCCTCCGGTGCTGCCGTAGCTCATCTGCCAGAGCCCGTATCCTCCGGCCGCCCTGGCCTCCGCCCCGAAATGGAATTTCTTCCTCATGAACACGCTGTCGGATTCCTGGGTGGTCTGCTCCACGAATACCGGCTTTTGCCTCTCCTGATAAATGAAGGGCTTGAGCGGCCGGTTGGTCACGTGCAGGTACCACGCGGTTGAGCTGGTCAGCCTCGGGTTGAGGAGCAGCTTCGCCGTGCCCTGATACGGATTCGGCGACTCGTCCGTGAACTTGTCGTTCTCCAGGAGCAGCTTGCCGGTTGCCTCCAGGGCCGGCGGTACTTCGAGCAGATCCGGAATCAGCGCCAGGGGCCTGCCCTCGTCATCCGTGAAGCTCATAATGGCCAGCCTGGCCGCTCCGTAACTGGCGGCTGCCGCTGCCGTTGTGGCCGCGGACAGGGCGGCGGTTCCCAGGTTGCTCACGCTGGCGCCTGCCACACTGTGATCGCTGTCGTAAAAATACTGCCCGTCGTAGCAATCGCTCGCGAACGCACCATTTTTGAGCTCCGCGTCGATCTCGTCAGGCAGCTGTTTGGCGGAAAATCCCGCATCCCTGGCCTGGGGCTCGTACATGCCGACGTTGTCGTCCTGGATGTCGTTCCGGTCCACCTCGACCGTGGCCTCCCAGTCCTCATTCACGACCGTGTATTTGAACGCGGCCAGGGCCTTGAGCACCTTGTCCCCGAGCCATCTCCGCATCTTCGGGAACCGGCTCAGCCAGCCGTAATCGTTCTGTCCGGACCCGCTCGGCACGAGCATGGTGGTCTGCTGCCACAGGCTCGGGGCCTCGTCGAACGCCTTGTTGAAGGTGGTTTTCAGGTTGATGAAAACCGCTGTTAAATTGTCTCTGTTGACTATCATGGTTCAACCCTCCTCTTAATTTGTTGTCCGTTGACCGTTATCCGTTGTCCGTTGTCCGTTCACCGCTGGCCGTCGGAAAACGGTGAACGGTCAACGGTGAACATCTCTTGTTTATGTTAGCAGCTTGGACGTATACTCAAGCCAGGATCCCTGCACATAGAGCGCATCAGACGCGTGCGCGCTCGGGGTCAGCTCTATGGTTACCGTCTGGGCCCCTGCCGGAATGTCCGCGAGCGCGATCGTGATTATGGTCTCTCCGAATGCCTGGGCGATGGTTGCCGTCACGTCTTCCACCTTGGTGTCGCCGTCCATGAAATAGGCATCCGATGCCAGAGTCACGGTATCGCCGTCCGCGTCCTTCTTGGTCAGCAGGTGGAGAACCAGATTTTTCGTGACGTCCATATCCGGCGGCAGCGGTACCTGAGTGATGATCGCCACCACGCTGGTAGCTACCCATGCCCACCTGAGTGCGCTGTCGGTATCGCCGTTGGTCATATCCAGGATCGGATCGGTCGCAGGCCCTCCGAAAGTGACCGTGTTCGTTCCGTCGCTGAGCATCCAGGATGTCAGGGGGATCGGAATGAATTTCTGTGTGTTGATCAGATGCAGGTAAATCTCCTGGAGAGCGCCTTCCACCTCGGTCTCGGCGGTGAAGGGACCCGCATCCACGATGCCGATGGCAGAGGCCATATGGGCGTCGGTGCCGTCGGAGATATGGGCCGCCGCATCGGACTGGCGTATGGCCGGCTCGATATCGATCCAGGCATGGGTGGTGTCGATATACATCGCGATGATGCCGCAAAAGATGTCATGCGTTGTGTTGCCCACCACGTCCACCGTCTGGTCATCCACCAGGTAGACGCTGTCTCCCACGTTGGCGATGGTGATGGCCGTACCCAGGGTGGCCTTGACCAGGCCGCGCCTGCGCAGGACCACGACTTTATCGCCGTCGTCGCCGAGGGAGTTATCCACGTGCTCGACCGCCACGCCCTCGAAGATAAGGCCCGCGGCGTCGTTGCCGGGTGTGGCATAGCCGTCGGCCCGGACGCACACGTAGCTGCCGCCGAAAATCTCGGTAGCCCGGTATATCTCGAAGGGCAGCTCCACCCCCTCGGTGTACTGCAGTTCTTTGTCTTGGGTTAATGCTGACATAATTCACTCCTTTCAGTCGTTTAGTTGTCAGTTGTCAGCGTTCAGCTTTCAGCTCTTTGGTTTCAGCTGATCGCTGAGTGCTGAGTGCTTCCTGGCTATTTACAGTCCCCCGTACTTCTTGATATCCTCCGGCGTGTTCCCGAACATCTTGGCCACATTGAGGACCGCCTCATTCGCGATTACGTCGTCCGCCCTGGTCTCTTTTTTGGGCAGCTTGTCCATCGGGACCACCACCGGCGCCTTGGCCACGAAGGTCTTGAATCCTTCCAGGTCCCGCTCCGCATACTGTGCGGCCCACTCTTTCTGGTCCGGCGTGATCTTGCCCTCGGCCATAGCCTTGGCCACGATCTCGTCCGCGTCGCGCTTGCGAAGGTCTTTTTGCAGTTTCTCAAAATCCTCCCTGGATACCGTTCCCTTGCCGGTCTGCTTGAGCGCGTGGATGGATGCCACCACGGTCGAGACGCCGTCCGTCTCTTTCAGATCCAGGGCCTCGATCACCTCCTTGGCCACGACCTCTTTCGGTTTTTCCGCGACCTGCTTTTCCAGGTCCTTGCTCTTGGCCACGACCGCCTCGGCGGCCTCGACCACCTTGTCCTCGCCGGCGTCCTGTGCCAGCCCGAAAAGCTTCTTAAGTTTTTCTAACATTTTTGCCTCCTTTCGGAACTCTCCGATGTTGAATTTTTTACGGAACTTATCTAGTCGCTCGTTGATGATCGAGCGCTCCTCGGGGTTGTATTGGGCCTGGTTATCCTCCCGGCCCCAGTAGCCCGCAGCCGCCCGCGTCTGGGCCGCGTCCGGGCAGGGATAGCGGTAATTCACCGGGTCCAGCCACTCGTCGTCGGGCACGCTTTCCCACTCGCCCGGCTTTGTCACGTGCCCGCCTTCCTTGATGCCGATCTTGTATTTTTTCGAGCGGTTCTCCCTGGCCTGCCGTTCTTCCTCCAGGCTCATCTTGGCCATGATCGGCCGCAGGTTATTGATCCTCGGATAATTGGTCAGGGCCACGTTCTCGATCTTGACGATCTTCCGCCCGTTGTCGGAGACCCAGAATACCGGCGAGAAATAGCGGTACTCCCGGTTTTCCAGGTATTCCTTTGCCTGTTTGGTCCATTCCACGATCACCCAGAGCCCTTCGGTGCCGCGGTTGATGAGCCTCTTGACCCATCCCGCGGCCGGGGCCTGCACGTCTTTCAGGGTCTGGTGCTCGTAATCGATGACCATGTCGTTTCCCCGGCGCTCGAAATCGGCGATAACGGCGTCCATCGATTCGCCGTCCACAAACGCATCGTCCTCGCCCTCGATCCCGATCTTTCCGTACGGAAAAAGCTGGAATTCTCCCGGGGCGCCCTCGATGCTTTTGAGTACGTATAAAAGTTTTAATCCCATATGGCTTCCTCCATCCGGTCGCGCAGCCGCGGGTCGTATCTTCCCGGGTCCGGCCGCCATTTCCGCACCGCGGGGTTGTACCGGAATCCCTCGTCCGGCTTCAGATCCGTGACCTGCGTCTGTTCCTTGAGGCCTTCCTCCTGCATTTCCTCTGCCGAAATGGAACGCACGACACATCTGCACCGAAATCCATTTGGAACCATCCACGTGTTCCAGAACGGATGATCGTGGCGATAGATCTTGCCGTCCTGTGCCAAATGGCTCGGGCGCGTGTGCGTGTCGTTCACCGCGTCATACTCCCAGTACGGCCGGCGGTCCGCGACGGACTTCATCTGCTTGTAGCGGCCCACACTGTAGGCGGTCTGGATATTGGTCCTGAAGATATTGTCCAGCCGGTAGGGCGTCATGCCTGCCCAGCCCCGCCGGGCCATGATCTCGTCGATCCCCTCGCGGAACTCGAAGAACGTCCCGCCCTCCTCGATGGCCTTCAGGATCTCCCCGTGCAGGTCCTGCAGCAGGTCGGCAGAGCCGATGCGCGACACCGTAAACGCCAGGCTGTGTGCATAGTCACCCACTTCCGCCGCCAGGGTCTCGAACTCCGGTCCGGGCATGGCCGTCTTCTTTTGGAAAAATTCCACCGCCTCTGCAAACGGCATCCCTTTCATGCCCACGCCCCCGCGATAAAATCGGCGATCGACTCGTTGAGATACCGCTCGTCCGAGTCTTCCAGGTACATGTACGGCGTCGCCGGGATCACTACGGATTTTTTGAGTATGAACAGCGGCACGATATCCTCGCCCCTCTTCTGAAAGATGATCCCCTTTGCCACGAAGGTATCTTCAAAATCCGCGGCCCGCAGCGGCACGCGCTTATCCGCAGGCCCGCCCGGAAACGGGATGGTCAGGAACTTCTTTTTTTTCGGCCTGATCGTCCCGCCGTAGTGGTGTATCGCCGCGTAATCCACCTCGCCGGGGCCGCCGCCCGCGGAGATCTCCGCCATATCGGCGCTCTCCTCGTGGGTCAGGCTGCCCTTGAGCCTGCCCGTCCTTTCCTTGAGCGCCGGACCGGACAGCCGCTTCGATATCTTTCTGACCATGCGCTCGCCGAAATCCGCCAGGGGCATCTTGAGATCCCGCGCCCTGTCACCCAGGTCATCCAGGACCTTAACAACTATCTCCTCGCCCCCAATGCGCAGCGTCAGTTCCATTTCTCCTTCCCTATGCCCTGTCAGCCTTTTTCTTTCTTCCCTTTGCCGCGTCCGCCGCGCCTGCAAGGGCCGCGGTGACCAGGGCGTCGCGTACCAGCTTTTCCAGGTCCGCCGGGTCCAGGTCCGCATAAACATCAAATATCCTGTCGCGCAATTCCTCCAGACTCGAGCTGGATTCGATCAGTTTCCGGACCGGGCCGTCGATCCCTTTCCATGCCCCGGCCGCAAGCCCCACGGAATCGTCCGCGAGCTCCTCCAGTTCCTGCTGCTCAGCGTCAAAAACAGGCCCAGGGTCGTCTTTCGCCGTGAGACGCGTAATTCTAGCCGTCTTTGGCCCCATTCTCGCAGCCTGGGCCGAACTTGAACGCTTCATGGCCATCGGGGCGGAACTCACGGGCTGCAAAATCGTCTGATCATCCTCCGGCAGCGGGATCCCGAACCGCTCGCTCACGTGCTCGGCGGAAACCGGCTGGCCGAACTGGATCACGTTTTTGTATACCTCGCTCAGGCTCTTGAGATCCTCCCGCTCGTTCCAGATCGCCGCATATCCGGGTACCGGTGTATCCCATCCGAAGTTGAATCCTACCATCGGCCGTATCAGCTGATACCGTACGGTCGCTCCCACGGTGCGCGTATCCGCCTTGGCCAGGTCGATGCGCACCTCGTTGTGGGTCCTGGCCGCCGCGTAGGAGCCCACGTCGCCCACGTCCGCGGTCAGGGTCTGGCCCAGCAGGGCCTTGGATATCTCCTTTCCGCAGTACACGGCCATCGTCTCGTACGGGTTGTTCCCCCCGGCCCCGTGCTTGACCGCCTCGACGAATTCGATCTCCGTATTTTTGGAGATGATCCCGGCCGCGTCCGAGCCCAGGGATTGTATGGCCGTGATCAGGGCGTCCTTGTCTTCCGGGCCCGCGCCGGTGTCGTATTTCCCCAGCCTGAGAGGCATCCCGAACACCTCCAGGAATGCCATCCAGTCCTTGAGCGAGTAGTTGCGGAAAAGAAACATCCACGCGCACACCCGGTAGATCCCGGACCGCGCCGCGTGGCCTGCCTTGCCCCCGTAGCGGTGGAAGAGGATCTTCCAGGCCGGAATCTCCTCGCCCATCGTGTTCTCGTCCGAGATCAGGCGGGGATATTTGCGCAGGTACCCGGCCGGATCGGTAAACAGAAACCGTTTCTGCTCGATGAATTCCAGGTCCCGCGGCATGGCCTGGCCGGACGATGTGTCCCAGTGGATCTCCAGGGCCGAGAAACCCTTCCCGACGCTGTCCTGGAGCGAGACCAGGGTATCGTCCCAGTCCGTGGAATTGTCGAAGTACTCCTGGACAAACTCCGCCACCTTCACGTCCCGGTTGTCCTCCGAGGCCGGCGAAACCCGGAACTCCACGTCCAGTATGGCGTTTCTTCGCTTCTCCGCCTCCCCCAGGAGGTGGGCGTCCTTTTCCTCCATCTGGTCGAAGAGCTCGGCCTGTCTCTGCACATTCCCGGAATCCGCCTCTTTGAGCAGGGTCGTGAGCCGCTGCGGGGTCAGGCCCGCGCTCACATACTCCCGCCACGAATCCAGGACCGGCGCCGCCGCCAGGGGCCGCCGCTCCGGCGCCTTCATCGTCTTGATTTCCCGTCCGAACTGGTCCAGTATCATAGAGTGCTCCGCACTTTAGCTGATCGTCCCTCGGCTTTGCCTTTCGGCCCCGAGCTCAAGGCCGAGGGGCTCGGGACCATGAGCTTGTCGAATGGCTGATCGCTGATAGCTGATCGCTGATCGCTGACAGCTACTCTCACCACGTCCCCTTGACGCCGGCGAACCGGCGCTTCGAAATGGTTTTGTATTCCACAGGCCCGCCGCCCATGTTTATCGATTTATAATGTCCCAGTGCCAGCGCGATCGCCGCGTCTCCGTGCCGCATGAACTTCGGGTTTTTTGTATCGCTGACCGTCAGCCTGGGCAGCTTGATGATGCCGTCGATCAGCTCGAGCGCGCGGAGGTCGTTTTTTACGTCCGCGTCGCGCGGCAGGTCGATCGTCTGATCTGCGAAGCTGTCCTGGAACGGCTGCATGTGCTCCCTGTACCAGGCATCGTTCAGGGTTATCTCCTCGATCAGCGGCCGGCCGTACTTGTCCGCCGTGTATTCCGCAAACGTCAGCCCCGGCCCGGTCGCATCCATCGCACCGCCCCGGAATCTCGGGAAGTTGTCTATCATGTACCAGAGCACCTGCTCCTGCTGGCGCGACGGCACATTGTGCATCTCCACCAGAAAGGGGCATTTCCGCACCAGGTTTTTCAAGATCTCCAGGGGGCCGATAACGGAAAAATTGCCGTACCGCGCAAAGTCCTGCCCGAAAACGTGATCGAGCGTTTTGTCCAGCCCTTTCATGAGCGGCGCGAGGTGGATCCGGATCCACTCGTCACACCATGATTTTCTGTAATCCTCCCCCTTGAGGGCAAAATTATTGTCCAGGGCGAGGCGTATGATCGGCCTCACCTCTTTCATGCATGCCTCGATCAAAATGCCGGGGATTGCCACCCCCGATCCTTCCCTGGGGATAGCGTCCAGCTCCTCTTTCATGGCCGCCGTGTTGGCCCCGTATGCCCCGCGCACCCGCTGGTACCATTCCTTTTTCCCTTCGGGCGTCGGGGTCCATCCCTTGACCATGCAGACCCGCTCGTACAGCCCGTTTTTAACGGCATCGTCGAATGTCACCCTGAATATCTTAAACGCGAACAGTCCCGCCCTCGTGTCGTGGATGAGCTGGTTGAACGGGTTCTTGTCGCCGTTGTGCGTGCTTATGATGCGGATGTCCCCGCCCCATATGATAAGGGCCAGGGTGGAATCGATCACGGCCTGCACATTAAGGTGAAACGCCGCCTCGTCGATGTTGACCTTGCCCTGCAGTCCCCGGATGCTCGCCGGCCTGGATGATAAGGCCACTATCTGAAAACGCGATGCGAACCTGATCCGGTAACTGGTAATATGTTTTGACGATCCGTCCGGCTGCTGGTCCTCGAACAGGAACACCTCTATTCCCTGCCATCCGTCCGCCATAGCCGCCGCCATGACTCTGGCCATGTGGGCGCAATAGCCTATATACTCGAGACCTTTCTCTCTGGTGTCGCCGATGTAATAGACGTTATCCCCGCCCGCCTTCTTTTTACTCGAAGCCGTGATCGTATCGTCCAGGGCCGTGGCAAAGGTGATGCCCGTGCGCCGCCCCTTTTCTGCGATATTGAGGGGATACGCGTGGATCTGCTTGATCCACCCGGCCTGGTGTTTCATGAGCACACCTTCAGCCAGGGGGTCGTATCCCTCCGGGATCTCCCGCACGCTGGGAGGCAATTCATCCCAGCTTAGTATGCGCTCGATATCCCCGGGCCGGTCGGTCATTACGCAACTCCCAGTACCTTTTTGCGCCAGAATTCAGCCTGGTCACTGCTCAGGCCCTGCTCGGAGGCGGCACTCTCGATGGCGTTTGCCGCGTCCTCGAGCGCCCGCTTCCTCGCCGCAGCCTCCATCTCCGTCTGCCACTTTTTCTGCCTCACCGCGGCCTGCGCCAGCTTGGCAACCATCTGGCCGATCCTGGGGAGGCTCTTGTTATCCACCTCCAGCTCAACGAGCAGCTCGAACGTTTTGGTCTGCACCAGCCGGATGATGGCGTCATTCATGGCGCCCGCGTCATCCTCCGAGGCCTCCGCGATGGCCTTGGCCTGGTCCGTGGCCACCTTGAGCGCCCGCAGCCTATCCTCGAAATTCTTCCCGTACCGGTGCACGCTGGATTTTGAGATCTCGTATCCCTGCTCCCGGAGCCATTCAGCCAGCCCCTCGTACCCGGCAAACCCGCCGCGGATCAGTTTTTTCTCCAGGTCCCGGCGCACCTCATCGGGTAACAGTTCCACGCTCGACCGCTGCATGATTCCCCCTACCAGTACTTCGCCGGGCGGGCGATCCCGGGCAGGCACTCGACGGTATACTCCGCCACGTCGACCCCGTGATGGGTCAGGTCCGCGCTCCAGAAGGCGGTGTCCTTGCCGCTGATTACTATCAGCTTGCGGTCCTCCAGGTAATCCATCTCCCGTCTCAGCTCCCTGGGAGTGACAGGCATGTCCTCGCCGCCCACCGTGGCCATGATCACCTCTTCCGACACGGGATAGGGCCGCCCCACGTTCAGGGTCTGCAGTATCCTCCAGCGCAATACCTCTATGCGTTTTTTCTCCAGGTCCATCACAAGCCTCCCCGCCCTATAGGTTGATGCACAAACTCCCATATCGCGTCTATTTTCTGCTCGATCTTGCCGAAACTCATGATCCAGTCCTCGCGGCGGACGTAATCTTTCGGCAGCGCCTCCTTGAGGTCCGCCAGCTCCTGGCGCAGTTTATCGTGGCGATTGCCCTGCCTGAGTATGCTGCTTTTTATGTCCTTTAAGTAAATCACCGCCAATGTCAGCAGCGCCGAGAACACGCATCCCACGATTACCAGGGCGATCTGCGCGGTCATGATTTGCCTCCCTGAATTGCACTGATAGCCCCCTCGATCAAACCGGGCTTATGCTCTCCCGCCTGTGCCCTTTTTTCTTTTCCCCTGTCCCAGACGGCCACGCCCAGGATGGAAAGCCAGCCCACCCAGATCCATTGAGGCACGTCCGGCACCGCCTTGCCGAGCAGGGGAAGGAGGAAATAGATAAGAATCACTGCCAGGGGATAGGCAAAACCGTTAGCCGGCCTCCAGGAGTACTGCGGCCACCGTTCGCTTTTCGATTCCGCCTGCATGGTGGCATTCACGGTTGCGAGTTTGGCGGCCTCGATCTGTGCCAGGCTTACCTCTTGTTCCATCGCCCTGGTCTGCAGCTCCACATAGAGTTTCGGGTCCGCCTCTATTTTGGCGGCCACAGCTTCGATGTCCGACTCACTGTCCCCTGTCACCGCCCTCATGAGCCCTCCCAAAAGCGTCCCTGAGCCGGGCAGAATAAGGTTCGCGACTGTAGGAGCAATCGCCTTGATCCCGTCCGCTATCGTGCTGAATGCGCCCATGATTACCTCCCCAACAGGTAAAAATATTCGCCGTTCACCCGCCTCCATCTCTGGATCAGTTGAGCCGGACGAAGGTCTGTATGAAATCCGATCGAGACAGGCCTGCCTTTATACTGCCAGTCGTAATATATCCCGATGCCGCCAAAGCCCTGGCGTTCGACCAGCTGGTATTGTATCCGGGGGTCAAGATCGGTGAGAATGATAAAATCGGCGGCCTGGCAGCCCTGTTTTTCCAGATGGTAGCTGCTATCGGCATGCCCGTGCTCGCCGTAAAGATCCACTGCTTGCGTGATGATAATGACAGGCTTCTTGTCGGATATGATGTAGACCCTCTCCCATAGATAGTCGAGGTTCAAGACGAGGCGCATGTCGATCTGTTCGCCGCTTCCGGGATGGCGGGAATCATCAAACTCCTTAGAGACGAAATGACGGATCTGATCCCATGTAATCATTACTCCATCTCCCCGGTTCCCCGTTCTTGTTATTCCCGCCAGAGGCGGGATAAACGGTGAACGGTGAACGGTAAACTAATTAAAACTCACCCATGCCGGTACCGGCCACGGATCCGCAATTACCCGCCCGTTCTTGATAAGAGGCAGATTCATAAGATACACACAGCCCGTTTGCCCCCGCGGCTCAACGATAATCCGCTCCGTCGCCTGCGCGTCTTCGCCTTTTTCCGGCATCCTGTTCCCGCAATAAAAAAAGCCCGACAATTCGACCTTCGATTGAAAATCGAAAAATGCCGGGCTTTGGTTAGCCGTTATGCCACGATCCCGCTTTCAGCGGGACGGGACTCTGAGTCGGGCTCCGTCAACCCCTGATCCGCCACTCTGTTCTGCAGCGGATAACTTTTTAATTGTATTTTACACGCTACAGGCGTTGCTGCAACATGTCAAGCAATTTTTTTAGCGGTCTTTATCCACGTATCTCCTGGTTAGCAGATAAGCTGATTTTTGAAATATCATAATCCTTGTAAATCTCCCCTTTAGAACTCTTGCCTCGGAAATGCGGCGTGATCCAAAATCGACCGACATATCTTCCGAACAGTCCGGGCGGACCATATTCTCGGATATGGCCTCGACAAAAATGTAGGCGGTTGGTCCAGAGGCCCTGGGCCGGTTGAGATCCGTTTGTACTAAACCCCTGTAGTTCCAGGGTGTACCAGGATACCAGAGGAAGTTTGTTTTTTTTGTTCCGTTTCCTTTGGGCTTTTATATCCGGGATATTTTTTCTTGCCCTTACGTTTTTGCAGGACAGTAGGGTTAAGAATGTGTTAATAATAACCGAGCCTTGGACTAAGATGCCCACCTCAATTTCACCCCTTGGCCGCCTGAAGTCGCTCCGAAACTTACGAGGCTCAAATACAGCGCCTGGTATCAGAACAAAGCCCTCTGTGGTTTTTTTGATTATTGCGGCTGACATTTTATTTAAAGCAGGACCGTCCTCATACTCCATGAAAGATTTCCAAAACATACGGTAAAGGAGCAAACGATCAGAGGTGGAATCTTCAAACTTATTTTCTAATACCCACAAAACGGCATCGTTGAAAGATAGACAAGAATTTTCACTTGGCATATATGATGCACAAAGGAATTTACCCTTTTTATCGCCGTCATTAATTAGGCTGCTGCCAAGCCTTTTATTCCCATCCCAAAAATTCGATAGGCTTTCATATACGCGGAAAACCTTCGCATCCGTAATCTTTGACTCATTCAATTCAAACCCGATTTCTCGCACTTGATCAATGAACATAACATCGACTCCGTTCTTCCTGTTAACGCCGTTATCAGCCGCCCGTCTTATCGGGTCGGATGGATTTGCTTGATAGGTGACGGTAAAAAAATGCATTTATGATCCTACCCGCCGCCATAAAAGAATTGTGATATTTTGTGAATTCATCCAGACGCCGTTTAGCATCTAATCTATCTTTGTTTTGTCGGCGGAACCAACGTTCTTTTAATCTTTGATCATAGCTTTTTTTGCCATAAGTCACCTATCGCTCGACATCACACGCCCCGTTTTTTAGGGGTCGAGTGGATGGAGCTTGTTAGCCCTTATGCTTTTATCATAACAATCTTGGCTACAATAGCGATACAGTCCCCCAGGATTGAGATGAAAGGGAGACATCGGCCTAACTCTACGAATCCAACATGGAGCTTTTAATTCGCCGCCACAAAAATCACAATTACCTTTCATCTTTTCTCCAAAGGGCTAACAGCAGCATACATGGAATTAGCCCTTGCCATATTTATCAAATGCCTGCTTGAGCTGGGGATGTTTTTTGATCGCCTCCTCCAGCCGGATCTCATCTTTCCTGTCCTGCCCACCTGCCCCCCTTCTCCCCTGCTCCCTTTCCTCTTCTTCCCGGGCCGTCATCCCCTCCGCACTCAGCCGCTCCCCGGCCTTGGAAAGGATCGCAAACAGATACTTGTGGTTCGTGAAGCCCCATTTCTGCATATTGCAGGTGTCGGTCATCGCCCGGATTATCTCCGGCTGCGACGTGCGGTACTGCTTGCCCCTATGTTTGAACGTGGACATTTCCAGGAGCCGGGCAACATTTTTGAAAATTCTGAGGCGCTTCGGTAATGGAACATTGCCGAATTCGGACTGTCTGAAACAGTCGGAATACTCGTATACGACGCGCCAGTGCACTCCTAGTTTTGCTGCAATATCGTGTGTTTCCGTTTGTTCCAATTCATTTACGGCCTGTTCCAGAACAAACCGGCTTCCGCATTTCGGACAGATCAATTGCATTGCTCACTCCCTGTACAGGTCTCCAATTGAAAATTTTCAATTGAAAATCGACAATTACAACAGCAACCCCAGGATCACGCCGAGCACGAAGCAGGCGATCGGCAGCAGCTCCGCCCGGATCCGCCATCGCCTCGTGTACGGCCCTTCCATGCACAGGGCAGCCGCCCGCATCATGATGCGCGTTTTGTCGTCATTTTTCGTTGACGTATTTTTCATAATCCCTCTTCTTTCTCCACCATCGGATCTCCTGTTTGACGAGATTACACATCACATACACGAATAAGGCGACCAGGCCGGCGAGAATGTACAAGCCCAGCCACCACCAGACGCTGTTGATCCCGCTGAATAGATATTGCATCGATTACTCCGTTTCTGGCCTCTCATTCCATTCCCGGCCATCGAGTAGACGGCCAGCGGCTTTTTTGCCGAGACGATTCATTGCTGCTGCTTGGCCGTCCCAATATTCGCCTTGACAGGTTTTTGTTCCGTCTGGTTTGATAAATATGCCGCCGCCCAACCGTTTTGAATAAGGTTTCCATTCCCCCCATTGCTTAAAGAAAAACGGCACTCCCGCCGCCTGGCATTGATCCCGAACCGACCGCGCCCAGTCCGGGTGCATGGGCCGGGCACCGGGGCCGGATTCACCGCCGAGGATTACCCAATCGAGTCCTTGTGGCCATGACCCAATCGTCTGTTCTCCTAAATGATAATTTCCCCTTATTTGAACCGGTCCCAACATCGGTTCTATGCTCACAAAATGTTTAGCAGCCGGGATCTGTAAGAGAATGGGAATGCGCTCGTCTGCTCGTTGCTGATTTTCGGCGGTGACTCCGAGCCAAATATTTCCTCGATCTAAGAATTCACGCCTCCAATGGTCTGGCGTTAAAAATATTGGTGATCGAAAATAATACCACGCGGCCTCTATGCGTTTGGTGAGTACTAGGAATGTGTGTCTTGTTGCTCGCCAACAAGTGTTAAGGACGTTATCGATTGTTAGCCAATCAACGTCTGGATGGAATAAGTCCCCCATTGAACAGACAAAGATCATCCGGGGCTTTTTCCATTTCAACGGCTGTTCAAGTCGGTCCGGATGAAACGTTACCCTGAACGGATCGTCCTCCGGGTAGCCATAACGACCTTTAAGGCGCTGGGCCATGCGTCGGGCATAGCAATGCTCGCAGCCTTCGGAAACCGGAGAACAGCCAGTAATTGGATTCCACGTCTCCTCGCACCACTCGATTTTCGTTGTCATGTGGTTTGCCCTCCCAGCATTCCAGCTTCTTGCCTCAGGCTCTTCACTTCTTCCTCGATCAGCTCTTTGCCCTTCCCGCACCCCTCACACTTCTTCAGCCCCTTGATATACCGGTGCATACAGAGCCGCTCGTAGACCTGCTGGTGCCACCCCGCACACCAGAACGAGTTGCCTTTATTGGTCATGGCTTTGCAATGCCTCCCGGATGAAATAGAGCGCCTGCAGCTCCGGTGTGCGGAGCTCGGCGGCGGCCTTCGTTTCGAGCTTCTCATAAAGATCCGGATGTTGATCAAATTGCAGCGTGAGGGCCGGACCGTTGTCCCGAATCTCTTCCTCAGGCGGCTCAGGCCACGGCCCGGGTCGCGTGACTTTTCCGCCGGTGATATCTTTTGTATCTTTTGTATCTTCCCTCAAATCCTTCACGCCCGTCGCTTTTTGCAGCTTTTTTCCCCGCCGCCTCAATGCCCGTTTCGCGTAATATGCCTTACCGAAATACGTCTTTTGATAGTGCCGCTTACATTTGCCTTTTATTTTGGCCGGCTTCATGCAGCCCGGCTCATCGCACATCTTGACTGCAACTGTTTTTTGTTCTTCCATTCGATCCTCCCCTTTTAATAGAGCCGTAATCTCCTGCCCCTGCGGGCAATCCCTGCACTCGGGCGGCGGTTCATAGGTATTGCCGTGCGCAACATATGGCCGCTGCCGATCCATGCAGGCTATTTTTTTCATGCGCGTGTGCGTGCGCTCGCACGTAAAATACCCCGGCCCGGCCAGGAGCTTGGCCCGGTCCATCATGCTGGCAAGGTTGTGCGGTTCTATGCTTACTGCTTCCATGCTTTCTAGCCTTCCGGCCTTCTCCCTCTTCCAGGTCCTAACCTCCAGCGTCGACAACGCCAGCACGCTTGGCTTGAGACTGTCCGGCGTATCTCCATACCCGTGCCGGTTCAGATTCAGGAGCTCGGCCCTGGAGATGAGCATCAGGTTATCCAGGTCGCACCGGGTTTTGTCCCCGTCGACAAACGCCACGACCATGCCCTCCGGCACCGGGCCGTGCGCCTGCTCCCACAGATATACGTGCTTGTGCTTATACCGGGTCGGGAATCCGGTATACGGATCGGGCTCCGGTACTTTCATCAAAATAAACCCCTCTTTTGAACCGATCCGCTCCGCCCCGATCGGCTTGCGGTTCGGAGGCGCATTCCCTTTTTTGAAGCTGGTTTTATTCGGGCCGGTCAGGCCCTTTGTGCCCGCGTTCCAGGGCCTGTGGCCCCTGGGAAAGTGCCCCGTCCGCCCGGATTTGATGCCCCGGTTGTGCACAAACGTTCTAATTTGTTTCACCGTCATGCCGGTCCCGAAGCGCCTGTTGAATAAAGCGGTCATCTCTGCCATGCTCCTGCCTTTGTACTGGCCGCGAATGAACTGCGCCTGCCCAGCGGTAAAAAGACGTTCCCGGTTTATCAGCCTGTCCTTATGCGCCCGGCCGCATCTGATCGCATTCTTGCGCAAAGCACTGCCGATCGCTTCTTCGGTTTTCTCCATGCCGAACCGGTCGTTGAACGCCCGGGCAAGGCTCCGGGTGTTCATGGTGAGATATCCATCCCGCAGGAATTCAAGGTGCTCATCGGTGTAGATGAATCTACTCATCGTCTTTAACACCCGATCCAATCCCCAGCATTTGCGGGGCCGAGTCGATGAGCCCGTCGTTTATGGCTATCTGGGCCTTCAACGCGAGACTCGCGTTGTTAATAATCTGAGCGGCCACGTTGCTCACGCTTTTGGCGCGGCAGATCTCCTCCTGCAGCGCCTCGCCTTTCAGGTCTTCATCCGACAACCGCTCCACCTCCGCAAAGAGATGATTGTTCAAATCGATCAGCTTATTTTTCATGCTTTTCCCCTTCTTTTCCCCCTCGATCTCCCCGTTATCAGGGTCACCGCCTGGGGCGGGTTTGACAGCCTGTCCACCTTGATCACCACGCCCATGCCGGCGTGCCAGTAGGTAGACAGCAGTTTATATTGCGTGCCGTCCGGCTCCATGAGCAGCCGGCCCTTTTGCAGCCACACGGCCTGGTCGAGCATCGTCACTATCCGGGCAGGGGAGGGCGGCTCGCACCCGAAATGTTCCCGCCACCTGTCCCTGAAATGCTTGCTCAGCGTCAGCTCCATTCGCCTTAACTCCTTTCAGCCGTCTCATTTTTTATCAGCTCGTAGGTGTACGTCTCCTTCTCTTTTCTTATCGCCCCGATCACCGCCAATCGCTCCGCCGGCCATTTGCCGATCACCTCCCGGTCGATCTTGACGGATCTTTTAAGCCCGTCTTCCCATCCCTCTGCCTCGATCCGGGCGACAGCGTCCTTCGGTATGGTCACCTTCAGTTCCCTGCCGTACAGGAGGATGCCGTTTTCAAGCTTCACCTGGTCGGCGTCCTCGAACAAGTTGGCCTTATTTTTTTGCATGAGGGTGATCAGCTCTTTTTCGGTGCCCGCGATCGCATCGGTAAGGCGTGCCACCGAGGCCGCGTGCCGTTCGCGTATCCCGGCGATCTCGCCCTCGGCCTCCGCCTCTACCCGCGCCAGCTCCTCCAGGAACGCAGCGATATGCGCGAGATGGCTGTCCGCGCTATTCTTCAGGTTCGAGAGCTTCTCCATCTGTGCCCTCCCTCAGGTTCAGCTGCATCTGGCCCAGGAGCTCGGGCAGCCCGATATTTTGCATACTGGCGATCATGGCCAGTTTTTTCACCGCCTCGTGTTTGCGCCTGTCGAAAAAGAGCTTGAGCTCGTGGGCACTTCGCGCCAGGTAATACCCGCCCCCTGTCTGGCTCCTGGTCTCCCCGATCAGCACGCCAGTGTATCGCAGCTCGGTTATGACATGCCGCAGATCCCGGGTGTCGTTGATCCGGTGCCGCCAGTCTTTGTCGTACACCCGGGAGTACAGCTCGCCCATGCCGATCGCCTTTTCGATCCCGATATGCCGCGTCAGGATCGCCAGCAGGCGGCCCTTGGCCTCTGACTTTGAAATCTTATCCACCTTATCCATCGTTGATCCTCCTTATCACCGCCAGCAGCCGTTTGAGCCGCCGGGCGTCATGACAAAACCGCAAATCATCGACCCTGCAAATCTTCAACACCAGGCCCCTGAGCCGGCGCCCGGTGAGCTCCGAACCCGCCAGCTCCTGGCCTATCCGTTCCTTGAGCGCCTCCACCTGGGTCCTGCTGCCGCTTTTGACCCGCCAGCCCCTGGTTTCAAAGCGGACAACAAGCTGCTCCAGTTCGTTGTTGCTCAAGTCCGCCGCCGAATTCACGCCGAATTCCGTCTTCAGGATATCCCGGTAGAGCACATCGTCCAGGCACAAATCCTTTTTCGCGATATGCACCTTGGCCAGCAACACGTTTCTGATTTCGCTCTTCGGTTTTTTCGCTCTCATCATCCCGCAAACCCCGTTGATCCCGTCAAAGATTAATCGCCCATCAAAAACTTTTCCGACTCCATCAGAAGCGGGAGCCCGAGAGGGTTGCCGTATTGCTCGTTGATCATCATCGCAACGTCCAGAAGGTTGGTAACGTAGCGGTACCGGCCCTGGCCTTTGGCGCGGGCGGCCAAAAAATCTATGCATTCCCCATCCAGGCCGGGGCAGTGACTCTCCGCGATGGCCCGCGTGTCTTTTTTGGATATCCTGAATTTGTCCCGCTTCATCGCGATCCGGCTGTAGATCTGATCGAACAGGTACGCACGGCCCTCCGTCCCTTTCATCTGCTCATAGAGCCGCTCCTGGCCGACATATACGATGCCGAGACAGGCGCAATCGTGCAGCTTCCTGACGAGCTCGAAGGCCTCCCAGCTCAAAAAATGGGCGTCGTCTATTATAAGGAGCCTGTTCGTGCCCTTGAGCCTCGCGATCAGCGCCTGGAGATAATCGCTGACACTGCTCTTCCGGCCCACGCCGCCGACCTGCTCGATGACCCTGCGCAGAATCTGCGACGGCGTCTTCGTGGTGATGTCGGCGGTAACGAATACCGTGGCGCGATTTACCCTTTTATATTCCTTGCACGTCTCCGTTTTCCCGGTGCCCGACGGCGCCAGGGCGGCGCCCATTTTTTGCTTCTGGTCGCAAAACTGGAGTACCTCCCAGATAAGCGTGGAGGCATTCGTCGTGACGAATTCCTTCGGGCCGGAGACAAACTGCAGGTCCTCTTCGCGCTCCAGGAGATTCTTGATATCCTTCTCGACCTCTTGCACGTTCCCGGCATAGATCCGGTTGACGTACTGGCTGACGGCCGCCGTGGATCGGTTGATCATCCCGGCGATGCCCTTCAAGCTTCTCCCCGATTGGTCTTTCCAAAGGCAAAACCTGTCGTGCAGGTTCTCGTCGTAAACCTTGCTTAAATCTTCTTTTACTGCCGGTTCAACAGTCATTTAATCCCCTCCTCTTAAGGTATTTTTTTGATCCTGAACGCCTTATTCATCCTCGTCCCGCACCGGATCGTTGATGGTCAGCCTCATGATCGGCCTGGGTTTTTCCGGCGGGGGCGCCGGCTTAAAGGTTAACGGCCGGTATCCCGGGCCGGAAACGGCCCGGAGCTGCGCTCCCTCCAGCTGGGTCCGCAAAACCCTGATCTTCGATTCCCGGTCTCTCACTTCCCTTGCCTCCCTCTCGTGAGGGTGGATCCTGGGCACGTGAGTCTTCGGTGTTTTCTCCGGCAGCCACAGCCGGTATTTCTGCGAAATCTGCTTTACCAGCCGGTTTTGCATTTCAATTTTGGCGGCCACCTGGTCGCGATTCTTGGGGTTGATCATTCCCCACTCCTCGGCCCGGCACAGCAAGCTCCCCGAGGCCCGGCTGAAGATCCATACCCGGCCGGGATCGAACGGATGATACCGCACGAACACCTCGGTACCGCCGTAATCGGCGAGCTCCGGCCCATAATAGGTGAGGGTCCGCTTGAAAAACTCGTGCCTGATTTTAACCTGGCTGCGCTTGACGGTGAGCGGTTTGCCGTTGCCGTTTACGGCCTGGACGGGAAGGAAGATGTACTCGAGCACCTCCTCCGAAAGGGTCGTGACCGGGTACCGGGAGACGCTCTCGTTGTAGAGCTGCCGCGGGGTTTTTCCGGTGTCCTCGCCGCGATTCTTGAAGACGTGGTCGTTTTGTCCTTCGATCATGGCAAAAATCCGGTCGACCATCTCCTCTATGCCGAGGAGCTCCCCGGCCCGGATCATCTCGGTCAGCTCCTTTTGCTGGAGCTCGCTCTCGCGTGCATCTTTGAGGCGCTTGCAATACCCCGGGATCCGTTCGTTGCGGAGCACCTTATCGAACCTGCCGAACCAGCCCTCGATGGGTTTTGCCTGCGGGTGGCGGGGTTTCGCGCGTGTGTGCTGGATGGTCCCCGTCTTGATCCCGAGACCCGTGAGCTGTTCGATGAGCGAGGCCGTGTAATTGCTTTCCTCCGGCTTGCCCCAGTCGGTGTATAATTCGCCCGGCATTCCCCATCTCACGGCATTGATAAGGGCCTGCCCGACCGTGTATCTGTTATAGTGCTGGTACGCCACCGCTCCCCAGGTCATCTGGGTGCGGAAGTCCATCCAGCAAAACAGCTCCAGGGTCGCGACGTCGCCCTTGTAATCGAAGCAGCAATAATCGGCCTTGTGCTGATCTCCTACGAGGCACTCCATCGCCCTGTAGGCTGTATGGTCCCTCCGGATCGCCGGCACTACGTCCTCCCTCAGCCCGCGGCCGCCCTTGTCCCGGTATATAATAAGGCTGTCCGCGACCCTGCGGTGCAGGTTGCAGAACGACTCGTAGCACCCCACCTTGAGCCCTTTTTCCCTCGCCGTCCTTTGGATCCGTTTATATGTGGAGCGCTTTTCCTGGTGTCCCCGGCGGTTTGCGATAATCTCCTCGATGGCCATGTGCGCAGCGTCATGATCCCAGGCCCGGACCGTGATCCCGAGGCTCTCGATCCTGAGCCCGAAATTCCTGGTGGAAGAGATAATCTCCGCGCCTTTTTTTACCCTGTCCATAAGCCTGTACGCCGTGGCCACGTTGTACCCGTATTCCTCCGCAATGTATTTGATCCTGGTTTTCCGGCCCCCGACCCAGTGCGGCACCGCCAGGCAGTCGCACAGCATCCGTACCTTTGTGGCCACCGCCGGGTCTTTTAATTTTTCCGGCGGAATCTTGACCTCGAAATAAGCGGCCGCTTCCTCCACGCTGTCCTCGTCGATGCCGCATCTGTGCCGCATGATCCGCTCCTGGATCTCCGCCGGCAGCCGGTCTAAAAAAAACCGCTTCGCTCGGTTGCCTGTTTCTGCATATGGCCAGTTCTCTTTTTCAGCCAGTCGCAATATATTTTTTTTCGCTCTCTTGAGCACCCTCGCAATTTCCCCAGCCGTCGCGAACTCCGATTCCCTCATCTCATGTCTCCACTCTTCCTGGCATGCTCCTTGCAATCCTTATTATATATATCCCCCCGCGCTTTAGGGATTGCAATCCCTTCTCTTTTCAGGGTGGCCTGGGTAACGGTGCTGTGGTTCAGCCTGCCGCCCTCTACGTTATAAAGCGCGATCGGCTCCCCATCCCAGACTTCCTGCCATCCTAAGAAAACCGCCTTCGGCCTCATTTGCTGCCCTCCATCTCCCTCAAAAATAACATCCTCTTTTTCTTCCGTGCCTGGGCCTCCCGGATCTCCTCGTCGAGTTTCTGTATCTCGGCCCGCAGGGCCTCCGGCCCCGGCAGACTGAAAATCCCGCACGGCGTGCCCAGAACCCTGAGCGGCTCCACGCACCCCGTCGCCTGGCAGAAAGCCGGCAGGTACTCCGCCGGGATGTGCCTCCGGATCCACCGGTCTTCATCATCCCCCTGGCCCCCGATCTCCGCCCTCTGGTCTTCCCTCGTCCAGGAATAGATCTGCTCCCTGGTGATCGTTTCGTTGAGCAGATGGCTCATCTCGCCCGCGATCTGGTGCACGCCAAGAGGGCAGTCCTTTATGGCCGCCCTCATTGAGCCTCTTAGGTTTTCGATTATCCTGAATTGTCCGCCGGTGGGTGATGCTGTCGTGAAATGCTCTTTGACCAGGTCAAAGATGGTGAGCTGATTTTTGTCGATTCTTCGGCGCGATTTAGACATTGACATGCCCTTTAAATATGGTTTAATAATAAACCATGAAGCTAAGCGGTCTTTGTTTTAGGCCCTCTTCGTTTTTTGGAGGCGAAATACTCATGGAAGATCACATGGGGATCCCGATCGATCCTCTCGGCCACCTCCCGCATGATCCGGTCCGATACCGAGATCTTGTTGACCACGACCGAGACGGCCATCTCGGACACGCCGAGATCCCTGGCGATCTCCTTTTGCCGTATGCCTTTCTTCTTGAGCGCCGCTTGTATGTCGGCAGGATGCATTTTACGTAACCTCTTTATTGGGTGATAAAATATGGATGATACTCAGCTTCTTAAAAACATCTTTACCGCCCAGGTCCTGATCCTCGCGAATCAGATTAAGGCGGAGAAAAAAGCAAAAGGCACCACGAGCACAAGCGATTTTACTGCCGAAGCAATCAACCTGATTGAGCAGAAAAGAGCTCAGATACTCCGAACTCTTCGGCAATCGCCTTGAACCTCGGGCTCTTAATGTCAACCTCGTGCGCTGATAAAATGATATTCTCGGCACGGTCCAGGACCGGCCGCACCTGGTTCATGGGCACGCCCTCGAATAACGAGGCGACCATGAAAGCGACCCCTTCGAACTCTTGGTCATCAAGATATCTGGGCATTTTTCATTAACCTCCTGAAAAAAGGTGACTGATTATGAAAAAAAGTGATGCTATAAAACTTGCTGTTGATCTCATGAAGCCCCTGGTAGAAAATGGAAAAATAAGCTTCATATCCGGGACTGAGCCCGGCCCGAAAGACCTCCTCCATGATTTAGAGGCCCTGACAAAAGGAATTATGCAGATCGAAAAAAAGCTTTAATCATGGGGATAGTCCCTGATTATTAGGCTGGGAAATAATGCCTGCACAGCCAGCCTGAGTACGTAAACCTGATCGTATGTATCCTCTATGGCGAGGTCCTCGAAAGCGTCTATAAGTTCTTGAGTTTTTTTAAGCCGGTCTTTTGGGTCCATGATTGATGCTCCTTTAAAAATATGGTTTATTTTCGCTGTTTAAAAAATTTTTACTCCTATAGTGTATTATCGGCATTTTTTCGTTTTTGTCAAGAAAAAAGCGCGTAACACCTGAAATAATATCACCTTTTATTTTAATCGGCTATCTTGTTGAATTTAATAGATATTTAAAATTACCCAAGGGTAACACCCAAGGGTAACACCCAGTGTTACCCCTAACTATACTTAATTAAGGTTAATTATGTCCGATATTTCCTTTGGAGGCAGGCTTAAACTATTAAGAAAAAACGCGCAATTAACCCAGGTTGACGCCGCGCGTTTGATCCATATCAGCTATAAAGCCTTACAAGATCATGAGGGCGGCCGCTGGCCCAATAAAAATAATTTAGAGAAGTATATCGAGTTTTATGGGTGTGACCAGAACTGGTTATTGACGGGTCTTGGTGCCCGGTATAAGAGCGATACGATGGAAGGTGGTCCCCTCCGGACCGGCGAATCGGTGGCAGAGTATATCAAAGTAGACACCCCCGGGCTCGGCCAGGCCGTGGAGATGCTGGCAACGATCCTTGCATCAGGAAACCAGGTATTTTCCCAGGCGGTGATGCTTAGCTTGAGGGCATCTAGTGATGCTCTGAGTATAATGAAGCAGCGGAATCAGCAAATGGCCGCCCTGGTGTCTGAGCTTAACGAACTCCGCAACCGCCTGGCCGCCCTGGAGGAAAAATTTCAGGAAAAGCAGGAGGTAGAAAAAGAGGAGAATACGGAAAGGTGATTTATCTATGCGCGAAATATCATTAAATAATCTTCCGTGTTTTCGATACGTTAAGAAGGTAACCCATTCACATCTCCACCCGAAAGGAGGTTATCATGTCATTAATATCCTGCCCGGAATGCACGAAAAAAATCAGCGAAAATGTCACTGCTTGTCCTCACTGTGGGTATCAATTCACAGCAGAAAAAATTGAAGAACTTAAAAAGGCGGGCTTAAAATTGGATAAAGGATGTTTAATCTCTCTTGGGGTTATCGCTGTCTTTGTTGCTCTCATTTTCGTACCTATGTACATGCTTAATTCTGACAAACCTCAAACGAAAGCCGACCCGCGAACACAACTAATAGAGAAGCAATTCGATCCCCGGGACGGCTCCCACATCGGGCTCACAAAACTCATTAAAACTTCAATGAATGATCCCTCCTCTTATGAACATGACAAAACTCAATACAGCGACCAGGGTGATTATCTGCTCGTTAAGACTATCTTTCGAGGGAAAAATAAATTCGGCGGCGTCGTTAAAAACTGGGTTTCCGCAACGGTGGATTTAAACGGAAACGTCCTTAAGATTATCGACCAGGGACCATAATTAGGTTTGATCAGCTTGTGAAATAATCTGGTGTTTTTTAGTCGCACTTTGTGTTGCAATACACCCCCAAAAACCGGGGTTTCAGTCGCAGGATATCTTTCACT
>Ga0307379_10002558_pt1 | contig 26836 bp, 43 predicted proteins | sample UN2MG_FD_202237 | JGI IMG/M metagenome (GOLD analysis project Ga0307379, IMG submission 202237) | Soil microbial communities from Risofladan, Vaasa, Finland - UN-2 | ecosystem: Environmental > Terrestrial > Soil > Coastal area > Acid sulfate soil | place: Finland: Risofladan, Vaasa | collected...
TTATGCAGATTAAGTCAGCCTCTAACCCAACTATCCTTGAAGTCGCCATGGCTAAGATGATGACCAAAAAGGATATCGTTACAGCCGGTCTTATCGCCAAAGAACTAGAAGGCGAAGCAGGAGCAGAAGCTGTTATTACTGCGGGGCTAATAGACGCCACTGAACGAGCTATTGTCCTTGATGATTCCGATCTGCAAGAAGTTCTCTCTAAGGTTTTTGCCAAGGATACATTTGAGAAGAAAGCCCAATTCATTGGCAACCTTCTTCGAAATGTTGGCCAAGGTGGTCGTGGTGCCTTGGATATGATGAAGAATATTGGAAAAGGTGTTGGGCAGGGAGCCGTTGATCTGGCTAAAGGTGTTGGGCAGGGAGCCGCAAATCTTGCCAAGGGAATCGGAAATATTCCGGGTGCCTTGGAACAAAAGGGTTATGATTTACAGCAACAGCATTATCAACAACAAACTCAGAACCTACAGAATGCTTCCAAAGCTATGACTACTCAGTACCAACAACTACAGGGGACGTTAGGTAATCTCGGACGAACAACCATTGGCCTTCAGAATGCCATTCAAAAAGGACAGATGGACCCTAACCTTATTAACACTGCTCAAGGCCTAGTTAAATCATTGATGAATCAATTGAATACTATTAATCAGCATATCGCTACAATTTCCAAAATGAAGGCTATGCCACAAGCACCAGCACCGATGAGAGGCCAACAACCAGCGATTCCTATGTCGCAGCAGTTGGCGAAACCAGCGGTCAACCCGAAGACGTTGAGTTTCTAAATCTGGGTTGTAGCAGTGTCTCCTCAGTGACTGCGACATCCAGAGGCCGGTAGACTCCGATCATGCCCCATCCGCGAAGCTGCCTTGACCGTTGGTACGGGCCAGATAGAGTTCAGAAAATCTGTACACTTTTTCTGAACGAATGGAGCGGGCCAAGAGATGCAAACCCTTAAAAATAAAATAGTTGCACGAATATATGCCCACGGCAGGGGTTGCGCCTTCTCCAGTAAGGACTTCGTAGGCCTTGGCGACCGGGCTACCGATTCCAAGGTATGTTTGCTCTTCCGCAGTTATCTCGCTGTATTCCGTAACGACATGGGGACTCACCGTTTAGGCACTTATTGCATTTTCGCTTCTTCTTCTTTGCCACGTCTGATCCTCCGGTAATGTAATCCCCCTTGCCTCTACCGGTACACCTCAAGCCTCTTCTTCGCTCAATGGCAGCCACTTCTCGGTTGCAGCATCCAACAATCCAATGTGCCAACAACCTACCACATCTGTTGTTATTAAGAAACGCGACATGCGTTTCAGTCCCCTCCTCAACTATTTCGATTTGTCTCTTTGAGTATTCCACGACATCCATCCTGTGCTTATCCATCGGTCTGTCCTCCAAGTACAACTCCGGTTATCTTGACTGATCCAGCAGATAGAGAACCTTCTTGAAAGCGGTCACCTCGCCCTTCCAAAACGACTCCTTCACGATGTTTCCGCCCAATACCTCAGCGGACATTTCACGCTCTGCTTCTTTAAGCATGGCCTTCACCTCCGACCTGATACATGCTGTCTGTGAGCGACGGTAAATCGAGCCAGTGTCTATCGGCGGGTTCGGGATTTTGGATATCTCTTCACTCGGAAGGTCGGTACCGTTTTGTTGCCACCCCATGTATGTACTTCTCCTTTCAACCTATATCAATACCTATATCCATGGTGCTTCCCAAAGGAAGCCCGTGCTGGTCAAAAAACCAGTGGGCATGATTGAGACTGGGTAGTGTGTGATTGATGTACACCACATCATTGAATCCTCGCCTCCTAGTTGCTCACTTTATCTTTTCCACAATCGAGTGGCGTTTCTCCATCGGATTCTTCCACGACTATGCGTATTAGGTTCGTCGTACCCGATCACGTTTTTTCCACAATTTGGACAAACTCGTTGGCAGTCTGAGATTGCAGTATTGCAACACTGTGTAAACAAAGTGCTGTTTGTGCCGAGTGAAGTCAGTGGGCTAATCTGGATGCATGCCAGCATGCGTTGTTCTCCTGAGTGATAATTGGCCTTACTACTTGGCTTTCATCACATTACCCATGCAGAGAGCCGTAACATCGGCTAATCCACGTAGGATGCTCCCAATTAACCATTTTATTTTGGTTCTCCTTTCAGGATTTGATTAGCTTTGTCCGAAATCTGTTGGCTTAATTCTTCGTCCCCATCACCAACTGCCTTCAGTAAATCCAAAGTTTCACGAGCGTACATGAACCTGAAGTCTTCTTTGCAAAGCTCCATGTCAGAGATATTGTCTAATCTGTCAAGGAGTTTGCAGACCTTTATCTCTTTCTTCTCTTTGGAAAGCCGGTCGTGATCCATGGCTTTCCTCTGTTTACGGGTAGTATTTGGGACCTTTTTTGATTTATTAGTCAAACCATCAACAATAGCAGCAACCCTTTCTCCAAATTCTTTACTAGGGAAGAGGAATACAATGTCCTCCTTGGTAACTTTGCAGTCCTCAATTACATCGTGAAGATAAAGGGCGGCAATAATATAGGGAGGGAGTCCCATCTTGAAGCCAGTTTTCGCCACCCTCTGAGGGTGAACAAAATAGGGTTCTCCCGTATATTTTCTTGTCTGGCCGAGGTGGCTAAATTCGGCAAAAATGGCAGCCATCTGTACAAAAGATTCTTCGTTGATCATCTAACTCTCCTCTACTTGCATTCTACACTCATTATGATAGAATGCAAATACAAGAAAGAAAGGAGCCGAGCCTTGATTTTCTTTACGGCTGATACACACTTTGATTCCCCTGAGATCATAAAGCTTGATCCTCTTTACTCTAAGTTCAAGTCAGCAGAGGAGATAAATGAACTAACCATCTCCAATTGGAACGCTATCGTATCCCCAAGTGATACCGTTTGGCACCTTGGAGATTTTGGGAAAGCTACCGATGGAAGGGCTCAAAATCTGCTGGCCATTGTCCAGAAACTAAACGGCAATATTTGCCTTGTTGCTGGCAATCATGATCCAAATAATATTTGGCCTGTTCGGAAAAAACTTGGTTGCTACACGGAATACAAGGAACTTAATGTCGATATTCCCGGCAGTGAAAGGAAACAAAAGATTGTTCTCTTCCATTACGCCATGCGAACTTGGAGATATTCTTTTAAGGGGTCATGGCATCTGTTTGGGCACAGTCATGGAAATATGCCACCCTACTGTAAATCTTTCGATGTGGGAATCATGAAACACAACTTTAAGCCTGTTTCTCTGGATCAGGTTCGGGAGTTGATGGCTTCTCTCCCTGCTCCAACTTTACGGGATTCTCCGGAGATTGATCAGGAGGAGTAGCTTTTTCCGTGGCTTCCTTCTCTATTTCCTTTGACATCTTTTTGGATAAGGTATAGAGGACAGCCCGAGTATTTAGGATTTTATCAAAAACATCCTGTCCTTTAGGTGGCTTAATCATGTTGTTGTCGGCCATAGCATAAAGGATAACTTTGACTATTGGCAGAGGCACAGGACATGTTTTCACATTTTCATTTGTCAATTCAGCAAGGAAAGCTTTAAGCACTTTTTCTAAATCTTCTTTTTTGTTCTGCTCTACAGTTTCCCGCACATCATAAATAACATCAGTAAGCTCTTGCCTCATACGACGAGGACGTTCATTGAGTGTTTTGATTAACATAACACTAGCCATCATCAAGTTTACGTTTTTGAACCCCTTGTGGCCAAGAGGTGGAGTGAAATCAGGATTATCCGAAGAAAGCCACTCTTTTAATTCCTCAATGGACATCTGAAGCGATTTTGTAGGCAACACGACGCATCTCCTTGGGTCTATCTTTATGGTTCAACCGTCTATATTCTACATCAGCGACATCTTCAAGAAGCAAAGAATAATCACTTATAGGCCCCATTTTTTGCCAGTAAGGAGTTTCATAGGCGATTAGCTCGTACAGATTGCCTTTAAAAAGAAGAATAGTCATCTCTTTGTATCGATAAATGCCTTTTTCAATGAGAGGCTCTGGCCACATGCTTTACTAATTATAGAGAAAATATCCGGTCTCACCTTCAAATTAAGAAAAAAAGAAAATTTAACAAAATTAAACAGAGGGTATGGAAAATATGCTTTAGAATATATATTCAGTTGGCATCTATTAGATAGCGGAGACATCATGGAATCAATCAACAATAGAAGGGTTACAGATGTAGCAAAAGTTGTCTTTCAAATTCTAAGTGGTGTTTTAACTGTTATTTGTGCTCCATTAGCTGTTTGGGCTTTATCAAGTACAGTGCAGTTACAAGTTGGACATTCTACAGAAAAAGCTATCCGAGAGACCGAAAATAGAGCTATGCAGAAATCTGTTGATGACTTTAGGGAAGACATGATGAAATTTGTCTCCGCTAATAAAATGGAGAATGAACAAAGACATATTGAGATTGTTCAAAACTCCGAAAAGCAAATAGCAATTTTGAGACTTGACTGGGAAAAGAGAATGAGCGATTACCGCATGGAAAATGATCGTCGCTTCCTAGAAATCCAGAAACAATTGGAACAAGCTAACTTAAAGCTTGACAAAGCACTAGAAATGTTACTTTCGGGAAAACTCACAAAAAATCCCTAGGCTATTGACAGTGAGTGCTCATTGAGTATAATCCTTCTCATTAGGAGGATAACAACTTGAGCGAAGAACTAAATTGCAATGAAGTCGAAGAAGAAGAATGTAAACTTCAACAAAAGTTCATCCAATGGTCTTCTTCGGACAACAAAGTCTTTTTACCATCACAGAGAACCACAAAAAGGCTCTCTTCAGGTATCTACGAGATACATCAAAGCCAGAATGTAGGGACGTACTTCCAGAAGATAGAAGCTGACCTGACTGGTTTGGTTTCTTTTGCTGGATCGAATGCCGACATAGTTGTTTCTGAAATTCAAAAGTTCTGGACTAGAGAACAAAAGTTTAGAAAAGTCAAACTGCCTTTCAAACGAGGAATCCTGCTATATGGGCCTCCGGGCTCAGGAAAAACCTGCACGATCAAGCTTGTCATTAAGAATTTGATCTGTGACCATCACGGAGTAGTTGTTAAATTCACACAGCCAGCCCTATTTGTCTCTGCGATGAGAACCTTTAGAGAAATCCAGCCACACACTCCTGTCATTGTCCTTATGGAAGACATGGACAATATTTTAGAAAACTACTACGAGTCAGAGGTTATTAATATTTTAGATGGAGTCGATACCTTTGATAAAGTGGTCTATTTGGCTACCACTAATTACCCTGAAAAATTGTCTGATCGCATTCTTAATAGACCAAGTAGGTTTGACAGAAGATTCTATATTGGAACTCCTAGTGAGATGGAGAGGATGGTCTATATAAAAACCATTTCCGAAGGTGTGTCTAAAATTCAAATTTCTAAATGGGTTAAAGATACTGATGGTTTCACTATTGCCCATATTAAGGAACTCTTCATTTCCGTGGAAGTCATGGGGGATGACTATGATAAGTCTCTCGCATACCTGAAGGAAATGAAGAAGAAGATAACTTCCGAATCTGATGGGCAAAAGGTGGGATTAAATGCCTAAACTTCCCATAACTACTGATATGGTAACTTCAGTAAGAGGTTTTCTGGGAGCAGAAGGCCTTTCTGTTTTTAGAAATTATAAAAATAAGTATGGGACGGTAAGTCCGGTTATACATGAGAAAGGCAAGATTCCTTGGTCGGTTCACTTCAGAGAAGGAATGCTAGTGAGAAATCGTTTATGGCAGTCTGGCCTTTGTCAAGGGTGGACAGCCCACGATTATGATGACAATTGGCAAGAAGTTGTCGAGCAAGCTATTAAGCATTAGAAACACGATCCTCTCGTATATCCCACTCTTTATCAAGCCTAGTCATTACCATTCTTATCCGTTTGGCTCCAACTGGATTCATGGAATGAACATCCCAGCCGATTCTTCCCAAACTATTCAAAATTACTTCTTTTTCAATCCAGTTGGCGACATCATATCCAGACTTTCCCATACCCAAGTCATGGTCAAAAGAAATATAGCCTACATTGCCTTTGGATAATGCATTTATGGCTTCATCTGCTGTCCTAACATGGATATCAAAATCAGGGGGCATTGGTCTTTCATCATCTAACCAGACTTTTAATTTGTGTTGTGCTATAATAATCATGAAGGTAGCCTATTAGGATTTTCCTAATCAATAGGTAGTTCCTTTGAAAGGATCAACAGTGAATTTCCCTCTTAATCCTCTTGAGAAGAATATATGCTCATTCCTGCTAGAAGTCAATAACAGGATGAGGACAGGTTCTATTCTTAGAATAGCTGGCGGATTTGTACGAGACAAGCTTTTGGGAATCCCCAGTGACGACATCGATATTGCTGTCAGCAACATGACAGGCAAGCAGTTTGTCGAAAAAGCTACCCAATATGGGGATGAATGGCAAAAACAAAATGGCCAGCCTCACCCTGCATTAGGTAAAAGTTATGTTGTTGAAGCTAATCCAGAGAAAAGTAAACAGTTAGAAACAACTGCTCTTCAGATATACGGTTTAAAAGTAGATTTCGTAAATCTAAGAGAAGAGAAATACGATCCTGAATCCCGTGTCCCAGTCATGACATTGGCTACCGGCCCAGATGCTCCGAAGAAGGACGCAGAACGAAGAGATCTTTCAATAAACGCCCTTTTCTATAATATAAATACAGGTCAGATAGAAGATTATGTCGGTGGTTTAGAAGATCTTCAGAGTATGACTCTTCGAACTCCTCTTGAGCCAGTTCAGACTTTTAAAGATGATCCACTACGGCTTCTACGAGTATTGAGATTCTATTCAAAATACCCCAATGCCAGAATAGATCCAAAGATTATTGAAGCCATGAAGCTTCCCGAAGTTCACAATATGTATGCGGACCTTTCTGCCGCATTTGATCCCAAAAAGAAGAATTACAAAGTATCTCCTGAACGTGCATGGCCTGAATTAAAGAAAATTATGTCTGGAGCTAGACCAGCAGAAGCATTGAGAATCATGTTCAATACTGGTCTCTACAAGGCTGTCTTCAATACCCATAAATTTAGGGAATTGATGGATATTAATATGGACCAAAAAACTAGCCATCATGCTCACAATTTAATTGACCATACCCTTAATGTGATGGAAGAAATGAATAAGATTGTAAGGGCCGAAAATATTGATCCCGAAACAAGGATGTTGATGAATTTTGCGACCTTGTTTCATGATATGGGCAAAGCCCATCCTGAAATCAGGAAGCCCCATAAAAATAGGCCGGGAGAATATAGCTATCATCAACATGAAGAAAAATCAGTCGAGGTAGCTGATGAAATTCTTAAAATCATAGGAATGGGAGATAAAGCAAGAAGTTTTGTTACTCAGATTATTTCAGGGCACATGGACCCGCATTTATGGAACGAACCTTCTTCTCCGATAGCTGGTATTCCCACTGGTTCTGATTCAAGGAAGATCAGAAGCTATTATTCTCAACTACATCAACTCCTTTCAAAAATTACACCCATTGAGAAATCAAACAAGAAAGATGCTCTTCCAACAAAATCTTATTCTCGTGGAGATATTGCGAACCTAATTATGCTCCATTCTCTGGCTGATACAATTGGAAAAAATGTCAAAGAGCCAGATGTTAAAGATATGGAAGCGAAGAAAAGGCATAGAGTAAACCTTCAGAACTATTATGGCTACTGGCAGGGGCTCAAACCTCTGATTGATGGATTTGAGTTAATTAAAATGTTTTCTCATTTAGATCCTGCATACGCTGTCGATGGGAAGACATTTATCAATGATCTTAAAGAAAGGCTATCTGAAAAACAAGCTACGGGATTCATTGTTTCAAAAGAAGATGCTTTGAAGTTTGTTGATCAGATGAGACCATATATTAATGACCAATACAATAAAGAGAAGCAACAAAAAAAAGATGTTACTGCGTGGTTGGTTTCTCAGTGTCGTTTTTCGAAGCTATAAAAGCATCATATGCTAGCTGAAAATTGTTTAGACACTCTTTGAAATCTTTCCCTTCTACTTTAATAGTCGGATATTTTGGAGCAATGGCTTTAAATGATCCTTTTATCGGATCATGTGAAAATTTAATCCATACTTTGTCGCGGGAGGCCACGTCAAATGCCATGGCCTCCCGCACAGTTGGCTTCCCGCTACTGGTATCAATCGTAAATTCAAACTTAAGCAAGGATTAAGTCCTCTTGACGACTATAGCTTTTTTCTCATAGTCGAGAATCCATGCGGTTCCCTTGGGGATACCGAGTTTCTCTTCAAGTTTCACACAAGCTTCTTCACGTTCTTTACGGATAGACTCCGCTCTTCGGGTAAGCTCTGTCAATTGAATTTGAGCAAACGCTATATCTAGCATTGTGCGTTTTTCAATTTCAAGCTTAATATTCAACAAGTCCAAATCTTCCTTACTTAAAGACCATGATGTCTCTGCATCAGCAATTGTCTTCTTCAGGATTTCCTTTGCTTCTGGACTCTCGAATCCTTCAATGCTCATTGCATCCTCCTTATAGGGGATTTTGTTTAGTACCTTGTGTACCAAACTAAACTATTGTGAAGTTCTCTCAGAGAAGTTTCTTTTTTATTATGTTTTTTGGAAGACTGTAAAATATCATTTAACAATCGCACATTTTGACCAAAAAATTCAATATTAACAGGGTTGTTTTTATAACCCAAGATGATCTGGCCCATAATAATGTCAGCAGCGGTCTTAGTGATGTCGTCCATGAGTTCTCCTCAACAACATAAGTTATACAAGCTATTTTTCAGACGACCTGATGATCTTTTTGCTTTTAAATATTTACTAACATAATAATCTACTGTCTTTTTGGGACCTTCTTCAAAGGAAATCTCTGTGTCCAGTACCGAGTCTTTTAATATCCACTTGACACTTTTACTTTGTGGGGTATAGTATACATGTGGCACATTGAAAGGGGAGTATAATGGCCGATAGGATTGCTGAACTCGCTGCCAAAGTCAGATATCACAATAAACTGTACTGGATTGATCACAAACCAGAAATCTCTGATCCTGAATATGATCAACTCGTAGAAGAACTCCGCAAACTGGCCCCCTTCCACGCCGCCTTGAGCGAATTCACCGAAGACATCGGCTCAAGAGCAAAAGTCACCCATGAAGTTCCAATGCTTTCATTGGACAAGGTTTTCACCGCTCAAGAAATTAAAAGTTGGGCCAATAACGGCTCTGCTTTCTCTGGTGATTTCAAAGGACTTGTCGCAAGTTCCAAGATTGATGGATTGTCCTGCTCTCTCCTGTATGAGGACGGCAAACTAGTCAGGGCAGCAACCAGAGGCAACGGGAAGACGGGCGACGATGTAACGATGAATGCTTTGGTTGTTCAAAAGATTCCAGCAACCATTGCTAGTCAGAAAAAGATAGAGGTTCGTGGCGAGGTCTATATGACCCGCTCCTCCTTCAAACAGAACCTTGCTGACTTCGATAAGCGGCTAGCCGCAGGAAAGGCTGATCCCGACGAACGCCCTTCTAATGCTAGAAATTTCTGTGCTGGAAGCCTTAAGCAAAAAGATTCGAAGGTTACCAAGGAAAGAAACCTATCCTTTTTGGCCCATGGGTTGATCCTTTTTAAGGATGCAGACAAGGTAACCAGTGAAAACGATCTTCTATATATTTTGGATAAGCTTGGTTTTGAAACTCCTAATAGGACAATCGTTTACGACGAAGCTGACGTTGATAAAATCATTGAAAGTTTTGATAAGCTGAAGGGGACACTGAACTACGACACTGACGGTATTGTTTGGTCGTTGAACAATATTTCTACCCAGAGGAAATTGGGGTTCACTTCTCACCATCCCCGTGGAAAGATTGCGTTTAAATTTGGTAGAGAACAAGGTGAAACCGACATTGCTGGGATTAACTGGGAAACAAGTCGAACTGGACGTGTGGTTCCAACCATTGAACTTGTTCCTATTTTCCTTGGTGGAGCCAAGGTCACTTACTGCACAGGACATAACGCCAAAAACATCCTTGAGAATGAACTTTGGACTGGAGCCAGAGTTTTAATGGAACGAGAAGTTATCCCTTATCTGGTTAAGAGAACAAAGCAGTCTTCTAAGAAGGATACTTTGCCTGTAAATTGTCCTTCCTGCAAGACTAAACTCGAATGGGATGAAACTAAGACAGATTTATGTTGTCCCAATGCTGGTGGTTGTGCGGCTCAATTGCTGGATTACATCATTCACTACGCTTCCCGTAAAGTCTGTAATATTATGGGTTTAGGGGATGAATTAATTCAGCAGTTGCTGGACAAGAAGTTGATTTCTTCTCCCGCTGATCTCTACACTTTGACCCCAAAGATTCTCGTGGACAAGCTGGAACGTCAAGGTGAGTCTTCTGCACAGAAAATGATTGACGCCATTCAGGAGCGTAAGGAACAGTCGTTGGCTACCTTCTTGTATTCCTTGGGAATCCCCGGACTCGGGAATACTGTTTCCGAGAAACTGGCGAATGCCTTTGAGGATTTGGACTCTGTACTGAAGGCAAGTGAAGCTGAATTACAGGAAGTGGACAAAGTTGGATTAACTCTGGCTTCAGATATTAAGGAAGGTTTGCAGTCCCGAAGCAAGCTGATTAACGATTTACTGAAGCACGTAACGATCATCAAACCCAAGAAGATCACTGGGACTTTGACTGGTCAGACATTCTGTCTGACAGGTCATATTGAGTTTGAATATGGCGGCAAAAAGTACGACAGTCGTCCCGACATTGAGGATTTGATTAAATCCAAGGGAGGCATAATCAAAAGTGTTTCCAAGGGATTGTCATTCCTTGTTGCGGGAGACGATGCAGGGTCCAAACTGGACAAGGCAAAAAAACAAGGAATTCCCATCATTGATGGTGCAAAACTTGCGAAAATACTTTAGTCCTTAGCGAAAGATTCTTCTGGAATAATCTGTTTTTCAGACTATGATACGTTGGTAGTTGTGCTAAATCTAAAGGATGAAAGAAAGATGATTATTGTTACGGGCGGGAACGGTTTTATTGGGACGCATCTTATTGAGAGATTGACTTCAAGAGGGCATCAAGTTCTGGCTGTTAATGGAGAACATGGAACGAAGAATTGTCCAGCTAAATGGAGTATAGATAAAAAGGACTTTCTTGGCCCTCTATGCTGTTACACACAAGAAAAATTCTTTAAGGAGTTAGCAGAGAAAGGTGTTAAAGCAGAATATTCCGTTGAAGCTATTATCCATTTAGGGGCTTGTTCTGATACAACTTGTGACAATTGGGATTACCTGAGTGTGAACAATTACGAGTATTCGACTTTGATATTTGATTTTTGCCGATGGTCTCATATCCCGTTTATTTGTGCGTCTTCTGCTGCTGTTTACGGGGCTATAAAGAACAGGGAAAGCTCAGATGAAACAATCCCTAGTAATCGTCTTTTCCCTTTGAATAAGTATGGTTGGTCAAAACTGCTTGTTGATCATTATATGACGACATCTTTTAAAACAAAATGGTCAGCCGATTTTAGATGGTATAGTCTTCGGTTTTTTAATGTATTTGGATATCACGAAGAGCATAAGGGCAGGATGTCCTCTATGCCTTGGAAATTCATGAAGCAGGGGTTATCAAAGAAGCCAATTTTGGTTTTTTCAGAAGAGGTCTTCCGTGATTTTGTCTATGTTGAAGACGTGGTGGATGCAATCTGGTATTTAATCTTTAATCCAGTTGTCACGAGCGGAATTTACAACGTGGGATCAGGAAAGGCAACGAACGTTTTTGAGGTAGCTGACGAAGTAGCAAAAATAACCGAAGGCAAAGTAAATCAGATGCTCTTCCCTCCTGACCTTGTTGGTAAATATCAGTATTACACTCAAGCAAATATGTCCAAACTCCGCACACAAGGGTTTATAAAAGAACCTACACCACTGAAGGAAGCTTTGGATCAAATGGCTAAACGATTTAAGGAGTCAAGTACGTGAAAACACCTGAACTACCTTCAACAAGACAGGCTATCCAAATTTGTGATAACCTGAATCTCAGTTTCTCTAAGACCCGTTATGAAATGCGTCTAAAAGAAGAAGAAATGGCGAAGAAAGGGTATTGTCTTTTTGATAGAGAAAAGCTCCAAAAGGCAGCAAATGAATTCCTTCTGCCCTTTGGCTATTGGGTCCAAATTACTCATGCCGAGACGGATGGACTTGCGGGGAGTCTCAAAACTCTTTCTGCTATTGAACGTTTCTTCCTTGCCGGAAACCTCCCTTATTTAGATTTTCTTATCAGTGGTCGTATTCCAGAACCAAAAGAAAGAAAACTTGTTATGCGGTCTCTCGATGGTGCCTGTTTCATACCTCCAGAAATATTGCTTCTTCTGGAAAAGGCATCGTGTGACTTTGAGAGAAAAGAGATATTCTGTATCTTTGATAACAGCACAGATCCTTTCCATATTTCTTTTCTTTTTGCTAAATCTCAACAGATTATTAATGGACAGGAAATAAGGATGGACTTTTTCATTGGTGGATGGTGCGAGAAAGGGGATAAGGTCTGTGTAATGCCCACAAAAATCTAGTAACCACTTTTGTCTAACCAGACTTTTGCATCCAGATCCAACGCATTCATATTTCTTTTGGCTGCTTCTTCTAAAAATATTTTTTCCCATTTTGGATAACTATGGCGAGGAGGAGTTAGAGATGGTGCGTCCGTGTGTCCAATTTCTTTGAGCCATCGCATGATATGCCGATCTAATACGCCGACAGAATCTCCCCTGCTATACAAGATAAAGAACCTTGAAGTTTTTGGGCCAATGCCGGGAACCTCTTCAAGCTTCTGAATGGAACAAATTTCTAAATTTATAGGGTTGGAAGCAAGCCAACTCAAAGACTTCTCAATCCGGTTGTACTGGCCTATTCTAATCTTCCGCAACTTCTCTCCTAGCGTGTTTGAGGCTTTCAGTTTGGATAAATATTCGAAAGGGGAAAGTTTGGCCCGAGCCGATAGAAAAGCAGTCACTTTTTGTCTTTGGACGCTAGCTTTTTTGCCAGCCACACAAATGCAGAGTATGAAAAAATCTTCCAGTTCTTCTTTTGAAGGATTCTCCATAAGCTGGGGGCAGGTTGGATCAAAAATCATTCAGGACCCCTCAATTTTTTTCGGTTTCTTCAATGACTTCCTTTAATGCTTGTTGAACTACCATTGGTCTGGTGAAGACATCATAAAATGCCCCAAATTTCATCACATCTTCCAGAGACAACTTGGGCATTTTCAATGGTTCAATTCCAAGGTTGGTTTGGCAATCTTGGCAGAGGTTGACAACTCCAGCAAAAGTCCCCATGGTTTGGACTTGGGCAGGAAGTTTGGCTATCTTCTTTTCGTTTCCGGCGACCGGGATCAATTCCGTAACTAGAACCTTTTCCCCATTAGGTACTCCCATCTCTTGTCGTAGCATCTGGCCATATGCTGGATCAAAAGGATGGGGATTGGTATGTTTGATTTCAAGTTTCTCACGGGCTATCATCATTTTCATACCAAACTCCTGTCTGGTTAAAGCTTCCCTGTGGCAAGCCCAACATCGGTTCTTTAGGGGAGTTTGTAAGGCATCCTGCTTCGCGGCATAAGCCTTCCGCTGTCTTTCCTGTTTCTTCTTCTCTTCTTCTTTCTTGGCCTTATCCTGATCAAGAAGGGCATCTTTCTTTTGCGGGACGCCTTCGTGGCACTTGCAGGCTCGTTTCCCGTCTCCAATGTGGTAAGTCTGGGTTTTGAGCACAGATTTCTTGCAAATCTCGCACGTGACAATGGGTGGCGGCATGGTATACTCTCCTCCTGATGGCTAAGGATACCAGCCAAAGAGGAAATGTCAAATTAGGAGCGTAAAGATGAGGTTTTTAAGTAGTCTACATTCTGGGTCTGTGATGGGTGTATGCGGAAGCTACTCCATTAAGAATATCGTTGTTAGGGATTGTTATTACCCAGTTATTGACCAAGAAGGTAGGATTATCGGAAATACATCCAAAATCGGAATTCACCCTGTTATTCATATTGCTAAATGTTGTGTTGGGTTGATTTACAGACGAGACCAAACAACAATGAACTTTTCTTTTGCCAATCCTTCTCCAATAAGCTGGGCTCCATTTGCTTGGGCAGATGGAAAGGTTGATATTTCAAAATTACCAATTAAGCCATGCCCACATCATCACAAGCCGCACCAGAAGGGGCAGAAAGATTTTGCCGATTACTCGGACGAACCTTTTTGTGGAAAAAGAGAACTTGTAAAGAGATTTCTTTTTGCTCCTACGGAGAACCATGTAATAGACGAAGAAGGTTGTTTGGGAAGAGTTGAGCGTAGATGGCTTGAATGGGCTTATATAGTTCGTCAAGCTGTTTGCATAAGAAATTCTTTCGATATTTCTTCTTATTATTCAGAGCTTCCTATGACGTGGGAAACTAAATGGGTTGAATTGGGTTTTGCTATGGATCATAGCCACCGGCTAGATGATAAAAATCACAATAAAGTCCTTACTCCATTTCCTTGTAGATACCATATAACGCCAACCTTTGTTAAAAAAGAAGGAGAAGAAATATGAAATATTATGGATGGCCAGATAAGGTTTCTCTCTGTGAGGTAGAACTGACTTTCGTCAGAATAGTCCGCAACAGTGAATGTAATCTGGCTGCCTACAAAACAAAAAGTGGTAGTGAAATATTGGTCGAAGAACAAATTAGGCGAAAAGAAAACGGGGATATGGAATCCAATTATATATTATTCTCCAATCAGACTCCACGTTTTTTGTAGATAACAACCTCTACGGAAGTCCGTTGGCAGAAATCATTTATCATCTTCAGATACTCATCCCAATCACCACCAGCCGCCCCACATCCTATTGACCAAGGGAAGGCGACTGATTGGAGATCAGGAACTTGGGCTAGCTGTGTAAGACAGGATTTGAAGTGATTTCGTCTGGCCACAAATCCATCTCGATCACTATTTGGGTATTTGGGACTGCCCGGATAAAGCTGTCCAAACAAGGCAACTACAAAACGCTGATCTTGCCCATTACCACGGATTTCTATGGTTCCCGGTTGACTGTGGGTTACTCGTTTTGAATAAACGTCAGCATAAGGGAATCTGTTGAACATGTGGAAAGCCAAATGGGCAGCCTTATTTGTCACACAGTTACACTGGTGACAAATGTATTTCTGAGTAGCCTCAAAAAGATCGCCATCAACAATTGTAGGTTCCACTAGTCACAGTTCTCCCCAAGGATGAAAATGTGCCACCTGTTTACACACCCGAAGAGGGATGATAACTTATCCTTCCACACAAGCATTTCGTCAAGGTTATCAGGGATTCCATCAACGCATTTTGCCATTTTATCAAGATTTTCAGGCGAATAGTCTATTGGGTAAATACCTTCCTCAAGATACTCATAAGTGTAATTGCAGTCAACATCAAAAAGCACTTTAACCTGTTCCCTGTATTTAAGAACTTCATCTAATGGCTTGCCAAAACATCCTATGTCACTATTTAACCATCCATCGGAAATCAATTTTATCTTTACGGGTTCCCGTGGAGTAAGTGGCAAGCCATAGACGTAGACCCGATTGCAAGAATGACCCGATGTTTGGTGTTGTAACTTAAGGAAGTTCCAGTCTTTTGCAGCTTTGTAATCAACAGGGAAATCAGGGTTAACGACAATTCCAAGAACAAGCATCGGAAGTTCTAACTTCATAAATTCTGGGAAATTATACTCTTCCATAATCTCTTTATTGGATCTTTTTGGGGTGGCTGCCTGCTTCTTTTTCATGGCTAATCCTCAAGAAGGGAACATACTGTTTTTTTGCTAACAGTCCTGTAGGAGATTATAGCATGAAGGCAGCCGTTTGGGTAAGAAAAATCTGTAAAGCATTGGTCGAGACAGATGTCGGCCAGATTGCTATGGATATGGCCCAATCAGTTTGGGGACCAGCCCAGACGGATATTGTTGAAGAAGAGGAATGTGATCTTTTCGAGACAAAAGAAACCTTTGGCAAAGTCCCTCTTCGAAGCATTGAACAGTTGCATCAACTCCAATTTAAAATACACGCTGCAAATGATATTCTTACTAAAATTCAAGGCAATCCGAATATATCTCCAGCTATCATTCAACAAAAATACGGACCCATGATAAAAGCAAAAGAAAAATGGGAAGCTGACTTCAAAAACATTGTCCCTTCAGTTATTCCTTCAATTGAGGGCAGACTTGAGCAATGGGTAACGTGGCATTCCCCAAAAAGTTCCTATAGACTTTATTATGATCGTATCGATTACTGTATGAAAGCAAAGGGGTTGACTTATTTCCCTTTAAAAAGCATCCCTGCTAGCTTCTATAAATTAACTAGGCAATCTGCATTATTAATTATATCCCAAAAAATCAAGTTAGAAGATCATTTAGAAGAGATCGGACATATTTATTCTTCAATCAAAGAAATGGCATTAGCCTTCATGCTTAAGAAAGGCTATCGGAGTGTTGACCCTAATCAGGCTTTAGTAGCTCTTGCTGCTTCTAATCCCAAAGTTCGCAAAGAGTTTGCTGATATGATTAGAAAATCTCCAAAAACGATGGGGCAGATAGCAAATGAAATCGTGAGCAATTTGCCAAGGCCTTGGTATATACTTTTTCCTGAAGCAGGAAAGAAGGCTTCCGAAATGATCAGACCTTATATTTCAGAGGAGATCAATAAAAGATTAAAGGAACGGTTCCCAGATGTCGAGAAAACCGTTGGTATAGCAGCAAAAGCACTAGAAATGCTTAAGTCTGCTCAATCACCAGATCAATTAATGGCTGCCATTAGTTTTATCCTGAATATTCAGCACAATACTGGATCTATGGCAGAACATTTTGGCTTAACTACAGTGGATTTGGACAAGTTGACTGCCCGAATGAAACAGTTTGAACCTGTGTGGACAAGAGAAGTCCAACAGTATATCCCCAAGAACGTAACTTACAGGGATATGCTTGGTCGTGGTGGACCAGAAGATCCTTACGAGAATTTCTCTGTTTATAATTCTAGAACGTTGAATTGGTTTAAGATAGCCCAAGAAGAAAGTCAAGATTTTGAGTGTCCGGATTTTTATTCACAGCTTCAAAAAGGAAGCAAGGGGATGTTATTAGACAATGGAAACTGGATCACGTGGAGTATAGATAGAACTGGCCGTCCTGAACATGATACCATTGCCGAAAATTGTTTTTACGGGGATTATCCAAGAATAGTTGCTACTCATTGGTGGGATGGAGTTTTAAATATAACGGCCCTCGGTTATGATATATGGTCAAATGAGATTCAGTCAGTGGTAAACTCTTTTTATGGGGATCGCACGACTGGATCAAAAATAAACATTGACGCCGAAAAATATTGGTCAGGTTCTTTCCGAGATTATTCTAAATATTGTTTCGATAACTATCCCGAAGAGTCTTAGTATTCTTCAGGTTCAATTGGTTCATCAACTTGTTCTTGGGTGTAATGTTTCAGTATTTCCGGACGATAGCGTTTAAGCTTTTCTTTTCTGCATTTTGGGCATGCTCTCGTCAGAGGAATCCCATTTCCATCTAGTTCCCACTGAGAAGGAAGTCCTGAACCACAATCGCAAACTCTTTCAGCTATTTTGTCGAGCATCGTGTCTGTCAATGAAGGGCCAGAAACTTTTCTAATCTGCATATTACATCTCCTTAATCTGCATCTCTTTAGTACGAAAGCTGAAAAGATATCCCTTGCTTTTGTCTTTAAACGGGTATAATGTGTCAATGGTTAGCGGCGAAGAAATCTACACTAGTGAGTCTCTTTACTGGACGAACTGTACGTCCACAGCAACTCTTTATCGTCGCCGGAATGGTGAAATATGGGTAAGGGATAGAAATAAACATCGCCATATTAGCTATTATCATTGGACTTATTTCTCTTCAGACGAGTCAACTAATTGCACTCCTTTGCCAAATCCTCCTCCTGTGAATATTTGTTATGCAAAACAAACTCATAAAGAACGTCGTGATTACAGTTTTAAAAAGGGAAAATGCCTAAGCCTTTTAAAACTTGTCATTGAAGAACCTGACAGGCCCACGGGTAAACCATTTAAACAAGTCAGCAGGCCTCTTGACAAAAACAGAAGATGGCTTGGACTTTTGGAAAGAAATTTTTGATTTTGTATAATATTGGATGGAGAACAAATATGTTCATTAAAACGCTCGTGGAAGAAATTGACAAAGAGCAAGATGGAGTAATAGCAAAACGTTTAATCATTAGAATGTCGGAAGAAACTCTTTATAGACTAGAAGTTATGCCTGCCATAAGACTCCACGAAGGAAAGAGTGAGCCTCTTTACTATATGTTTGCTAGATATAGACCTTTCCTTTACGAGTTCGCTGAGTTTCCAGCTATCTATTTACAATCCCTCCAGAAATTAATTAGAGAACACCCTGAGGTAGGGGTAAGGGGAATGATTGCTTCTGAGATGAGAAATGGCAGATCATGGCTTTTTTCTTTGACTCCAATCACTTGTATTGATGCTCCCCTAGGAAAGGTTTACATCAAGCCTATCGTCTCTACTAAATCTAGTTGACACTTTTAGAAAATGTGCTATAGTGGTCTCGGAAGACTCATTCAGGGAGACCATCATGCCTCATAGGCGTATCTTGGAAGCAAGCCCAACTGCTTTAAGCAAGATGCTGGATAAAGTAATCTCTCAAGATGGCTTTCTTTCTAGTTGCCGAAGAGATGTGGATGAAGGCAGGACACAGTTTGATATCAAAGCTCTTGTAGCCAAAAGGTTAGAACACAAAAAAGATGCTTCGGGGAATTATGTCTTTACCATTCAAGAGTTGCTGGATATCGTTGAGCAAGAAAGAAAGTCTCTTATAGATTTAACAATTATGCAACTATCTGAAAAAGAGGTTATCGACTACGGGCTTGATGAACAAGGTTCCATAGAACCCATTGCTACTGAATACGGCAGGAAAGTGGCTGCTTTTTTGAAGAAATATGCCTAGCTTAACTCATTTTTTCTGATATAAAATGGATAGTGATGTCTAGGCGAGAAAGTAGGTGTTCATGACTATCCCTTCCATTTTCTGCTCAACTTTATTAATGCTTTTAGCATGGATTGGTGTAATGGTTGATCCAGACGGAGACAAAACTTGGTATGGTAAAATATTTAGAAAAATTGGTTTAGTTATTATTTGTATCTCAGTTGTTTTTATGTTTCTTAGCCTTAATGTCCCTTTCAACCAGACCCCAAGCAAAACTTTCATTGTTCCATTAGAGGACAAGGGAGATCGTCAAGTTTTCAAAATTCCGATAGAAACTTTGCCTTTTTTTGTTCAATCTAACAAAAATGTAGAAGACGTTACTTGTTCTTTTACAAAGCTAATGGGATATAGAACTGATAAAAAATATGTCAGGCTTACCTTTTACTGCAATACGGCTTACGGTATTGATTGGACGGATATGGTGATAATGCAGGCTTGTGAAGGTCCTGAAGAAAAAAGTGAAAAGCAACTTGAATCCATGCGATAGACACTTATGATATTCACACGTTTCCACCCCAGCCAAGGAGAAACAGGATGGATCAGTATTCTGCAACGAGAGTTCGTGACCTTGCCAAACAAGTTGGTCTTTCCGTAAAAGAAGTCCTATTGATAGCTTATGAACTAAATATCTATGCTAAAACGGGTTTCTCTCCACTTGAGAATGCACAGATAGAGAAAATCAAATCTCTAGCCAAGAAACGAGAGATGTCGAAGTCAGTTCGGGGAGAATCTATGCGGGTATCCGCTTTGGCACGGGAGCTACAGACCACATCCAAGAAGATTGTAGATCTTGCGTTGCAGCTAAACATTGATGTAAAAAACGGTTTTTCTCTGATTAAGAATGGTCAGATAGAACGCATTCGGATTAAGTATAAGAATTCACAGAAAGCAGAACAAGTCTGTTCGGGTCAATAAAAAGGAAGCCTTTCGGCTCACAGTATCCTGCCATTTATCCTGCCATTTTGGCAGGATTTATGGTAATCGAGTGAATATACAGGGTGTGTATTCGCCAACAAAAGCCCCTTCGACATTGTAAGAAAAGAACTCTTCAGCTTCATCTTGGGTCATTTTATCTCTTTGAACCAAGATTCTCAGACACTTTTCTCTGTCATAGACAGCCAGCACCTTGTGAAATTGTGTCACATAGCCGATAAGGGCATCTTCAAACCCATCTGCATAAAGCACATTTTCATCAATTTCGGAGACGATTTTCTTCTTCTGAGAAAAATTCATTTTATTCTCCTTGTTGGCCGAGAAGAATTATACCAAATTGTTGATGAAATCGCGGAACATTTTTAAGATCTTCGTGTGTCTGTTTTTCCAAAAAGTCAAGACTTGAACCTTTTGGTCCTTACACTATAATACTATCAGGAGAAATCTATGGAACACTTTGATGTCATGTTCACAGGGCACCGACCACCTAAATTGGGAGGTTGGGACGAACATAATCAGAAAGCTGAAACAATTAAGCTATGGCTATCTGCTGTTGTTGAAGGTATCGTTGATGACGGAAAGGGAAAATTGACCTTTGTTTCTGGTGGATGCCAAGGAACAGACCAGTGGGGAGCCGAAGCTGTGCTTTCCATGATGGAAAGAATTACCCAAGTTAAGTTGCATATGGCTATCCCGTGTGATGATTATGATGGCATGTGGCCTGAAGCTCCGAAACAAAGGCTGAAGGATATCATTGCGAAAGCCACTAGCAACACAATTGTTTGTCCCGGACCTTATGCATCATATAAAAATTTTGTACGGGATCAGTGGATGGTGGATCGATCATCAATGGTTGTGGCTGTCTTCGATGGATCAAGTAGCGGGACTGGAAAAACAATAAAGATGGCTCTCAAAAAGGGGATTCCTGTTCTCAGATTTAATCCAGAGACCCTGAAAGAGGAGCATGTTTAGAATGGCTAAAAACAATTACAAAAAAGACTTAGAGAAATCAGAGAAGGAATGGAAACTCAGGGCTTGACGTTTGATTACTTTGTTGACTGCAATGACGAGAAGTTGGCAAAACTAAGGAAGAAAGCTCTTGATGTTCTTGACGAAAAAATCTTTGAACAGCTTAAAGAACTGGGAGCCAAAAAGCTCAAGACGAAGGACTAGTTTGTTCAGATTTTTGTTTGGAGAAGGAAAGATATTTGTGCCTAATTCTCTGAAGGCTATTATCAATACTTTTATATAAGATTTGTTTATCGGACCTGTCCTGATAGATAGCTTTCTTTAAGTTGCTTGTTTCTTTAGTAGTTAAATTCTTCAAAGTAGAGGAAACTGTTCTGGCAACTTTATCGTAGTTCATTATCTTTCTATCCAAGAACTTTTGGGGCAGATTACCTATGAAATCAAATGTTCTGCCATTGATGGTAATTTCGGACGCATGGAATGTTTTCTTTCCACTTCTTTTTTCCATGAGAGTATATTTACATTTGGTACAGATACGTTTCTTGATGCAAAGTTTGACAAAGGAGTCGAAGCAATGTTCTTCATCATAACTTTTTAAAGCCGCATTCAAACCATAAATAGCTTCTTGTTCTAAGTCTTCTTGGTCTATGCTGGAGCCAATAAGTCCTCTGCGATACATTCTATAATATCTAGCCGCACAGGAAGTTATGTATTTTCTAAAAATAGGATAAAAGTATTCAAGGGAAGGGTCAAGCTTCTCTACAGACACAGGCTCTCTGCTGGGGATTATGGGAGTAGGATTCGAATATGGGTTGAGTGCCCTGAGAATATAAGGATCAAGATTCATTCTAATTTCAATAGGCAACAGATTATAAATAAGACAGCAAAATGAGTTCAGGTCTTCTTTATTTTGGATGGAGGAGCCTTCTGTGTCTTTAAGCAGGGAGATAAACTGTCGATAGCCATTAGCTTCCTTTGTATCAAGTGAAGGTAGAAAGAATTTAGAAATGAGTTCCTGAAACTCGAACAGGGAGATGTATTCCCGGTAGTTTCGGAAATGCGATCTGCCTTTAAGTTGTCTGACACAGTGTTCGTCTTCACTTTCTTTGACAAGATACCAATTGTGATTATCTGCTCTCATAGGGATAGATCCTACAGGAAGAAAATGGCCGGATTTGACAATTTTTCTTTGTGTGATATGCTCCAGTGAAAGGATGTGGAGACCATGGAAATTTTAGCAATCGACATTGAGACGACAGGGCTAGATCCAAGAAAAGACAAGGTTTTAGAATTTTCCTGTGTTCACTTTGATGATTTTATCCCGCCATGGGCAGAAAGTCCTTTCGCTCTGGGTGTCTCTTTCCATGCTTTGGTTGTTCCTGAAACCAAGATAGAAGCTGATCTTCATCTTATGGCTATGCATTCCAAAACTGGTTTGTGGAGCAAGCTAAAGAACGCTGATACCATGTTAAAGGACGGGCCATGCCGATTATTGGGGGGATCTTCGGAGAACACGATGTATGGAGACCAGCTTTACGACACTTTTACCAAGTGGCTTGCCGTAAATTTCAGTAAGCAGAATAAGCACAATGTGGTTGGAAAGAATTTTGCGGCTTTTGATCTTCAGTTCTTGATTACTCTTGATCCCAGATTTGAAACATTGTTCTCAAGGCGGGTAGCCGATCCGAGTTTATTCTTCTACCGGAAGGAAGACCGTCATTTGCCGGATATGCAAACGTGCATTCATCGTGCAAAAGCAATGTTTCAAAAAGGATATAAGAAGGGGAATAAGGTTCACGTGAACATCTTCAATCAGCTAAGACATCTGGAAGCATCACAGCACGTTGCTGAAGAAGATGCTCGGTTGGCTTACCTTCTATATTGTATTGGGCTTTACCGGCAGAGGGGCGAGATTTGACTATTCTTTGACTGATCGAACCAATTATTACTCGAAGCCATAGCTGGCTGTTTTGACAACAACCCCTGAAGGGCTTTGATCTTTTTTGTGTATCTCTCATGCAATTTATACAGGGCTTCCTGATATTTCCTGTAGTTGGATTCCCTAAGGACATGCCGTTTCGCAATCATCCAGTCTTCAAGGTACTTTTTTCGGCCTTCAGTTTTTTGCAAATATGCCGAAATCTTATCTCGATCCCATTTCTCTATATCTGGAGGAAATTTGATGTCTGAAATCAAGTACTTGATGGCATTGTCTAAAGAATGAAAACCCATCGGAGGAAGATCTAGCACACTACGGTCTTCCGCGAACTTACATATTGATTTGACGAAATCTGTTGAGTTCATACCTAACTGATTAAAGAATTAACCGTTTATTCCTTTTATTGCTGCTCACAGTAAAGGACGTTATGAATTATGGCTTTTTCGGGTCTGTCTATCCTGCATATTTTTGCTTTAGCCAAAGGTAATTTCGGGTCTTCAACAACAGGGAACAATAGAATTTTCTTTCGAGTAAAAATAAAAATGGCTCCAAAAAGGTGAGAATCACGCATGCCAAAAAAAGCGGTTAAAATCCCAAGGAATTTTATTATTACCTGACTATCGAGTTTATAACCAGAAAACTGTGCTTCATGCCAATTATAATTTCTTACCAGTTCATCTACGTTAAATAAAAAATTTTTCTTCATAAAAAAGTAACCTCGTAACTTATCTCCATTTTTAGCTCTCGTATCCGTCTTACTATTTGCTTTGCAAAGGTCGAATGTCCCTTGTGATATCTTTAAATAATAGAGTTTGCCCGGAGGGTCTTTTAGTCCTTCTATCCTTTCAAGTTGATCATTGTAGAGAGCTTCCGTTAGTTGAGTAGTGAACTTATAATTCCCTAGATTGTTTGCCATGAAGAAAGTCCTTTCTAAGAAGACAGCATAAAGGCACTTTTAAGGAAGTCAAGACTTTACCAATAGGCTCCGAACACTTTGTCGCAAGTCAGTACGGAAAGATCAACCAGATGTGAGTGATGACTAGTTAGGGTAAAGCGTATAATCTGTTGTTGATCCATACAAACCTTTGTCATGTAAGATGTTGTGACTTTAAAAAATATCGCACTTTTCATATTGACACTTTTCCTTCTCACGCTATCATAGGAACCTTGTGCTGGTAGATGGCAACGGAAAACTAGTTGAGGAGAATGTGCGATGAAGAAAGACAGGATCATTTACTCGGACGCCACGCGACGGGGAATTGTTCAGCTTACCCACCAGATGCTTAAGGAGGGTGATCCGTGGTACAGGATCACCGCTCATGTCCGCAAGAACTTCCCGTACAAGGGTGGCACCGATGCCTTGAAGCAGATGTACCAAAAATACAAGAGACAGTACGCCGGTAACAAGGTGATCACTACTATTTCCTCTCATGTTGGAATGGGAAAGACATCCATTCCCCAACAGCTTGCCTCAACCATCAGTTTCAGTGATGAATTGTCTAAGGCTCTCGGCCCAATCATCGAGAAGAAGGCTGATGAAAAAGCCAACAAGAAGGTTTCCGATATTTTGGCGGGGATGAAGGATTTCCTCGAAACTAAAATTCAGGAAAACCAACATGCGGAAGCCTAAACTGGCTACCGTTAAACCTGTTTGTTCGTCTTGTGGCTCTAACAAAGCCACAAGACGAATACATAATGGCCTTGCTGCTGGTTCTCATTGCGACAAATGTTGGAAAGCCCTTCTCAAAGACTACCATTCTCGTTCTTGGTAATGCCCATTCTTGACTTCACATTTTCGTGTGATAGACTTCCTACGGAAAGGAAGGCTGTCATGCCGACTTTAGAAGGTGGCTGCTTTGTTCGGGTGCGAAAGGATCTTGAAGATCCTCGCCGGGGCAAAGATGCCCAAATCTATAATGATTTAGGTGATCAAGTCGGGCTTCTATTTGGATGTGACCGGTATGGCGATGATCAGGATGTCCAATGTGTCGGTGTTGAACTTTGGGACAAAAGTGAATTGGATCTTTCTACAGTTTATTAAGGAGCAAATCAATGGACCAATACTCTTTTTGCGAGACCGTCACTGCAACCGGAACTTCGCCATGGCACATTCGTAAACTTACGGAGAAGGGGAAAAAGCTGAGTGGCGGGGCCGATAGTCCTTCTCTCTGTGGGAAAGTCGTTGCATGGGATTTGACGGCAAACATTGATAACCATCATTTGGGACATTGCTGCCAGAAGTGTGCTGCGAAGTACAAGTAGAAGCAATGAGCGATCAGACGGACGATTTCAAGGAAGGAGTGGGGATTCAAACTGTATTCGCCCAACGACCAATGAAACACAAGAGCCCGAAAAAAATTGCCGTTAAAGAAGAAAAGCGTCGTCGGCATCAGAGGGCGGTAGATGCTGTACGAGAAGCGACGAGACGGGTTCTTTCTACGCCCAACAAGAGGCCTGAATAATGTATCTTTATCCTTCAATTCTAGGCCCAAATAAAGCCCCACATGACCAGTGCTACGCCTTCGAAAAACTTGACGGTTCGAACCTCCGTTGGGAGTATTCAAAAAAACAAGGATGGTGCAAAGCAGGTAGCCGCCACCGCCTGTTTGACGAATCAGAGCCGATTCTTGGACAGGCTATCCCCTTGTTTAATGCCAAATATGCCGAGCCGCTAGCCAAACTCTTTAAAGATACTAAAGAATTGAGGGATAGGGACAGAATTACTGTGTTTGCGGAGTTCTTTGGGCCGAATTCGTTTGCAGGCAACCACGTGGAATCTGACCCAAAAGAACTAGTTCTCTTTGATGTTCATCTCTTCAAATTGGGGATTTTAGGACCGAAGGAATTCCTTGAATTGTTTGGCCATCTTCACGTTCCAAGGCTGATCTACCAAGGCCCTCTGAGCGATTCTTTTATTAGTGACGTAAAGCAAGGAAAGTATGATGTGGTTGAAGGGGTGGTGTGCAAGGGTGGAAAGGCTCCCAAAATCTGGATGAGGAAGATCAAGACGTTGACTTATCTTCAGAAGCTGAAGGATACTTTTGGATCTGGATGGGAGAGTTTCGGAGAGTAAATATCCTCTTGCTAGCTAGCTTCTTTGTGGTATATTTGTTAAACTTTTCAAGGAGCTAGCCAATGTCTCTAAATTTAGAATCAAAAGGGGTAACAATGGTAACCCCCGGTCCAAAAGTAGAAGGTCCAACTGCTAAAAAAGTTATGACCGAACTGGAAAAGATCAATGTAAAGACTGCTAGGATAAACCGGAGAATTGATGATCTTCGAAAAGAATTAGAAGATCTAAATAAGCAACGACTAATCTTCCAAAAAATATGCCCACATCCGTATCGTGTTTCATTGCTAGACGAAAACAGAAAAATTATAGAAGAACATTGCAGCTATTGTCATTTTACAGTCAAGGGGGCTAGAATCAAATGAACAGGAAAGCTTTGGAAATACTTGCTCTTTCCGTGATAGAAGAACATAGTAGGAGAGGACCTAGACATTCCTTTCTTACTGTTGATATGTCAGAGAGAACACTTCTTGCACTGTGTGATATGACAGTACTATTGCCAAGTGGGGTCAATACTGGTGTTGTTGTAAAAAATAAAATTTCAAGGTGGGACGATATGAGAGAATTGAAGCCATACAAAGTAGGTGGTGAGCTTCTTTTACGGGAAGCATTATTGGCTTTCCCAATTATTATTAAAGACAGGCCTTTTGGAAAAGCTTATGCCGTGTGGCTGCCTATTCTTTCCTAATAATAACTTTGCCGTAGTTCAAACACTCGTTCTCTATAATGCCTAGTCTGCCAATAATATCATAATAACCTCTGGTGTTTCGCCAAAAACACAGATAGCCAAGCCGGTGGTCAAATTGACTAGCCCTAGAAAGAGATACTTCGCTTCTTTCTCCTCTGAGTTCAGT
>Ga0307379_10002559_pt1 | contig 26835 bp, 15 predicted proteins | sample UN2MG_FD_202237 | JGI IMG/M metagenome (GOLD analysis project Ga0307379, IMG submission 202237) | Soil microbial communities from Risofladan, Vaasa, Finland - UN-2 | ecosystem: Environmental > Terrestrial > Soil > Coastal area > Acid sulfate soil | place: Finland: Risofladan, Vaasa | collected...
GCAGTTGAACGTGCCGTGGCTGCTCCAGGCCTTGAGGGATCAGATCCAGGGCCGTCGCGGATCTACTTCCGTGCAGATCGAGCCGAACGCCATCCTGGAACTGTGGACGCCTCCTGAACAGGCCCTCGCCGATACGATAGCGAAGGAAGAGGCCTGGGCGGCCGCCAGCATCGCATACCTGCGCAGACTCATCCTGAAGTGACAGCCAGCATCCCCAACTCCCAAAGTTCTCCCAACAAGTCGAGGCCGCTTTGCCCGAAACGGGCGGCCAGTTGGGCGAAAGTAGCACTGCCGTCGCAGGCCTCGACGACGGCACGGGCCTCGGTGCGGACCGGCACGACCTGCCCTTGCCCCAGTAGAACATACCCAAAGGGTTCTGGCCTGTGATTCCAACGGATCGTTAACAACTGACTGGGACCAGCGCGAACCGCTGCTTGACAGTCCACACATTCACGGGTAGCACCTCTACTGGTTGAGAGGGTGAAAAGGCCGCCAGCAGTTCCTCGGGCAGGGACGGGATGCCTGCCAGGCCGGTGGTTCCGGACGGCCTGAACAGCGAGATAGCGCGTCGGCGACGATCAAGAACCGAATCCGCAATCACAACTCTGGCAATTTGCGCCCCACGTTACGCCCCATCGGTAGTCGTTACACCCCATCAAACAGCCCGATAGCGCGTCCCTTTGCCAATGCCTTGCGCCTTGACCCATCCCGTCTCCACCAAAGCCTGTAAATCCCTGGTAGCAGTGCTTTTGGACACCTTGAGCAACTGCCGGTACTCCGCGTTGCTCAACCGTCTGACCCACAAGGCCCACATCCTGGAATTCGTCGGCGAGTCGTACCGCTTCCGCCAGCGGGCGCAGCGAGAGGCTCATCGGAAGGACGGCGAACGACTGGCGGTGGGCAGCGCGCCCCTCAGTTAGGCGCGCTGCCCACCGCCTCTGCGACGACGGGGCGAGGTGGCCCTGTTTTCGATCAACAAATGGCCCTGCTTTCGATTGTTAAAGTGCGGACAAGTCAAACATTTGTTCTATGTCGAAAGCAGGCTTAGAGCAACGGCTTAGCTTACCTTCAATGAAAAGAGGAAGGTGTACTGTCTGTCTCGTCGCTCTGACTACAGTTACAGGGTAGTATGAGACCTCCCTCAGTTCTTGGGTGGAGAGGAATTATCTGAGAGAGAGGAGGGAGTTCCTTTTATGTTATTGATCCAGCGCACTATAGGGCGCCCAAAGTTGACTATTGCTTGCCTAATAGGGGTGACGATAATCACTATAAGCCCTATAATCGCTGCGAAGAGCGCCTTGATCGATGCCGAAAGCTCCATGATATTGTTCGCTGTCCCCATTCCCATCTTCCGCAATTGGCCTACCGCGCCATGGAAGCGGACAAACCTGCTTGTCTTGAAAGTATAGGCCCTGGTAATGTGGTGTGAGATGACAATTCCTGGTTCCTGCGCCACTGCACAGTCAATTATCGTCCCTCCTTGCAAACCACTGGAACGGTAGCTCACTTCAAGGTTCAACATGGGCGTGATGGTGGCTTGAGAAAGCAACCCGGTTGTAACAAGCTCAAAGTGTTGTTCGTAGGTTGCACCAGGCAAAAGCTGTGTTATGCGCAGTGAATTGGGCATCGGTGCGCCACCGTTTACACGAATTGCACCGTCTGGGGAGAACAAGGCAAGGTGGATATCACACAATTGAGATTCCCCATCATTACGTATCATCAAGGTTGTGGTGGGGATTGCTGATTCAACCAGCATCGTAGGGCCGTAAAACAAAATAGAGAGATCTTGGACCTTTAGTGGTGGGAAGCATTCTTCTCCAAGTATCTCATTCCATTCTCCCCAGAAAGCAGCTAGGATGTCGCGCTGCCATATTATCAGGAAAACCAGATTGAGCAAGATCAGGATAACAACAGATAATCGCCACAGCTTGGAGGGTGAACCATCGGGTTGTAAAACGAAAGAGGTCAGCCAGTTAAAGATCTGGCGGTAGAAGTCTTTAGAAAACATTTTTTCACCTCAATGCAACGATACTGTGGCCGCCACAAGGAATACGACGGCAGTATAAAGGGCTAATAAAACGAGTAAACGGAACACCATGGCTGCGCGTTCTCTACCGGTAAGAGCGCTCCAGCCATGTTCCTGGCGTCGCTTTAATTTCACAGCTCGCTCGAAGAGATCCTGTACTTGCTTGTCATTGGGGGCTAGCTTTAACGCAGCGCTCAGTTCTTTAAAAGCGTCGCTGCCGTTGTCATTGTTTAAATGAGCCATGCCTTCTATCAAATGTGCTTGTAGCTCATCGTGTTTGTGTTGTTGGTCTTCAAGCCATTCTTGATAGTGCTTGAAGTCCTGATTTTCAGGCTCGGCCAGAACAAGTTTCCGAAGCGAGGCAATGGCTACATCGTACTCTCTAGCATCGGCCAATGATTGGACGTGCTCGAATTTCGATTGCGACAATCTTGACTTTACCTCCTGGATGCGTTCTTTGAAAAAGCCGGCAGGCATGGCATAGTTTTGTCCCGCCCCGGCCTCGGCGGTACGGAGAACAAGACTATACAAGCCGTCTGCCTGGTTCAAGAAGCTCTCAGCACCGGACAGGTCATTATCATCAAGAAATTGTTCGCTGAGGTTCAGTAACTCATCTAACACTATGCGCAACAGATCCTGATAATCTGGATCACTGACCGACCAATGGAACTTTCTAAGTGCGCTACGCGCCAGGCTCAGGCTGCTGTCGCTGCCTAACATCAAGGCCGATCGCGCATGTATCAGCATTTCTCTCACCGTATTGGCGTGCTCTCTTTCGTCAATCGCCTGGCGCAGTAAGGCCCCCACTTCCGACGAAGCCTCCGGATGCAGATCGCGGGCCGCTTCCAGGTATAGCACTGCCTCGTTAATCGAATCCAAGCGGTTAGCAATCGTCGGGGCAGTACGGGCTTGCAGGAGCGAGTTCTCCCCACGCTCTTGCAGCCGCGCACTGATCTCACGCGCACGCGCCTCTACCTTGTTCCATAGCTCTGCCAACTTGGGGCTATCGGCCCAATACTCGCGGGCTTCCGCCAGTCTACTCCGCATCGGTTGGATCTGCCTGGCCATGTCCAGCAATTCCCCGCTGAGCATAGAAAGCCTCACGTCTATCTCGCGGTGCGCCTGAATCGTTCTCTCCAGCGCCTCGTACTTCTTGCGCACTCGGGGAGTGTCTATCAGTTCTAGGGCGTCTTCGTACTTCTCGAGCGCTTCCGTCCACCGGTCTTTTTTGGCTAACGAGTCCCCTTCCTCTTCTAACATTTGCGCCAGGGGCAGGTCATCAATCTTCTCGAGTCTTTCAATGCGATCTTCCAAGGCGCGGGTCTCGGTACGTCCCAGGATGGTGAAAGGCTGCCTCTTGACGGCCTCCAATATGGAACGGGCACGCGCCAGGTCAGGGTCACGCTCCTCCAATTTCGCCTCAACCAGATCCAGGAGGTACCGTTGCAGCTTGGTCAGCAAACTGCGATAGCGCGCATCTTGAACAAAGTCGCTCCAATCACCTACGGCCGTGGTGAGTTTGGCCAGCGCCTCGTTCAAGTTGGCCTCATCACGCAACTCAATCAACTTGGCCGCATCGTCCAACACTTGTTTGGCATTGTTAGCAAGGGCTTGGTCGCTCTTGGCCTGACTCAGCAAGGCCCCCACTTCCGACGAAGCCTCCGGATGCAGATCGCGGGCTGTTTCCAGGTAGAGCACTGCCTCGTTAATCGAATCCAAACGGTTGGCAACCGTCGGGGCAGTACGGGCTTGCAAGAGCGAGTTTTCCCCACGCTCTTGCAACTGCGCGCCGATGTCACGTGCACGCGCCTCCACCTTGTTCCATAGCTCCGCCAACTTGGGGCTATCGGCCCAATACTCACGGGCTTCGGCCAGTCTACTCCGCATCGGTTGGATCTGCCTGGCCATGTCCAGCAGTTGCCCGCTGAGCATAGAAAGCTTCACGTCTATCTCGCGGTGCGCCTGAATCGTTTTCTCCAGTGCCTCGTACTTCTTGCGCGCCCGGGGGGTATCTAACAGTTCCAGGGCACCTTCGTACTTCTCGAGCGCTTCCGTCCACTGGTCTTTTTTGGCTAACGAGTCCCCTTCCTCCTGCAACCTTTTCGCCAGGAGCAGGTCGTCAATCTCCAAGAGGGCGTTTTCGGCATCGGCCCAACGATCAATCCCGGACTCCCTGGCCGACCGCAGCGCCTCGTTGAAGAGGCGCTGCGCCTCCTCGTACAAGCCAGCACGCTTGGCAGAAAAGCCGCGGTTGTATGCGATGCGGGCCGGCAGCGTAATCCGCGTGTCCGGCACGACGCCACGCTCGAGAAAGTCTTCCGCTTTGTCCTTGTACTCTCGCGCCGTCGCGTTGCGAGGGTCGAGCTCCAGAACCTTGATACAGAGCTTGATTGCCTCAGGGTATTCCCCTTGATAGTACACGTCAATCATGCGCGCCAGGAGCGCTTCGACCTCGCTCTGCGATGGCGATGGAGAAACACCAGGGCCGGATGAAGCACCGGCGGAATAGGTTGAGTTGGCATTGGGATGTGGAGGCGGCATCCTCCCCGGCTCCGGGCCGGCGGCAGGCGCGATACGTCGAAGTATCTCAGCCGCACGGTCTACGCTGTGTGCGAGGGGTTCCAGCAATTGCCGGAGGTCGTCAGTGAAGTCGGCGTTCCCGGCAAGCAGTTCTTCGAGCAAAGTGTAGGCTTCTGAATTGTCCGGCTCTGCTCCCAACACTTGTTGCAGAAGCCCGAACGCGTCACGTTGGTCTGTTGGATTGGCATTGCGGATGCGCACCTTGGCCGCCCGCAGGAGTTTTTCCACATCCACTTTCTCCTGATCATCGGTGAGTTGCCGGCGGAAGGCGATGACCTCCTTGAGCAGCGCCCAGACATCGTCGTTCACCGGCGAGCCGCTGGAAGCCTTGAGAAACTCGTTGGCTTGCTCCTCCAGGGCCCGGATCGCCGACTCATCAGGGTTTTGCTGTAACCCTTCGAAATTCGAGCGCAATTGCTCCAGTTGTATTTGAGGATCAGACATAGGCTCGGCTCCTGATCGTGATAATGGGTGTCTTGAGGATAGTTTTCGACTTTAGGACCGTTCTCACATACTTGCTCAGGGGATCACGCGATGTTCCAAGAATTCATTGGTGCTATGGTCCTGGAATTGAGGAAACCTCCTTTTTGCCTCAGCGCGACACAATTGCGGCTGTCACAAGGGACACGGAAGCAGTATAAAGAACCAATAAAACGAGTAAGCGAAACACAAAGGCAGCCCGTTCTCTACCAGTAAGGGCGCTCCAGCCTTGTTCCTGACGTTGTCTTAAAGATAATGCCTCTGCATAAAGTTCTATCACTGTAGGATCCAGGACAGCCAGCTTCAGGGCCTCGCCATACTCCTTAGCTGCTTCTTCAACATTGCCAGTCTTACGGAAGGCAGCGCCTTTTTTCAAGTGCTCCTGACTCTCTTGCGCTCCTTTAACCCGCTGTAGCTCGGATCTGAAGTGCAGGTTTTCAGGATCATCAGCAGTTAGTCGTTCGAGCAGATGGATAGCCGAATCATATTGTTTATCGGCAGCCAGCACCAGGGCACGCATAAGGTCTAGTCGGGATCTGTGCGTTTTGAGATATCTACTCATGTCCTCCTGAAGTTGCTTGAGCGGGCCATGGTCTTGTGGTTCCTCAGCCCTTGGGACACAGAAAACAAGATTGTAAAGACTTTCAGCTTGATGCAAGAAGGCTTCGGCTTCCGGCAGGTTATTATGATCACGCGACATTACACTGCGACTTAGCAACTCACCCAACAGCATTCTGAGAAGGCGTTGATAATCAGAGTAGTTTGCAAACCGACCCAACTGTTCGAGTGCGCTGTAGGCGAGGGCAATGCCGTTTTCACGATCCAATTGCAGTCCCCATTCTGCCTGTTCCAGTTCTCTTTCAAGCTCAGCCAGAAGATTCACTTCCCGTGAGGCTTGTTGCATCAGTCCAGTTACTTCCTGGTTGTATGGCTGAGAGTTCTGGAGCATGCCAAGAAGTTCGAACACATCCTGAAATCGTCGCCTTCTCTCATCAACCTGAAACACAGCACGCGCTTGTGCACTCATGTCTTTGATGCTTTGAACATTAAGGATAGACTCTTTGTGGGTATTGACCCTGTCATTTAAGTACAGTAGCTTCTGGCTATCTGGAAAGTAACCCAACGCATTAATTATGTTCTCTTGTAGGAGGCGAATTTGCTCTGCTCTACCGATCAGTTGCGCACTGGCCACAGAAAGCTCGTTTTCTGTTTCATAGTACGCCTGGACAACCTGGGCCAGTACATCGTATCTCTTGCGCGTCCGGGGAATCTCTGCCAGTTCCAGAGCGTCTTCGTACTTAGCAAGCGCTTCATCCCAGTGATCTTGTCGAGCCAACTCGTCTCCCTCTTTCCGCAATTCTTCCGCTGAGATTAGCTCCTCAGCACTAAGCAAAGCGTTTTCTGCATCAGGCCACCAAGCAATACCAGACTCCCCGGCCAGCTGCAACGCTTTGTTGAAAAGATTCTTCGCTTCTCCGTACAAACGAGCGCGTTGGACGGAAACGCCCTGATTGTATGCTATGCGGGCCGGCGGCGGAATCCGCGCGTCTGACACTACGCCACGCTCAAGGTAGTCCTCTGCCTTGGCCTTGTACTCTTTCGCCGTCGCGTTGCGGGAATCTAGTTCCAAGACCTGGTTACAGAGAGAGATCGCTGCAGCGTACTCTCCCCGATAGTGCGCGTCAAACATCCGCGTTGTCAGCGCCCCGATCTCGTTCTGCAGCGGCGGCGCAGCAAAGTCGGGGGCAGACCGGATGCGCTGAAGCACCTCAGCCGCCTGGGGGACTATGTGTTCAAGAGGTGCCAGCAGTTCCTGGACATCGTCCTGGAGATTGGTGTTTTGAGCGAGCAGTTCTTCCAGCAGGGCAAAGGCATCTGGATTGTCTGACTCGGCCTCCATCACCTGCCGCAGGAAATCCAACGCGTAGCGCTGGTCGGTGGGAGTAGCATCGGCAACACGGATGCGCACCCTGGCTCCGCGCAGGAGCTTTTCCACATCCACCTCTGCCACATCTCTGCCGCCGGCGAGTTGCCGGCGCAAGGTGGTGATCTCCTTGAACAGCGCCAGAGCGCCAGGATTCCATTCTGAGCCGCTGGAGGCCTTGAGAAACTCGCCAGCGCGGACTTCCAGGGCGCGGATCGCCGGTTCGTCGGGGTTTTGCTGCGACGCTTCAAACTCCGCCTGCAATTGCTCTAGCTGCATCTTGAGGTCTAGCATAGTGTAGCGCCTTCCTAAAGATTATCTGCTTCCTGGGAGCGGGTCTGGAGCACGCTTTGCAGCTCAGTATATGCCCGTTCCAGGCGCTGCAGCCCCTCCCGCACCGCTTCGCCGGTCTTGTGAATCTCGACGCCTTGCGCCCGGAAAGTCCCGGCGGTGTGTTCGGCAGCCGCCTCAATCTGCTCCAGCCATATTTGATGACCCTGTTTCCAGACTGCAGCGAGATGTTCACCTTCCTGCGACAACCGGTTCAGCAAGGCTTGAGTTTGTTCGTTCAATGCTCCCAGGCGGTCTATAGCCTGGTGTATAGCGGAGGCGGTCTGGCGCAGGAGTTCTGCCAAAGTACGGATTTGTTCATCACGATGATCAAAGTCGTCGGCGATTTGCGCGCTGAGGTGCATCGTGGCAGCCAGACTTTTCTCAATGTGGGGCAGACGTTCTAACGCCGCGCTCAGTTGACGAGCGGCGACCACTGAATCAGCCGGGAAGTCCATGGCCGTGCTTTGCCGGACCGGTTGACCGAGATTGGTCTGTTCTACTATCCAGCGCTCAAGCAACATTCGTATCTGTTCCTGGGATTGACGCAATGGCTGGACGTACTGTCTATACCGCTCTTGCGCGAGGAAAAGGCTGGCGCGCCTCAGAACCTGGGCGGCATAACGGCGCCACTCGGCGGTCTTTCGCGCCGTGCGCGCCTCGAGAAGGAGACGCCCTCCATATAGCGCCAGTGCAACAGCGAACCATAATGTGAACAATAGGATATCAAACAACAGTAGGAGCACTACAGAAGGGGCAGGGTTGTCGAGGGCGGCATACTCACTGACAGCGGCAGCCCAGAGAGCCGCCGCCGTCAATGGGATGACGAGTAACACGAGCAACTTGCGGAAGAGATCCAAACCCACTAGGAACCAGTGAAGGCGTCGAAACAGTGCGACAGATCGGGCTTCCAGACTGTCCGGGTCAAACATCTGGAAGACATCCACATCCAGCCAACCGCCTAATTGCCCTGCGGCCACTGACTGGCCCAACCACAGTAGGTGGTCGGCGGCGTAAGCATCAGCCGCGCTCCACAGTTCGGCAAGCCTAAACAAATCGTTGACCAAATCTGTCGTTGGCGGTTCCACGTTCACTTCCTGGTTCTTTATCTGGACATCCTGCTTTCAATTTCAAGACCCCCCGGGACATTCGGGGTCTTCGGCAACAAACTGCGCGGGTATCCAGCCGATTTGTGTGGTGTCCGCATCGCCATAGTCAATTTTGTACCAAAGGCTCCCATCCTTATCGCGGGTCTGGTCTAAGATACGAACACGGCGATTGATCGGCGCTGTGCCGATTACGTCACTGGTTCGGTCAGGATCTTCGTAGATACGATAGGGGCCGCCGCTCTTTGTCATTCCGCGGCACAATTCAGTTGCAGGCGTAGCGGTGGGAGTGAACGTGGGGGTAGGTGTGGGGGTGTTGGTGGGCGTAGGAGTGATGGTGGGAGTGGGAGAAGGAGTGTACGTTGGAGTGATTGTCGGCGTGGGCGTAGGAGGCGGATTCAAGATAGGATACCAGACGCCTCGGGTTAGGAAAAGCAATACGAGAAAGAGCAGGGCCGCTCCCGCGCCAAGAAGATAGGGCTGACGTTTTTTCCAGCGCTGCTCTTGTTCGAGTTTTGCAGTACGATCCGCTTGCTCTTGTTCGAGTCTTTCAATGCGATCTTCCAAGGCGCGGGTCTCGGCGCGTCCCAGGATGGTGAAAGGCTGCCTCTTGACGGCCTCCAATATGGAACGGGCGTGCGCCAGGTCAGGGTCACGCTCCCGCAATTCCCCCTCAACCAGATCCAGGAGGTGCCGCTGCAGCTTGGTCAGCAAACTGCGATAGCGCGCATCTTGAACGAAGTCGCTCCAATCACCTACGGCCGTGGTAAGTTTGGCCAGCGCCTCGCTCAAGTTGGCCTCATCACGCAACTCGATCAACTTGGCCGCATCGTCCAACACTTGTTTGGCATTGTTAGCAAGGGCTTGGTCGCTCCTGGCCTGACTCAGCAAGGCCCCCACTTCCGACGAAGCCTCCGGATGCAGATCGCGGGCCTCTCCCAGGTAAAGCACTGCCTCGTTAATCGAATCCAAGCGGTTGGCAATCGTCGGAGCAGTACGGGCTTGCAGGAGTGAGTTTTCCCCACGCTCTTGCAACCGCGCGCTGATGTCACGCGCACGCGCCTCTACCTTGTTCCATAGCTCCGCCAACTTGGGGCTATCGGCCCAATACTCGCGGGCTTCCGCCAGTCTACTCCGCATCGGTTGGATCTGCCTGGCCATGTCCAGCAGTTGCCCACTGAGCATAGAAAGCTTCACGTCTATCTCGCGGTGCGCCTGAATCGTTTTCTCCAGTGCCTCGTACTTCTTGCGCGCCCGGGGGGTATCTAACAGTTCCAGGGCACCTTCGTACTTCTCGAGCGCTTCCGTCCACTGGTCTTTTTTGGCTAACGAGTCCCCTTCCTCCTGCAACCTTTTCGCCAGGAGCAGGTCGTCAATCTCCAAGAGGGCGTTTTCGGCATCGGCCCAACGATCAATCCCGGACTCCCTGGCCGACCGCAGCGCCTCGTTGAAGAGGCGCTGCGCCTCCTCGTACAAGCCAGCACGCTTGGCAGAAAAGCCGCGGTTGTATGCGATGCGGGCCGGCAGCGTAATCCGCGTGTCCGGCACGACGCCACGCTCGAGAAAGTCTTCCGCTTTGTCCTTGTACTCTCGCGCCGTCGCGTTGCGAGGGTCGAGCTCCAGAACCTTGATACAGAGCTTGATTGCCTCAGGGTATTCCCCTTGATAGTACGCGTCAATCATGCGCGCCAGGAGCGCTTCGACCTCGCTCTGCGATGGCGATGGAGAAACACCAGGGCCGGATGAAGCACCGGCGGAATAGGTTGAGTTGGCATTGGGATGTGGAGGCGGCGTCCTCCCCGGCTCCAGGCCGGCAGCAGGTCGGATACGTCGAAGTATCTCCGCCGCACGGTCTACGGTGTGTGCGAGGGGTTCCAGTAATTGCCGGACGTCGTCAGTGAAGTCGGCGTTCCCGGCAAGCAGTTCTTCGAGCAAGGTGTAAGCGTCTAGATTGTCCGGCTCTGCTTCCAACACTTGTTGCAGAAGCTCGAACGCGCCACGTTGGTCTGTCGGAGTGGCATTGCGGATGCGCACCCTGGCTGCCCGCAGAAGTTTTTCCACATCTATCGCCGGCTGATCATCGGTGAGTCCTCGGCGGAAGGCGATGACCTCCTTGAGCAGCTCCCAGACATCGTTGTTAACTGGCGAGCCACCGGAAGCCTTAAGCAACTTATTGGCTTGCTCCTCCAGGTCCCGAATCGCCGACTCATCAGGCTTTTGCTGTAACCCTTCGAAATTCGACATCAATTGCTTTAGTTGCAGATCGAGGTCTGACATCATTTGGTTCCTCCTTACACAATAATGGTTGTCTTGAGAACAATCCTGTTCAATTCAGAGCTCGCAACTGGAGGTGAGGCGGGGCTAGCAATCCGTCTTTGCGGGCGTGCCGGCCACACGCAAGCACTCAAGGGATGACGCGGTGTTTTAAGAACGTGTTGGTGAGCGCGGTTAGACGTTTAGCTTCCACCTCCAGCGGACTCCCTGCTACTTCTGGGTCGCCCTCGATCTCCATAAAGCTTTCTCGTGCCTCCTGAATTTTCTGTTGAGCCTGCCGCAAAGCGGCCAGACCCTTCCGCATCTCTTCTCGGGCACGCATAGGTGGAGTTACGCGATAGCGTTGGCTCCTGGGCGGCCAGCCACATTCCTGAGCACACTCTTCCAGATCCTGCTTGAACTGTTTGATGTCCTGGTATTCACCACGCGTGGCAGATTGCATCAGGTCAATTAAACTCTGGGGCAAGGAGGGCTCCATACCAAAGTCCAAAGTGCGCACCTGGTAGCGTTGAGCGATCGCGTCGCGGTGCGAGGGTGATTCTTGTACCGCGTGGCCTTGCGCCGAAAGCCCGGTGAAGATGACGTACATCACGCCGACAACAAAGTTACGGATGTCCTCTCGTTTCAGGTGGTCGGGGTCATCTTGCGGATCGTCGGCTGCGCATAGCATTCGGGAGCTATTCCAGTCAATAATACACAACTTCTCGCCGTTCCAGTAGAAATGTTCAGGCTTAGCATCGAGGTAGACGATATCGTCGGCGTGGGCCTGTTGCAGCAATTCGGTGTACTGCCAGGAAAGCGCAATGCCTTCCTCGGTTGGCAACCGGCGACGAGGCCGGCCGGGGGCATTTTCCCGCAATGATACGAAGAGGCTGTCATCTTCGGGCATCAGCTCTTCGCACAGGTAGGGCCGCCAGTTGCGTTCTCGAAACTCCTGCAAACGAGCACCGAAGGCTTCTACATCTGTATCAAAGTTCACAATCTCGCCGCTCCGCGGCAATTCTCGCCGGTCGGAGATAAAACCACAGTCTAGAAGGTTGACTACACCTGCATTTTCCGCAAAGTGATGCAGCAGACGAGTCTCCACTCCAAAAGCTAGATATTCCCGGCCTGAGCTTCCGGGGCTCAAGTGTTCCGGCCGGAGCACTTTGAAGGCCACGTCCCTATCGCGGCGCCAGCTATAGGCGCGGAAGGCCCGCGCGTAATACCCTCTGGCAAAGTCAATGGGGCCTTTCAGTTGATATAGATCTGATTGACTGAAGCTATGATCCTGAGACATGCAATCCCTCCCCGAGTTTGAGCGTGTGGTTATGGAGAAACAACAACGTGCACGTTGTCTACAAACGTGTAGGTGTTGTACCAGTTGTCGTAACGAGTATAGTTGCCAATCAGTACGTTAGTCTTTTTCCCCCGATAGGCGGACAAATCCATGCAATATCCTGCCCGAGGTACCTGATGCCACTTATGACAGCCAAAGGGGGCACTACCCTGGTAACCATCGCGGTGTTTTTCCTGGTCGTCCACAAAGACGACGAGCCGGTCATAATCTGGCCCGATGAACTTGTCCTCGGTCTGAATCTCGTAATCCAGACAAAGCGCGATAGTTTTTCCCACCGGAACAGCGGTCAGATCTACCACTTGTGAGATAGTAGACTCCCCTATTGGAATAGGGTAACAGGAGAGGGTGGGGTCCCCTAATAATATCCGGCCGTTGTCGGGCGTGGGGACTGGCAGATTGCGCCTCGCCGGGTTCCACAGGACAAGACCATCGGCGAAATCACCGTTTTCTAACAGGGTAATGGCGGCGCTAGACTGCGCCACACCGCCCTCAACACCTTTGACCTGCACATAGAGCACCTTGTAACCGCTGCCGGCAGGCAACGAATAGGTGTAAGACAAGGTCGGTGTAAAAGGTTGCCATTCGCCCCACTTTTCTGCTCCATTACCGAACCGCACGTCCTGTAAGACGTCGCCGCCGCCAATGGTAGCGGACACGACTACGCTCACATTTGTCGTGTAGGCATACCCCGTCCCTCCGCGCACAGGCGCGATCGTCACGCTGGCAATGACTGGCAGAGGCGGGTATGCTCTCAAGACAAGTGGCAGGTAAATATAAGACGGATGGGCAATCATCAACGCAGTGACGCTATCCCGAGCGCCATTTTGCGAGGTAACCGTGAGATTGAGCGTGGCACTTGCCACGTTTCCAGGTGCGCCCCCCACATCAACGATAGCAGCAACCGGTCTGCTTTCTCCATGCCTGATTGTCAGGCTGGAGGGCCAGGTAGTGTGCCAACCGGTGATGGGCTGCGCCGATGCCAGGCTGCCGGTGATGTAGAAGGTATCGGTGAAGTTGCCGGTATTCGTCAAGGAGTAGGTCAAAGAGATACGCTCGCCCACCGCCACTGTCCGGGATAGGTACGAGGGACTGATCTCCACACCCGGCACTAGCTCCACGGTCAGTGTAACCGGTTCCCCTGAGATCGTGGTATTACCTATCCAGGCCCGATAGTCGGCGTTGACGATGGGGGTGTATGCTGCTAACGAATTGCCGAGGCGCACACTGAACGTCACCACGTCGTATCCGAGGACGGGTGAAAGCGCGCGCTGCCACTGCAAGCCTGCGATTACCTCAGAGAACCCCGGTGTGGCATCCATCAGAGTCACCTGGGAGGGCAGGGTTTCTGTGATGACGACAGGTAACACCGCCGTGCCTGGGGCAACGCCACTGACAGTCAGCACAAACGTGACCTGCTGACCGGGCGCTGCCGCACTGACATTGGGCGTTTTCTCCATGGTGAACGAGTTCGACGAAGACGCACTTGCTTCAACCTGGGTGGCAGCACCCAAAGCTGCCTGCAAAGCCAGGCAAGCTCCGATAGCCAGAATGACAGTCAGTGCGACTAAACTGATCAATCTGAGGATACTCATCAGTTGCCCCCTTCAGGACATCCGTCAGTTCGACCCGATCCGCTTTCCTTAGGACAGTTGTCAAGACAATCCTTAACTCCGTCGCCATCTGAGTCTTTTGAGCAAGGATCTGAACCTGGATGTTGTTGGCGTTGGAGAGTGATCTCCCGCGGCGGCGTCATCATACCTGGTACCGGGGTTTGATTAGCGTCCCGTATCTCCACTCGCCACTCATACACCCCTTCTTGCGATGGCACTTGGCACCAGAATGAGGAATCTGTGTTCTGGGAACAATTCGCTTCTACACCGTTAAGTGTTACCACCCAGTACTGCCCATCGCACAATGCGCCCCCTTGCCAGCTAAAAAGGACTTGAGTTCCAATGCCCCACGCGGTGCCAGGGAGAGGTTCCACCAACGTGGGGACAGTCGGGCACGCTGGCACAGCTGTTGGGGGAACTCGCGTGGGCAGTTCGGGAGTGGGAGTAGCCAGGGCCACCTCTGCCTCCGCGAAACTGAGCCTGCAGCATTGCAGAAAGGTATAGTAAAAGAGGTCCTGATTCTGGTATGTCTTTAACACGTCTAATGCTTCCTGCGCCCCAGGCCGATCTTGATAATTGGCCCAGGCCTGTTGGTAACGCGCGCATTGGCCAAGCACCACCAACTCAAGGGGGAAGTCTGCGCCTGTGTCCAGAACATCATGTAAGCCGGTAACACGTTGCACTATATCTTCAACCTCTGGGTAGCGCTTCTCGTCATAATATCTCTGGGCCAACGCAATCCCGGCTTGGGCCACGGAGGACCAAAAATCACACTGAGGCTGAATGGTCTGAGCTATGGGGCCAAAATCTTCTGGGAAACGCTCACGGGCCGCTTCGGCTTTCTGGAGCACGGCTTCCCATTCCCCAGCCGCTGCCTGCCCCTGCACTTCCTGGCAATCACTTAGAAGAAGCCCATCTTTGTCTGGTCCCAGAGTGGGATTAGGAGTCCAGGTAGGCGATGGTGTTGCCTTTTCGGAAAAGGGCGTTTTGGTGCCGGAAGTTGTGTCACCTTGCTCAACCAATCGAATGAGGGGCCCAATTGCCACCGCAAAGATGACAATAAGAAAAATACCCAATGCAACCCATACCCAGCGAAAGGGTCGTTCTTTATCAAGAGTTCTACCCCTAAACTGAGGACCTTGTCGCAGGCCATGCAGTTTCTCGCGTGCAATCTTCATTTTCTGCTGCTCAACTGGCGATGTTGCTACCTTCAAGTCCTTATCGAATGTTGACGGTGCAGATCGGACAGCACCGGCCCAGGCCCTGTAAATCTCCCAGAAAGGGTGATAGCCAGCAGTAGCCTTGCGTTGATTGAGAGTATCAACAAATCTCTGAGAGTCTTGTTGACATGCAGTGTAAAGCGCGGAGTGCAGGCCCTTTTGGTTATCTGCCGGACGTTTGTATTCATCCGAATATGAAGTTTGTGCTAACTCATCACATACACCCTGGAGAGCGGCTGCCAGCGCATCCCAGGCTATCTGATCTGGTTTCTTTTGCGATTCTATCCGTTGGCGGGCTTCAACCAACCTGGTTACTATGCGTCGCAGTCTCTGAACACGTTCATCTATCCAACCTCCTAGTTTCTTAGAGATTCCTGCAATCTGAACACTCTTTGTCGTGCTGGCAGCCTCTTCAAAGAACTGTTTTGCTTCTTCGTAATTCCCATTACGCCAGGCACGCAAACCGTTGTCGATAGATTTCAGCACCGGCAGGTAAACAGGCCCGTAACCCTTGGCAAACATTGGTTCTGTTTGCACTGACATGAGCCGCTCATACGCCCATGTCATTTGGCCTTTCTTGATGTATTCTTCCACGTCTCGTATGCCCTGGTCCAAAGCGCTGGGTGATGGTCTGACATCAAGCTCCCGCACTAAGGCATTGAGGTCGCCATGATAGGCCACGAACTGCGGGTGGTCCCTTTTGATTCTGTCAACGTGTTCTTGTGCCTTCGCCTGCTCCCCCTCTTTTTTCAATTTTAATACATAAATCCATCCTGATACAAAGGTAGTCTCCTCGGATTTATGTACGCCTTGTGCCGCTTTGTGCCTGTCTTCGGCGTCTTGCAAGTTCTGGGCGCGTAACGCGTCTACGCTCCGGATCAGGGCATCGAGCCAGTCGCTCCAGCGATTATGCTTTTCTCGTTGTTCAGGGGGAAGTGATTTGACAGCCCGGCGCGCCGCCTGCAGAAACCGCTTGGCCTCCGGCAGTTGGGCCGCCCGCCAAGCGTTCACGCCAGCAGTCATATCAGGAGTAAACTCGCTGCGGCACTCGTATTTCCACGGTTGTGCTGCGCGCTTTTCTTTAAGGTCCGCGAGAAACGCCCACAGTGGGGGAAAGGGCTGTGCTAAGTCTATGGCTTGCTTCACTAGCTCAGTTCCCTGCGGACTCTCAAGGTTAGCTTCATACGTATCCCATACTTGCGAGAGTTGTTCTATTTTTTCCCTGGAGTTCTCAAATGGGTCCCATTGTCCCACAGACCCTGGCTGGGATTCCTGCAAGGCCTTCCTGTATTTCTCGCGCAAAGCGGTGAATTTGACGATATCCTCCCCGGCGATTTCCCGGTCTAACTCGGCCAGTCTCGCTTGGGTGGAGCGGAGAGAAGCGGTCTGAGACGCCAATTGGGCCAGGGCAGGATTGCTAGGATCCGAGACGGCGCTATCCTGCAAGGCGCGGCTGGCCCGATCGTAGTCTTGATTCTGTACAGACTGATGCGCTTCCGCGAGTTCTCGTGAGATGCGAGCCGCGCCTTCAGACAGCCATCTCGCCTCATTCGCCAGCTTTTCGAATGTGGGATTCAGTGTTTGCAGGGGATCAGAAATTGCGTCTAACGTTTGCACAATCTGGCGATACTCTTCTTGCCAGGCTTTAACGGCAGAGGCAGTTTTATCGAGGATGCCTATTCGCTCGTCAAGTGCTGATGTAAGGCCCCCTAATCTTCCTCGCTCGGCGCGGTCTTTAGAATTGTCTTCCAAGCCTTTTATTTCCAAGTATAACCACTCCAGGTTGGCCCGGATGGTGGGAACATTCTGTTTGCGGGAAAGTAAGTGGACCGCCCTGTAAACTACTTCGGGGGCTGGTTCTTTATAGAGGGCATAGGACTTGTATAACTGCAACAACGTCTCGAAAGCGCTGGATCCGTTCCCTGCGGCTAGTTGCTGTAACACTTCATCCAGCTCAGAAGGATAAGGGGGTGTTAGCAGCCACTCGCACAGGTCGGCCAGCGAAGGCAAGTCCACATCTCTGCCTACGTCAGCGTGCTCGTCTGCCAGGCCTTTCAACAGCGGATATGCCCCGGCGTAATCCGTTCTTTCTTTCAAGTATTCGCGGGCCGTTTTCCAGGTGCGGTCGTCGCCCCATTGACGGATCCTTTCATCAATGTCCTCCAGCAAAGCTTTAGCTCTGGCGGGGAAGGCAATATGCAGTCGCCAGTCTGCCGCACGGTCCCGGAGTTGCTGCAGGTCTGGCGCACGGTCCCGGAGTTGTTGCGGGTCTGGACGCGGTGCACGACTCACCTCTTGCTCGAGTGCACTCAGATCACCCAGGAGCATCGCCTTCTCTTGCTGACTTAACTGCTTAAAATCCTGGCACAGGGCATCCATTGTGAGGTACTCGGCCTTCAGGGCCTTGGTCACGATCTCCCGAAATCCCAAGGGCAGCTCGAGCCTACCAAATTGCAGCGTATTCAGGGGACCAGAAGGGGGGTTATTGCTGGTAATCAGCTTGTACAGAACTGCACCCACCTGGCGGATATCGCCTGCGGGGGTTATTCCTTTTTCCGGCTCTTTTTCGTAAAAGACCACATTCCCCCAATCAATCAGCTTGAACTGCCCCGAGGCGCGATCCCAGAAGATGTGCTCAAGCTTGACATCGTTGTAAACCAGTGTGGCATCATGGGCGCGCGCCAGGAGCGCCGTCAGGCGTTCAAAGATGGTCAACACCTCGATCCAAGGCACTACTGCGCCCGGCTTCTGGTATTCCTTAGCCAGATCCGCGAGTTGGCGGCCCTCGGCAAAAGTGGTCACCAGGTAGGCGTCAGTGATGAGATCTGGGCTCTCTTTATCCTCCCGGTACGGTTTGTGATCCAAAGGGCGGCAGATATCCTGCTCACCGCGATTGTCCAGTGTTGTCAGTGCCTCGCACTCGCGCACAATGTTCTCGGCGTGCCGTTCCCGAACATCTTTCACGCTCTCTTTGTTCGGCCGTTTAATCACGACCTTGAAATGAGTGAATGTGTCCTCTCCGCCGGTCAGGACTTCACCGGAGATGCCTTCGCGCAGGATTGTCGCATAGGTATAGCGAGGATTGCGGTCAAACTCTTTAGCCCTGATTGCCCCTGTTTCCATAAGCGTCCAACTCCTGAGTGCTCAACTCGAGATCCTAGAGGATTCAGACCGATCCGCGATACGGCGAAAAACACACCAGGCCGCCGGCAGTGGCGACCCAAAGCGCGCCATCGGGCGTCTGGGCGAGAGCGCGGACTGTGCGATGTGGAAGTTTATCCTCGGATATCCAGGACACCCTCCGGCCATTGAAACGAGCCAGGCCACGATCTTGTGTGCCGAACCATAATGCCCCATCCTGCGTCTGGCAGATACACACCACTGCGCACCCCTGCAATCCTGGCAAGAAAAGCGGCCCTTCCCTGGCAAAGCGCACGGCACCCTGCCGGGTACCGGCCCAGACCGAACCGTCTTTCGTGACACAAAGGGCCAGGATTTCGTCGATCGGTGACCGATTTCCATAGCAAAGCTGTTGACTTTGACGCTCAAATCGCTGTAACCCCCTGGCTGTACCAACCCACAGTTCTGTCTCTGTCTCAGCGATAGATGACACGGCCACCTTGGGACAACTTTCGACATACTCCGGTCGCCGCTGGCGTGTTCCGATGCGCCGCAGGCCCGCATCAGTACCTACCCACACAACACCATCACTCCCACTGAACAGCACGCGAACGTGTCCCACGTCCAGCCCCGGCAACTGTACAGATCGCCAGTATCCTCCAGAGTAGAGAGAAAGCCCACCATCCTGACCAGCGACCCACAGCGAATCATCATCAGTGCAATAAACCAGCGCAACAACCGGGCCTCGCCCATATATGGCATTCCTGGCGCGATTTTTCGAGAAGTGGTGAAGTTCCCATCGGTCCGATTGCCGACGACTAACCCCCTGGCGGCTCCCTATCCAAAGTTCGTTCCCTCTTCCGATTGCCAGTGTATACACATCATCATCGAGCGGAGCGGACGGCAACGGCAAGTCGGCGCGATATTCGCCGTAGGGGTTAAACTCAAGAATGCGTTGATCGGTGGCTGCTATTACGCTCTCGTCGTTCCTGAGGCCTAATGCACGGATGTTTTCGACACAAGGGTCAGGATGGAATTTGATCACACGTTTTATATGCTCATATCTAGACAGGCCTCGTTCTCCGCCCAGCCATAGATCATTTGAGGCTGGCACAAGGCAGTTAGTGTATCCTGTTACACTCCCCTGCGCCCAGCCAGGCTGCTTCCAGTAGTGATGTTGGTAGTAAGCAAGCCCTTCCGAGGTCGCCACCCATACACGCCCATCTTGTGTGCTCGTGATGGTACGTACTTCACCCGCAGGGAAGCCAGTTGCGTCGCCGGCAGTAAAGGTTCGTGGCCTCCCTGCGCTCTCGTCCAAGCAAATCACGCCGCACTGGAGACCAACCCACAGCCGCCGGCCATCATGGTGTACACATCGAAGATCCGCGCTCGGCGGTAGGTCCAGTTGATACCAGTATAGATTTTCACCTCTGTCATCCAGACGCACTAGCCCTTTAGATGTAGCTGCCCAGATTGTGTCTTGGGATGCCCATACATCGCGCACCTCTATACCGGCCAGCGCCCGAACGTTTTCAAAAGGCGGTTCGTGTCCCCAGCAAAGACCCTGGGCTGTGCCTATCCAAACCTCGCCGCGAGCGGTCGCCAGGGCATATACACACTGATCGGGAAGGCCATGGGCAACAGTAAATAGGGTGGGGGTATTTTTGCGCCAGCGGATCGCGCCCACATCGGTGGCACCCCATACGTAGGAGCCTAGCAACAGAACATCGTAGACTGCGCCAACGTGCACCAAGGGTTGCCAGTTGCCTGACGGCAAAGAGAGGGGAACGCGGCCCAATCCCCAGTCAGTTACGACGGGAGAAGGTCTTGATTCCACGAGCGCCTTATAGAAGTCATTCACGCTTGGATACCGATTCTCAGGTCTCTTGTCTAAAGCTGTGTGCAATACGCTCATTGGCCATGGCAGTCCGCTGACTCGCGACAGTAAATCCAGGTTATGGGGCTGGGAACAGTGTCTATCCATAAGGCCTTTGAGTGAGAAATGCTCCAGTTCAACCAATTTTCTCCCGGTCAGCATCTCGTATAAGGTGGCAGCGAGCGCATAAAGGTCGGTAGCATGCGTGGCCAGCTCTCCTCTCCACAATTCTGGAGCCATATAATACAAGGTGCCGGGAGCCCTATCTCCGGTCTGTGTTTGGAGCCTGTCGTAACCTACAACACGCGCGAGACCCAAGTCTACAAGATAGGCTACATCTAACTCATCCACCATAGTATTGGCAGGCTTAACGTCACCATGGACAATGCCCTGGTTGTGGAGGTACTCAAGCGCGTCAACAAGACTCACTAAGATTAGCCGTGCTCGATCCCAAGATAAGGGGCATAACTCCAAAAGGTTCTGCCCCTGAATTAACCGCATAGCCAAATAATACTCGCCAGTTTTCGCGCGTCCGGCATGGTAAATTTGCACAATGTGGGCGTGCTTAATCTTGTACATCAGGTGCGCCTCATCCCTGAACCGTCTGTCTGCATCCGGGCTATCCGTAAAGCTCGGCTTGAGAATTTTGAGGGCTACGATTTCAGGGATGAGCGCATCGGGCCTAGTATTACGGGCAGGGTAAACCTTCGCAAAGCGTCCCTCGCCCAGCCAATGATTCCAATCTACTTGATACCGATCATCGAATAAAGTGGAGTTCACCATACCAACGCTCCGGCTCCACGAGAGACAGGTTTATTTCCGGTCATTGCCAACCTGATCATGTAATCTCGTTTAGCAAGTGTACTGGTCCACTTTTGAGCAGTGCAATGGCGAAAGATGCGGCAGCATCACATACATAGGAGCGCCATTTCCCTACATCAGCCGAGTCTTTGTGCTCATCTGCCAAATCAGATACACAGCGCACCATAAAGAATCCAGGTTTTTCAGATGATTGGAACGCAGCTGTCGCCACACCGGCCGCCTCCATTTCCACGCCGATCAACTTTGGCCATACTTCACGGTATTGTTCCAAGACATCGCCAAAAGCGATCACCTTGTCACCTGAGGCAATTGGGCCAGTGTGGCGTCTGGGTTTACTTCGACCTGGACGTTTGACTCGCACTAGTTTTTGCCAGCTTTCGTCCATAAGGTTGTGACAGGCGTTCAATAGTCTCGGGTCTGCCCTGTGAACCTCCCAACGGATCTGGGGGCCTTGGGCAGTGATCTTTTGCAGTTCGTAATCCACAATCTGGTCAGCAATGAGAATATCACCAATGCTAATGCCTTGTGCTGCCATTCCACCAGCAATTCCAACCAGCACAATATATCGGGGGTGCCAGCGTGTAATTGCCTCTGTTGTCGCCGTCGCAGCCTGCACACGGCCCATTTTATGCAAGGGTACAATAATCGTCTGATACGCGCCGGTTTCGCCGCCAGGAAAAGTCAGTGGTAGTTCGGCCTGAAAGTAGGTGAGTATATCATCCTTGGTTGGCGGCAATTTCCGACATCCTGGCAGTTTATCAAGCACTGCATCTCGCTCCTCCGCAAGAGCAGTCACCAACACAAAATCAACTCTCTGATTGGATAGTGTGGCTTTTCTTTCGACCTCGGCAACTGGTATAGTCTTCTCAGGTTGGGGAGTTAAGATGCGAGGTAACTGCTCAGGCATGTTCGCCATGCCATCCCTAGTGGGCCGAGCAGCCAACTGCCGCTCCAATTCGGCAATCCTATCAAGCAAGCGACGTTCTTCTTTGACAAGTTGGAGCGGTATATCGGTGCTGAGCACATATTCCGCCTTGCGTTCTTGTATGAGACGCAGATTCTCACGCGCCTCAGTGAGCTGACGTTGAAGCAAAAGCAGATCCTCTTCAGGTACAGCAATTATGATGCGAGTTGCTTGGTGGCGAATTGCCTGCACACGCTGTGGCTGGTTTGCTGTTTCAAAGCAGCGGATGGCGTTGGGCCAATCCTTGAGCAAAGTATAGCCGATCCCGGCTATTTCCCACTGTGCACGTTTTTCATAGATCGAGGGGGCTTCCGGCAAGCGCGTGGGTTGTCGCCAGTACCTGGCCTGTACGTCACCCTGACGTCCGGCCAGGAATACCAGATCTCCTTGCACTACCGGCTGGGTACAGATTTTCAAACCGGTCGGCACTTCTACCACTCTTTGGTCAGTACACTGATCAAAGATTTCAAGGATTCCCTCGTCGTCCACGACAATCACCAAGTCATTAACCAGCAAGGGATATTGGCTCAGCTTCGTGTTTAGAGAAAAAGACTGTAGCCGTTGAATTTCTTCATGCACAGTGGTATATTTGTGCAAACTATATCCGGGTAAGTCGGCCAAGCCTTGTGGTTCTTCCAATGCGCCAATGTAAAGCGTATAGCCTTCTAAACTAGGGGGGGAAGTATACGCTTGCGCTTCACAACAAATGTGCAGGATTTTGCTCGTCTCCACATCTACCCGGTAGAGCAGGTGGTCATCCGAGACTACGAAAACATCGCGCTGGCACCCGGCAGCAACAAAAAGCGCTGAATCACCCAATTCAAGCGGCGGCAGTTTATTCGGCGCATCTGAATCGGTGAGAACAAATCCCTGCAATTGGGGCGTGCCTAACCCGAACCAAACAGCCTGTTCCATTACCAAAGGTGGCCATCGGTGCCAGCTAGAAATTTTCTGACTCCAACGCACACAACGAGCACGCAGATCTACCGCAAAGGCAACCGCGCTATCCTCCATCGCAGCGGCGAAAAAGGCCACGTCACCTGCGATAGCAGGGGCGGACAGACTGCTGGCATGCACAGGGAAAGCCCACGTCTCTTGTCCACTGGGCACATCAATGAGGGCAAGCTTCATATCACGGACGGGGCCAGGAGACCCATTTGACACAGTGACTACCACATTGCGATTCCAGGCTGCTATGCCATTGATAATGGTATCAGGGAGCAAATGCACTGGCTGCGGCCACAAATACTTGCCATTGTTTACTATATCCAGCGCCCACAAGCCCCCTCTGTAGTCACATACGACGACGTAATCATCAATAGCTACCAACGAGGAGGGCCCGGGTTGGATTTTTCTCCGAATCTTCCCTTGCCCGCACAGATGACCTACCCTCAAGTCGTCGTATGAGCGTCGCCAGCGACAGTGATCACATATCAGGGCATCCCATATTAAACGGTCGCATTGCGGGCAAAAGATCACTGGAATTTCCATTTGACTTGTCCTTTTACTCAGCCTGAAACGATATCACTGCCACCCTGCTGATTTGCCACTTCTCTTAGAGCCTGTGACCACTGTAGTGCAATTGTACTGGCCAATTGGCGTAGTGGCAGGATTTGATGAGCTACAATGAAAGTTAGATCCTCCAACTGGCAGTAAGCCGCGCGAATTTCAGCAGAATTGCCTGTCCCAAGCCAGCGAGCCACACCCTCTGAAATACACAGGATGGCTGTCCGTGCTTCTCTCCATTGGCTCAGCCACTTTACATCGGGCCTATCGTTCAAGTTTGTGGTCGTATCACGTGCAAAGCGGGCGATGGACTCTGGTCTGTCGCACATCAAAGCTCTGAGGCAGAATTCATATTCTGGCAGAAACGCATCTATATACTGCCAGCGCATCCGTATCTGCCGCACTGCGTAGGTCATATCTGGCAAGCGGGCCGATGGCATCTCGTAGTCCATCTGTGAAACAGCGCGTTCGTCGGTTTCAAGTTCTAGCCAGTGAGCAAGCTTTCCCTCGAATTCCCCAGCAAAGCCAACTTCCGCTTCACATTGATATAGATGCTTGTATAAGTCTTCAACTTCCAGTGAGGCATCGGGTAGTTTTTCCAGGTGCGCAAGCAACGTGCGGACTCGGCGGAGAATTCCCCTTGCCACTTGCAGACCAGGCAATGGATTGAGCAACGTAAAACAATCTCTAGCTTCCGCAATGAGCTTTTGGCGCAACTCGGCAACCCTCGCCTCGATATTTAACACGAGTTTATGGAGACGGCCACTTGTAGGCCACTGTACTAACAGCATACGCGTCTCGAAAAGCGCTTGTAACAAAGTGTCTACCTGCTGCTTTGTAATGATAACTGATGTATCCGATAGCACCATAACATGGTGGGTTTGCTCCAACACAGTTCGTATCTTGATATACTCCGTTTGTATGTACTCCAGGTCGGGAGCCATGGCCTGGGCTTGCTGGCATCGTTCTAGTGCGGCTTCCCACTGGTCTTGTGCCAAATAGGCCCTGGCGTCTTCTAGAACCTGGGCCACGGCTTCGAAACGATCCAGTCGTAGTATGGCCTCCTCCAGAGCCGGCCACTGGGTCTTATTCAACCCATCAAGCTCTGCCCGCAATGCTTCGTAAGCAGCCCGGGCTTCGGTGTAGCGACGTAGCTTGACCAGACGTTCTGCCCGATGAAGTTGGAGACGTAACTCTATCGGGATGCTGGAGTCACCTTTCCAGGCCGTCTCAATCTTCGCCAAGTAAGTTAGAGCAAAGATGTTGCCCGAGTCAGATCGCAGTAACTCAATGCATAATTGCAGTGCTCGCCCATATTCGTGAGCATAGAAAGCGTCCAGGATGGCCTGCTGGCAAGCATTGTCAACTACCATATCTGTATCTGTCTCTCGAGTTGGTAGTGTCTTTTTGGTGAACGCTAGAACATATAACGCCTGCGTGTGCACGCAAAGATTGTCAGGCGGGGTTGAACTGCGCCCCTAAAGTTGGACACCCAAAAAGGGCTTCTTAGTGAACATCCACTTGGGCAGACTGCTAGGCCTGCCACTGGGCTTCAAACTCCACCGGGATCAAGTACCCCAAAGCGGAATGGATGCGCTTATGATTATACACATCCTCCAAGAACTGACCAATCTTTCGCATAAAGTCGGATGTATAAAGATATCGTATAGGTAGTTGGCGATGAGGGGATTGCGCAGGACGTGCTTGCGCTCGATGTTGGCCAGCGTCACGCCCGGGCGGCAGCCCACCGGGGCTGTTGACCTCGATGCGGTCGGCAAAGACCATGATACGCACGCTCGCGCCCTTGATGCGGTAGTCGCGGTGGCAGACGGCGTTACACACGGCCTCGCGGATTGCCTCGTGTGGGTACTCGGTCACCTCACGGCGGCGAAAGCCCACTATCCTAGCTGCCAAGCGGGTGTTGCGGCAGATGAACTGCTCGGCGGCGTCAATCATCTCCGGCAGTGTGCCACGCAGGTCGGCGCGGTCAACGAAATGGGTCGTGAACGTGCCCTGGAAACGCGCCACGCGCACCTGGCTATGGGGAATCCAGGCCTGGGGGTCGCGTCCGAAGAAGAGTGTCCCGGCCCCGGTGGGAACGAATTCACCAGCGCGTTCAACCAACGCGCCCAGCCTGGCCAACAGGTCTGGCAACGAGCCGTTGGGAGCGGATATGCCACGCTTTTCGGCTCGCTGCGCCAGGTACCAGCGGACGCGCTCCTCGTCCAGGTCGGAGTAACGCGCCTCCGGGACCGGTTGGCGGTCATACGCGGCGCTGCTGCGGGTCAACAGCATCTGCTCGTACTCATCCCGCTCAAGCCGCACGTCGGCTGCGCCCACCCGTTTGTAGGTGCGCCCATCGGCCAGGAGCGAACGCTTGAACTCCAACTGCTGGCCTTCACCCTGGGCGATAAGTTGCAGCACGTCATTCGCGTTCATCGGTGCTCTGCCCTTGCCTGCACGCCATCTACCCCATGCGGGCGATCTTATTGATGAATATCCGCTGTCTGACTCTATTATACTCCACAATCTGCGAAATGCAAAAAACTGCGCCGCACTTCTTGCGGCAGGCGCGGACGGCCTTAGATGGACAATCGCCACAGGGTCAGCGCCCACCGTTTCCCTGGCTCCTCTCGCCACCGGCGGAATCCAAGTCGAGCGTAGATCTTGTTAGCCGGCAGGTCTGACGGACATTTCAGGACGACACACTGTTTGCCCAAAGATCGAACCTCTCGAATGAGAGCCCTGATTAGCCGTCGGCCTATGCCCCGTTGCCGCCTGTCGGGTGATACGACGATGTTGTAAAGCGTCGTCTGTTGGTCAAGCCTGCGGCGGTAATGCACAAGACCGACCACATGTTCATCGTTCTCCGCGACCAGAATCTCCCCTCGTCGTATAGACTCGGCCAAAGCAACCCGACGAACAAACCCCAGTTCTTTTCTGTGCGCGGTGGCCAGAGCATCTATGGAGCGCAGATCACGCCCAGTCGCTTTTCGGATGCTGACGTGATCTGGCAAGCGAATCACCCTCCGGCGCCACCGCCGCCGTGATGACTCTTGCGGGGGCGGCTTTGTGTGATCACCACGCGCTCTTGTTCGTCATCCACAAGGACAGCCTCCCCCCGGCGCTCCAATTTACGTATGAACGTCTTCAGTTCACCGCCCACATAGTCCTGGCTCATACTCTAAAAAGCGCGTTCCTGGACGCGAGTCGAAAGGAGCTGAGGATGCTTCAGCCCCTTGATCTGTATTTCTTGAATCGTACCGTCCTCCAGCAGCGCGACGATGGTGCGATCCAGTTCCCTCGGCGTCCACCGGAAGACGTGGAAGACCTGGCCGATCATCTTGCGCTCGGCGGCGACCACGTTGTCCAGGTAGCGCGCCACGAGCACCCGCCGCGCCTCGCCCCGGCCGATCTGGCGCGCTTGCTCCGGCAACTCGGGCCAGTGCCGCTGCACGATCTCGTACTTGAAGGCATATTTCCACGCCCCCGCCTCGGCCACCCCCACCGGCAGCACCTTGAGTCCCACCTGCAATTCCGTCAACGTCCGCTCGAAGCGTGCCTTGGCGCTTTCCGCGCTCATGTGCGCCTCCCGCCGCAGCCGGACCGTGTCCAACGGCCCATGCTCGAGGAGCGCCTCGTAGATCGCCCTGGCCTC
>Ga0307379_10002561_pt1 | contig 26832 bp, 14 predicted proteins | sample UN2MG_FD_202237 | JGI IMG/M metagenome (GOLD analysis project Ga0307379, IMG submission 202237) | Soil microbial communities from Risofladan, Vaasa, Finland - UN-2 | ecosystem: Environmental > Terrestrial > Soil > Coastal area > Acid sulfate soil | place: Finland: Risofladan, Vaasa | collected...
CTAAGTCCTTCGTTGCGGAAATTACGGTTTATTTCGAAGACCTTTTCCATTCCGCCGACGAGCAGTCTTTTTAGAAACAGCTCCGGCGAAATCCGCAGGAATAAATCCATATCCAGGCTGTTATGGTGTGTGATAAAAGGCTTGGCCGCAGCTCCGCCGGCGATGGTTTGCATCATCGGCGTCTCAACTTCCAGGAAGCCTCTGGACGTGAGAAAATCGCGAATAGTTGTGACGATGTCGCTGCGCTTCTTAAATCGCTCCATCACTTCGGGATTGGCCCACAGGTCCACATACCTTTGCCTGTAACGCTGGTCAACATCCGCCAGACCGTGAAATTTCTCCGGCGGCGGCAGCAGACACTTGCTCAGAATCACAACCTCATCGACCCATATCGTGATTTCACCGGTCTTGGTCTTACCTAATTGACCCGCGGCACCGATTATATCACCAAGCTCAAGCAATTTAGCCAATTGCCACTGCTCGCCCAGCAGTTTTTTACTCAAACCAATCTGGATCGTCCCGTTACGGTCGCGTAAAGTAATGAATATGAGCTTGCCGATGTCCCTTAATAAAACGATCCTGCCCGCGGCTTTCGCCTGTTGAGTTTCATCGTCATCTTTAAATCTGCTCTTGATATCTTCAGTTGGCTCAGCATCGTTATATCTGTTGCCATAAGGATAAATGCCCAATTCCCTGATCCGGGACAGCTTTTCCTTTCTTTGCTGTTCAAACTTGCTTACATCTTCTGCATTTGTCAAAACGAGACACCTCTTAAAGCTGAAAGTTATTGGTACAGAAGTCAATTATCGAGCTGCGCCCTGGCCAGCGTCTCAGCTTGAATTAATTTGCTTTGAACAATCAAAAGTCCAACGGCCAATTGCGGATCGGAAGCGAGGGTTTCTTCAATAGTATGCTTCTCAATGTCGTTGTTGGTGTTGTTTCGGCCGTTTTTAACCAGCACGTCATTGTTCCTCTGCACGTCAATCATTTTTTTGAGTTCGTCATTTCTCAACTCGACCTCAACATTTGGCCCAACACCCCAATCCTTCCTGCCTTGTTTTTCCATTGCATCTCGGCTTTCAACTCTTTGACCGGAAGGTAAATGATAATACGCCATTGTATATTTCAACTGTGCTCCACCATCGAGATAACCGATTTGCCAGCCTTGCACGCTTCCTTTGCCGTGGGTCCTGGTTCCTACTAAAGTTGCCCGCTTATGTACCTTATCGGCCAATGCTCCGGCCACGATCTCAGAAGCACTGGCAGAGTTGTAATTTATTAATATAACAAGCGGATAATTCGGATGGGTTCCTTTCTTGTTTGCCTGCTCATAGATCGGCATCCTGCCGAGACCGGATTGGCGTTTAACTATCAAACCCTTCTCGATAAATTTATCAGATACTGCAACCGCGCTATCCAACATTCCACCGGTGTTGAATCGAAGATCCAGAATCAAACCCCTTAATCCCTGGGCCTCAAGCTCAAGCAATACATTTTCCAGGCCCGAAGCAGTGTCTGCAGAAAAACTGGTTAGGCGTACAAAGCCAATCTTGTTTTCCTGGTCAATCATATAAAGCCATTTACCCCCATGTGTCCTTTGCCAGCCGCGAACTGTTGGAACAATTATCTTGTCTCTTGTAATGGTAACATCAAACACTTTGTCCTCAACCGCCTTGTCATCCCTCGGGCGTCTCACTGTCAGTCTCACTTTAGTTTTTGCCGGCCCCTTGATTTTCTTTGCCGCACAAGAAAGAGATATATCCTTCGTTACGACCCCGTCCACGGCTTCTATCACGTCCCCCGCATCAAGGGCGGAGTTGAATGCCGGTGTGTCAATCAAAAGACTCGATACAGTCAGCAACCCTTTTTGTTTAGATATCTCCACACCAATGCCTGTAAACTCGTTGGTCATCATCTGTTCAAAATCCAGCGCCTGCCGGGGCCACACTATTACAGTATAAGGATCAAGTGTAGACAGCGCTGCTTCTACAAACTGTGCAATCAGTATAGTCCGGGGCAAATCTACTGTTAAATCATTCAGCTTCAGAACCTTCATAAAAACATCTAAGAAACCGTTCTTATCGAGTCCTGCGATCCCGCCTGAGGCGGATTTAATTTCATCCAGTAGCGCCGTCAGAGCCGACGACCAGGCCGCAAGCTTCTTGGGCTCCCAAGTGAAATTCATTATATTTGGGCTACCTTCACCATCATTTTGTAAATCCACACCAAATCGGGAAGATGTCCCTATTACTTCCGCCATCAATTTGCAGTGTTCAACGGCTTTTGTAGCCATTTGGTTGTAATCGATAATACTTACGTAATGCGAATTCAAGAAGTCGATCGCCCGGATAAACATATCTTCCTTCACACTCTGGAAACGTTCCTCGACGGTCTCACAGGGGCTATCTTCAAAAGACATAGCAACAGCAGCTTTGTTAAGCAGTTGTTGAGCATAATCTGAATAGCCTTCATTATTCGGATCTATCGCCACCAGCCAATAGTAGCAATTTGTGTATGCCTCGGCCCATTTGCCCTGCACCTCGAACTCGGCGGCTTTGTCTATTGATTTTTGCAGAATCTCTTTTACGAACGCATCTGAAAGAAGCTGCTCTTTTTGTTTTTGATCTGCAAATTCACCGACCTTGGCAATAACTGAAAGCACCTCAGTGATATCATTTACGTCGTTGACATCGTTCACATCGTTCACATCGTTCACATCGCTGGTATCTGTTTGGGTTTGAAATTTTTCCAGCTCAGCAATCGTTTCTGCATACGCCGTTCTTTGAGCTGCCTGGCGGCGCTGGCTGATATCCTTGCATTCATCAATAATATTTAACAACTGACGAGTAGTTGCGCTGATTTGATCCGGCTCATCCCCCTGGATTTTTTTTATCAGCTCATCGGCCGCATCAAAGTTACCTCGGGAAACCAGCTCACAAGCTTGTTCTACAACCCCGGACTCGACTGATCCTGTCAGCGTTGAATCATTTACCGGGATTAACTCGCCATTGGTGGGAACTACTAACGGGGCTGAAACAGAAACTTCACTTATGTAGGCGAAGGACAAAAAAACTATCGTTACCAGCCATAAAAACCGTTTCAAATTACGCGTCGCGTATATCATATCTTGCATCTCGTACTAAATCCAAAATTCGAATGTCGAAAACCGAAACAAATTCAAAACTATAATATTTAAATCTTCAAAACCTCTTGTTTAAGTGACTCGTGCCACAAAACAGCCCGACAAAACAGCATTAGAATTTCAGTCGCACTTATCAGAAGTGTGCGTATCTGCATTCAATATTGTCTCGGATTTCGTATTCTCTGCTTCGTGTTTTCACTTGCACTCAGCGGCTTTTCCGGCGCAACCCAGAACGTGCACCTTGTGCTTGACCATTTTTTTAATGGCTTCTCTGCCTGGTCCGAGGTATTTGCGCGGGTCAAATTCTCTGGGTGTTTCTGCGAAGACCTGCCTGATTTTAGCAGTCAGAGCCAGCCGTAAATCCGTATCGATATTAACCTTGCAGACTGCCATTTTTGCCGCCTTGCTGACAGCATCTTCCGGCACACCCATCGCATTCGGCATATTACCGCCGTATTTATTGATAAGGTCTACAAACTCCTTCAGCACACTGCTTGAGCCGTGCATAACCAGCGGAAATCCGGGTAGTTTGTCTGCTATTTCCTGTATCACATCGAAAGCCAGCTTGGGTTCCTTCTTAAATTTGTAGGCACCATGGCTTGTGCCGATAGCCACTGCTAAAGAATCAACTCCCGTTTTCGCGACAAATTCCTCAACCTGACTCGGGTCTGCCAGATGTTTGCTGATATCATCATCGGATACACCAACAACATCTTCCTCAATACCACCCAACTGGCCTAATTCGGCCTCAACCACTACGTCCCGGGCATGTGCATATTCGACCACTTTTTTGGTTTGTTTGATATTTTCCTCAAATGGCTTGTGTGAGGCGTCTATCATTACCGACGTAAAGCCATCATCAACAAATTGTTTGCAAGTCTCGAATGTATCGCCGTGGTCCAGGTTTATAGCAATCGGAATATCCGGATTTTCCTCAACCACTACATTGATAATCGCATTTAGATAGCTTATCTTAGCGTATTCACGGGCACCTCTGGAGACCTGCAGAATCAGTGGGGCTTTTTCCTCGGCTACAGCATCAATAATGCCCTGCGTGATTTCCATATTATTCACATTGAATGCCCCAATTGCATAGCCGTTCTTATAAGCCATCTCAAACATCTTTTTGGTATTAACCAACGCCATAATACTCTCCTTAAAAAACCAATAATCTGCCGATTTTGCAAAAGCTTAATCGGGCATAGAAGAAACCAACAAGCTGGTCTTGCCATTTTACAAAACTGATATCAAGCATATTGCAAATAAATGCACAATCCGATAATTCGAGAAAATCAAAAAACCGGAATTCCTCATATAATATATGCCAAGCTTCAATATTGCAAGGTTTTTCATACCTTAACAATCAATTATCAGTACCCGGCCGAACCACCCAGTCCCATATATTTTCTTTCTCCAAACGCTAACTCAGGCACACCCTGAGGCCACACACTAAATACTATTGATTGTCTGTCCAAGGACTCATCCGCACTGAACGTAAGCCCCCAGTACAGCCTGTGGTACCGCCTTATGAGCGTTATATCGCTTCGTACTGTTTGACCATAGTCAAAATCAAGCTGCTGTGAAAAAACCACAGTATATCGCGGATCCAGTATATAAGTAGCCGCGAAAGTGAACGCATTCGAGCCTTTCTCTCCGAAGCCATTATCAAGCCGTCTTAAATATCTGCTACCGACGTAAAACTCAAGATTTGGCCAACGCAAGTGCGAAAAACCAACATTAAACTGCTGCACTACTCCACTTTGCATATCAAAATTCATATCGGACAATACTGCAGCAGTATCGCTCAGGCGCCAGAGATAATCGGCTCCGACATAATTACGCCTCGGGCCGAATATTTGGCTGCTCCGCCTGTCTTGCAGCGGAATAGTCGTGCTAAACCTATTTATCGGCGGAATAAAAGGTTTATTCCATATAAATTTATCCGGCCCTGCCGATTCATCGCCAGAGTTATTAACCCACGTAACATCCATATCCAGCCGCATCCAGTCAACGCTTCGCTGTTTATCACCGCTGCCACGCTTGGTTTGCAGCCGCTGTGAAATACCTACGTTCAATGTATCACGCTGTTCGATAACCGATTGGTTTTCAGTATAAGCAACAGCAGTTAAATAAGGCTTTACGACGTGTCTTAACTGGTTGATATCCCAGAGCTGAGATTTGACATCGGAAAAAACTTTCCAATACGGCTGCGATGATAAACGTACACCAGTCTCACCAAGCCAAACACCTTCTTCCCTCTGGGCCGTTCCGCCGTCAAGCTCTCGATAGAAACCTAATCCGTCTTCATATGCCACAGTTCCAGCCACGAAGGGTACAACTTTGGTCTTTCCGACCGCCAAGGGCATATCAACCTCGTTTCGGGTCGTTGCGAACGAAAAGAACTCCTCCGAATCAATTGTTGTACTGGATGAGGCGTATCGCTGTCGTAATCTGCTGACTTGATTATCGCCATAGAACGTGAGCTTATCGTCAAGAAAAGATTGTCCAGTCCAGTGGAATTCCACACTGGGCAATTCTTCAAGTTGGTTAACAAAATCGTTTGTTCGCATCTTGCCTAAAAAAGAAAGCCCCCAGTTATCCTCTATGCGCTTCAAGTAAACGAGTGTCTCCTGTTCTTTACCGACATTAAACTCGTTGCGATAGTACCCTTCCAAGAAATTCTCATCCGTGATGTAACTTACCTCGGAAGTAAGCTGCCAGTTATAAGGCAGGAACTGCCTGTGCTGCCATTGGAAGCGTCCTCGCCATTCGTCTTCCGGCTTAAGATTTTTCCGGGTGCTGTGCCTGCCAAGCCGATCCTCGCCGCTATCGTGAATTACATAACCTAAAATTTTTCCGAAATATCTCTCTCCTTGATAATCGGTTTCTATTCCGCCACCGAAACCACGTTCGCTATAATAGTCCAGAGCCAAGGTACTGTCGGTGCCCACCGGTTCCTCCAGACCTAACAAACGGGCCAGATACCATCGCGTCTCAAGCGTTGCTCCCCAGGTACTGTCATAGCCGATATTGGCGCTTTTGAGCGGAATATCAGGCCTTTGCATATTACTGCGTATAAAAGGCCAGTAGAAAATCGTGGTGTTGTACATCTTCAATCGCACATCGGTCATCTGTACATCGTAACTGCTCTTGGAAGCCCTGCCTTGCTGCTCGTCAATGGTCGTCATATCGGTGATAACAATACTCGAAGCGTTAAGAGAAATCTGAGGCAGGTAAAACTCGCTGGTCGTCAAAGTGCCTTCGTTAATCGCGAATTTATTTTCTGCCGTTTGTCTCAGTTCTTTTGCCCTGACATAAATCGGAATCCCTTCGGTCTCACCGAAATTCCTCATTACCGCATTTATCACAATAGCCTTTTTTTGTTCGAGATCGTAATATATCTCATCTGCCCGAATCGTTCGCAGCCCATTGGTCATCACAACGTCGCCGGACAGATAAATCGCCTGTACAGCCCCACTTGCCAGAATCTTATCAGTATTTCCCTTGTCCTTTTCATCCGGAAGCTGTTCATTCGACGAGAACATCACTGCATTGTCAGCCTGCAATTCCAGAAGCCCCCCTTTTTCATCCTGTTTCTGCCAGAGATAGAACCTGCCAATCACTGTGCCAACACTCACCTGGTTGTCCCATTTGTCCCATTTCATCTTGATCGCAGTTTTTCCCAGAGGTGATAGATTAATCGGATACCTGAAACCTGGCTTTGTTTCTTGTGGTCTGGCAGTTTCTTCAGTCGGTTTTAGGGGCGGCACTTCCTCTACCGGCAACATATACGCCGGTGCTTTGGCCTCAACCATAAGCCCCGCCTCGATAACTGCCGCAAAGGCTTTCGCATAAAGCTCTGATCCGCGAGGGTCGTCAACTTTTCTGTTGTCCGTCTTAACGAAGACCGTACCGCTGACGCTACATCGAACTACCATCCGTTGGCCTTCTTCTATTACCATCCGGCTCAAATCGGTGGTCGTGGCGTCTTGGGTTTTATTAGCCGAGACATTACCTTGCAGATATACTATCGCTTCATAATCAGTGCGAGGGCGGCCCCGGAATTCAGTGGTCACACTTTCCAACCACGCCACCGCACGATCGCCCGAGAGCTGATGGGCACCGATTGACATCGAAAATCCATTCTGAAAAACAAGAACATGTGCAGTATTATTCAATTTATGGATGATATGATCCGGCCCTTGCATGTGCAGATCCTGGCCGGCAAATAGCGAGGTTTTGTCGTTTTCGGCAGCCAATCCCCTCCTTGCCGAAATCAATACCAAAGCTAATAACATTATTGTAGGTAATACGTTCTTTCGCATACTCACACGCCAGTATCGCATTTATCGCTGGTTTTTTTACGCTTAAGACACCACGCAATAACGCATCACGAGATTATAGCCGGTCGTCGCAGCAAAGCCAGCAAAAATCGCCCCTTTAATAAAGACAGCTTGAATCAACTGGGGATTTCCTGTAAAAAAAACTTTTGGAAACAGTTAAAAGAGAAAGAAAGGTAAATATGGCACCAAATGAGTACTCTCAATACCAGAAGGCGGTTATATCCGGTTATTACGACAACCTCGATACCATAATGCTCCAGAAACTAAGCGAGCTGGTAACCGAACTGTACTTAGCCGAGACACAGGCTAAGCGGGATCGGCTCTGGCAAAGGGCCCACAAGGCAATGATAAAGCTGAAGATCCCGCCGGCAATTATAGACCATATCATGCAAAAACAGGATGTGCAGGTCTTAGCAAAAAATTTGCAGGATTGGCTGAAAAATAAGAGTAAGAGGAAAAAATGAGAGAGCAATCTGTCATCTATCCCTCTTTCAAGCCTTCAAACCAACTTGAATGACTTGGCGGCACTCTTTAACTTGTTCGAGGGTGTTATGGAATCAACCATTTTGCACTCCTCAATTTCATGTTTTCGATAGTTCTTCTAAGTCTATTGAGAACTTAATGTGCCAAAGCCGCGATTTCTTCTGCACTGAGTGCTGTTTCGTAAACGCGAACGTCGTCAATCAGGCCGGAGAAGAAGCTGCCAGATTCCAGGTTGGTTCCGGCACCAAAGTACAGACCTCCACTTGCAGGCTCAAGGTTGGCGGCTATGTCGCGGGCAACCTCAATGCCATCCACATAGAGAATCCTGTTGCTGCCGTCCCTGATAAAACCTATCCGATGCCAATCATCACCTGTAAAAATGGTTGGGGAAGTTAGTGGAGGTCCTGGATAAGTGGCGTTCCGGCCAGTCGTCCCCGGCTCCCTGAGGTCTGTCTTCAATGTCCCATCAACGAGATCGACCATCAACCAGTTTACACCCCTTTCCTGTGAGAGAATTACCTGACCTGGCGCGCCGCCTTTGACCCACGCAAAGACACTGAACGACCCAAACGCCGGGTTCAATACAAAGGGCGTGCTTACATAATCATCAGTCCCATCGAAGTAAAGTGCACCATCTTTCTTGCCGTTGGTCAACTGCCATTGCGGGTTGCCGCTAAGGGTGCCGTCGCATTGTCCCGTGCTGTCATAAGCGATGCTGCCCTCTGCCTCGTCGAGCTTCCAGTACGAAATCAATTCGACTGGTAGAATCTCCTTGAACAAATGGTCAGTAACGATGACCAGATCCTGAATATCTACAATGCCGTCGCCGAAAGGTGGCGGAGCAATGTCGTAGGTCGGCTCGTTCTGGTGCCAGTGATCGATCAGGGCGCAGACGTCCGCACAATCGATCCTTCTGTCCCCATTGAAGTCAACGGCATTAGCGGCTACGACCGAACCGGTTGCATGTGCAAAGCGAGTTCCAAGTTCAATCTGTCCGGCAGCGCTTATATGCAGATTGTCCGAATTCATCGGTAAATCATCCGTCAAGACCAGCCGTGCACCGTCGGTCGCAAAGATGTGACCCGAATCCTGATCAACGTTCAACTGCCCTTGACGGACCTGGTCGCGGTAATCATATCCCGCCAAAGCTACAGGAAGCACCTGTCCAAACAAAAAAGGCATACTCGGAGCGTTGAATTGTGCCCGAACACGTTTGATGAAGTGTGAAAGGTTCCGATCATACACCGGTCCTTGAGCACTGTATCTTGCATCTCTCTCACCTTGTTGCCAGAGCATGCCCCTGATAACGGGTGTATACCCCTGAGCAATCAAGGTGTTGATACCCGAGTTCACTGTCTCGACGAATATCGTGTACTGCGGGCCAAAATGACTTATATCGCTGGAATTGACTCCTGGATTCCAGTCCGCTCCCAAACTTGTTCCACCCACGGCGTGTTTGATGATGGCAATTTGACGATCGGGGTAAAGCTCTGCCATCCGGTTGCCAAAGCCGATCTCGGGGCCAAAGTAGCCCGCAGCATTAGGGGCCGGTCTGAGGGTTGTCCACTGGTAAGCAGGCTGACCACTATTGATGCTGGCGGAGTGATAGAGCATTATGCCAGGGTTATACAAGACAGAAGTATCTGGTAGCTCGGATATGACACCTCTGCCCCCAGCGTTTGATTGTCCTCCGAGCAGGAAGACATCCACATTGATTCCAGCGGCCTGAGCAAGTGCCGCCGGCAATAGAAAAGACAGAATCAGCAGTGTAATTAGTTTTTTCATCTCTCTACGCTCCGAAATCTTGCCCTGTGAAGATATGTTTTTGCTCGATTAACTTTGCAGGCACGATATATACTTAGTTAGATAGAATCAATCAGGCATCCAACAAAACACATTTTACATCTATGAAAGCCGGCTGTCAAGTCACTATTCCGGGAAGATTTGGCGTGCAAATAATCGCTTGCCCTCAGGAAATCGGCCTTGCCGGCTTTCAAGCCGGAGTGCTGCCCCCTGTTTTCAATCTCTGAATCTATCTAAGTGATTAACACGTTCTCTGGCATCACGAAAGGTTTCGATCATATGCCGGTCCATGAGAACTATATCTTGCATCTCTCTCACCTTGCTGCCAGAGCATGCCCCTGATAACGGGTGTAGACCCCTGAGCAATCAAGGTGTCGATACCCGAGTTTACGGTCTCGACGAATATCGTGAACTGCGAGCCAAAATGACTTATATCGCCGGCATTTACTCAAGGATTCCCAACTGAACGCCGGGAACTTTTCCCCGTGGATAGCATCCCATTTTGACGGCAGGACTATCGGCCGGCACGCGAAAATCCATCGCTGAGAAGTCATTGACCGCAAACTCGGCCAGTTTGCTGCCCTGTTCGAGCCCAAGTTCCTCTTGAATCTGCTCCAGACGCCGATATCTCTTGTTCTCCTTCCAGGAGACTCCCCAGTTGAACAACTCGGCGCCGGGGGCTGCGAAGTAAAGATTATCCCTGAGAGTCAGCGCAAGTTTTTCCAGCGACAATCCGTTGGTGTTGCTATCGCCTCCCTTAGAGGACCAATGGCGATTATCCGCGACATCGAACCAGCCCCAGGTCTGCGCATCGCGATTGAGGGCTATCACGTTATTGCGAATGATGTGGTCATGATTCCATACCGGCTCGCTCTTTCTATCGTCGATTCGGGGCGTCGAACGCGTCTGCTCGCGGAAGTTGAAACCCTCCTTATTGCCGATTAGCAGATTACGCTCGATGAGGCAGTCAGGCGAGCTGGAGATGCTTATGCCCGCACTGGCGCCCCAGGCACCGGCGGTACCGGCCAGGCCGTTTCCCACGATGACATTGTCATGAGCGTGCAGACCGTAGGAGATTTCGTAAAAGATGCCGGCGTCTTCATTAAAAGCGATCAGGCAGTTGCGCACGGTGCAGGCTTCGTTGCCGATATCGAACCATATACCGTTTCCGCGATTTTCAACGAAGGTGCTATTTTCGAGCACTACGCCACGGGCCAGACATATCTTGTTGCCGCCGGCTTCCCAGCCTCGTTTGTATCCTTTGATATTGTTGTTTCTAACCGAACATCCGGTCATCAGGAGCCTGTGGGCGCGGTTGGCACCAAAGCCAAGCTGACCGTTGTGCTGGAACGTGCAGCGGCGAACCGTGATGTCTTCGCCTCTGAATGCCGCGCCGCTTGCGTTGGTATATTCAAAGATACAATCCTCGACGGTCAGATGATTGCCTGAGAAATCAACGGCGCCTCGTTGAGCACGATTTGCAGCATATCGAAATCGGATGCCTTTGACGGTGACATGATCACCTTTTACTGTTAGAATTAGATCGCGTACGGATGTCTCTACCGTAGCCTTACTGCTGCTGACGTCCTGATTATCGTAGTTCCATACATAGAGACGTTTGCCGTCCAGGTCGACGTAGAAAGTCCCTCGCGCGAGCTTGTCACGTCCGAGAACCTGCCGGAGTGCGTAGCCGTTGACAAAAACCTGCTCGCACCGGCCGATAAGGCGATGGTAATCGTTGTCGGGATGCGTGTTGTGCGGGTTCCATGTGATGAATGCGTGCGGCCAGGTCGTACTGTAAATATGGCCATCGCCCTTCACTTCTGTCCACTTGCTTATGCGGTCGGCGCCCGTCATGATCACGCCGGCCCCAGCGGCAGTCTGAAATATGATCGGATTGTTCGACAGCCCGCTCTTTTCGATTACGACCGCCTCGCGGTAGATGCCGCTATGAATAATAACCGTATCGCCCGGCTCGGCGAGTGCCGCGGCCTTTCCTATTGTTCGCACCTGTTTCTTCTGCTCGACGCCGGCCAACGTTTCTCCGGAAACATTCCACGTTTTGCCTTCTGTAATCGCACAGAAAGACAATCCCAGCATTAAAACAAGCACAATACCTATCCACTGAAAGTGTCGCTTCTTCATATCGCCCTTCTTTGTAATTTTAGGCAGCCGCACATAATTTTACAGCGTGTATATAAACTGAAGGCACGAGTCTCATGCTCGTGCCTTCCGGTTCTGTTTGCTTCTTAGTGACTTACAGGTCCTTCGGCATCACGAAAGGTTCGCGGTACGAGCACGTAATATACTTGTTGGCCTTCTCGGCATTGGGTCCGACAAAGCGCTCGGTCTTGCGGTCGTAGGTAATCGCCGGCCCGAGGACAAATTTATCCTTGGCCGGATCGATCCCATTGCCATCCAATTGCTCCAGCATGTCGTTTAGCGTATTAAGGGCGTCTTCGTGCTTCTTGACGCTTTCGCGGACCTCGTCAAGAGAGGCCTCGGCCCCGGCCCGCCAGGCGATATTAGCCTGATGACACACCGCTGTGCCGAGATGCCCAACTTCGATCTCCGCGGCCAGGTCCTCTCTGCGACCACTGCGGACACAATCGATGAAATTCTGGGCATGGCCTGCCCCTGCATCGCCCTTGTATTGTTTGATATGCTCGCCGTCGTTGTCATAGGCCCAGCCGCCGCCCCGCGAGATGCGAATCGAGCCTTGCTCGCACTGTATCCAGTTTCCGCCGCGGGAAGACAGATAAACCGCCCCGCTCTTGCCGCCCTTTCTTTTCGGGTCGGGCAGATTGCGAATGTCGACAACTACCAGCAAACCATCATAATCAAACAGCGCGAAATGCATGTTAGGTGTCTCGCCGTCATCGTCCCAGGCAAAGCGATTGCCCGCCGCGATTACCCTGGTCGGCACATCATTCCAGCCCAGCATGTGACGAAAATCATCGATGTAATGAATTCCCCAGTTGGCCATCTCGCCATCGCCCCAGTTCCACTGCCAGTGCCAGTCGTAATGGAACTGCTTTCGCATTACCGGCGTCATCGGGGCAGGGCCCGCCCAGAGATTGTAATCGATGTTATCCGGAACTGGCTGAGGCGCAGTAACTTTTCCTATTGTCTCCCTGGCTCCGAGCTTTGAGCAGTGCACCCAGAGGACTTTGCCGTACTTGCCGGCCTGGATATCGGCAGCGGCTTCGATTACCGCCGGGCATGAGCGATGCTGCGTGCCGGCCTGAACGATACGATTGTATTTTCTTGCCGCGTTGACCATCTTGCGGCCTTCCGCGATCGAGTGGCTCACCGGTTTCTCCACGTACACGTGTTTGCCCGCCTGGCAGGCATAAACCGTCATCAGCGAATGCCAGTGATTGGGTGCGGCAATAACCAGGGCATCGATGTCCTTGCGATCCAGCAGCTCCCTGATATCGGCATAGCCTGCTACGGAAGTACTGTACTTGTCTTTGAACTGATTGACCCAGTCCCCAAGGATCTTTTTATCCGGATCACAAAGGGCCACAACATTCACGCCGGCCAAACCTTGGAAATTCTTGATGTGCCCACCACCCCGGCTGCGAATGCCCGCCACCGCGACGCGGATTTCATCGTTCGCCCCGCGGGCACTCGCCAAGAGCCCGGAGTACGAAGATAAGGCCAAAAAGGAACCCGTTGTTGTGGAGATACTTTTTCTGAGGAATTTTCGACGACTGATTCTGTTCATCATCTGATCCTTTAATTATGCTTAACATGTAATCACCAAACTCATGGGCATGGGATTTCGGCCTGTTCCTGTGAGCAACAAATCCCAAACGCCCAACCTCACTATTTTAACGAACATGTCCGTACTGTCAACCCATTTTCGGACGCGATTACACAAAAGCCAGATGTTGTTCGTTCCGCATAACAATTTGACTTTTGCATTGGTACGATTGTGGTGATATACTTCTCAAAAGGCCCCGACAAAATCAGGACCAGGGAAATATTTTCGATTTTTTCCATTAACAATTGCCGCCGAATAACGACTAACTCCAGTGGAGGCACATATGAAAGAAGAATATCCTGCTTCAGCAAAAGTTTACCCGACCGCGGAGCACGATAAGTTTAGCATTCTCGATATGCTGGATTACTTTAAGAAGCACGGCGCAATGCGGGTCTCGGACCTGCATATCAAAGTTGGCGCACCGCCGGCATATCGAATTGACGGGGACCTTGTAAAACTCAAAGGCCCAAACGTAACGCCCCAGATGGCACAGCAGCTCATCTATCCGTTTCTAAGCAACGAAAATTTGCGCAAGCTCCAGAGCAATCACAGCGTGGACTGCTCTTACCGACTCGGCTCACTGCAGTTCCGAATAAACATCTTCAAGGAGAACGACGGCTTAGCAGGAGCGATTCGGGCGTTATCGCTGGACATTCCAAAAGTAGAGGACATCGGCTTTCCAAATAACGTATGGGAAGATATCATCAATCGCAAACACGGCCTGGTACTTATGACCGGTATCACAGGTGCCGGTAAATCAACAACAATTGCCACGCTCGTAAATCGAATAAGCGAAAAAAGTGCCTGCCGCATCATGAGCGTAGAAGACCCTATAGAGTACATCTTTGAGCAGAAGCATTCGATTATCTCGCAACGTGAGGTCGGAAGGGATGTTCATTCGTTTCTACAAGGACTTAAAGAGATGCTTCGGCAGGACCCCGACATAATATTTGTCGGCGAGATGCGGGATCCCGAGACAATCGCTATGACACTCATGGCCGCCGAGACGGGCCATCTTGTTTTTTCTACACTGCACACAAGAGATGCGACCGGAACGATAACGCGGATACTGGATTATTTCCCGGCCGGCAGACAGGCCGAGGTCAGAAATCAGCTCTCGCTGGGACTGGCGTATATTGTATGCCAGAAACTCGTGCCAAAAAAGGACGCCAGCGGAAGAATCGTTGCGATGGAAATACTAAATAATAACTACGCCTGTGCAAACCTGATACGCACCGGCAAGATAGAGCAGATGTACTCACAACTGCAAACCAAAACTCGAAACAAACTCGATGAAAAAATGATAACGATGGAAAAGCATCTGGCAATGCTTGTTAGGCAGGACAAAGTTGACCTGCTGGAGGCCAAAAAATGGGCCAACAATATTAAAAGCTTCGTTGACTGTATGCAGCATGACTAAATTTGCCGTGCGCTGTGTGTGACGCGTATAACGCGACACGAAGACACACAACACGATATACATAATACGATTATATGACCATCCAATTCAACTGTCCCAACTGCGATGCGTTGATTGCCTTTGCCGACAAACACTGCGGAAAACGTGCACGCTGCACGACCTGCGGACAACTGTTCATAATTCCTTCCGGAGATAAAGAAAAAGCCAAAAAAGTAAAACTACCCAAAGAAACAAGCGAACCTGTGCCCGGTTTTTATCGTGCGGTATTTGTTGATAGCTGGAAGCTGTTTATCGACTCCGAAAACATAACTTCGCTGGTGTTTGTAATTGCGGCGGTATGTTTTAGATTTTTCTCAGCCGGCTCGTTCTGTTGCGGTTACGTAACATATTTTGTTGTCTGGGGCTGGCTGCTGGGATTCTATCTTAATATTATTTACGAGACGGCTTTCGATATTAATAAGCTGCCGGAGATATACCTCGGAACGAGCATCACCTTCATATGGTACATCGTTAAACCTTTTTTTCTCTTCTTCTGCACTATGGCGGCAGTGCAGCTTCCATTTGTCATTACCCTGGCGCTGCTCAAAGATAAAGGTCTGACTTATGAGAATATGTGGCAGGCCGAGTTTTGTTTGCGATTGCTGTTGCAGGTTCTCTTTATCCTTGGCCTGTTCCTATTTCCAATAGCCATATTAACTACGGCGGTAGGCGGTGACATTACTATGTTCAGACCCGATTACTTTTTTGTTCCCGTGTTTAGAGCATTTATGCCCTATGTCATAGTAGTGTCCCTGCTCGCCACCGCCGCCGCTCTTGAGATGCAGACAACACAATATACCGGCACCGATCTATCAGCAATGGCATACCATTTAACGCGGGATATCGTAGTCCAGGCGACAGCAATAATTGCGATGCGTTCAATAGGTTTGTTCTACCGCCACTATAGCTGTCACTTCCCCTGGTAAACAATTCGTAAATTTCGAACAATAAGCAGCGGCAGGTTTCACATAAAGTTCTGCCTTTTATAATTGCCTCCAGGCTTTTCCCTGCGAAAGCGGGGACCCCGAATATTCAGCGCCTGGTTTTACGCTGGTGGATTTTCTATGTCTTTGTGTGGGATTAAATGGAAAGGGGCCTATACCGAATCAATCGGTATAAGCCCCGAATTTATGCAAATCAGTATTGCTGTCGTCTGTTATTAAGCTTGCGTTTACGGAGCCGGCCGACACAGACGAATATCGTCAATATAAATCTTGCCGTTACCGCCGGGTGCCGTCACATTGCCTTTGAAGCCCAAACCAATCGCGATTTTATCCACATTGGTCAGGTTAATCCCCCGATCGGCAAAGTTTTGCAACGGGATTACCCATTCCGTCCAGGTGCGTATCTGTGCTGCGCTCGGATTGTCATGGGTAATTACTACAGGCGCACCGGTACTGTTCGAGAGCGCCACGTACAGCGGTTCGGCCGCATTAGCTGAATTCCCAAGGAACCACAGCGAAAATTCCACAACACCTTCCTGGGTCCAGTCCCGCGTATCCGTCAACGGCAATACCGCCTCCGAATTCCTTACACCGGCGATGTTATTGTAAACCAAGGGCATGGACTGGGTGCCGCCATGGACAACCGCCTGCTCGGCATACGGGGGAAGCATATTGCCGACCTGCGCGCCATTATCAGCAATGCCATAGCCATCAATCCAGCTCTGCCAGATGGCTTCACCTGCCGTGTCATTATCGGTATAGCTCTCGAAATCGTCCACGATAACAGAATCAGCCGTTGTAAAGCTCCAGACAAGGCCTTTTACCAGATTACCCGCGTTATAGACTGCATCCACACGCCAGTAGTAAGTACTATACCAGGCAAGTTTTCCGGGATCATAGCTCTCGGAACCAAGGGGCTTGTTACCCTTGTACTCTGGCGAAGATGTTGTGGCACTCCACAAGGCATTTTCATCAGTACCGAAGTATACATGGTGCGAAGCGGCATGATCTGCCGGTGTCCATTTTAGTTTCGTTGTCATCTTAATACTTGTAGCGCCATTAGACGGCCTCGAGTTCCCGGCGGCGCCAGGAGTTGTAAAGGCCCAGACATCGCCTTTATATGTGGCGAGTCCATCAAACTCATCGACCCGCCAGTAGTAAACCTTTTCTAATTCAAGAGGACCGTGTTCATAGCTGGTAACCCCGGTCGGGCCTTTGTACGTACCTCCGATACCGTCGTTCACATCGGCATAATTATCGCCTAAGTACACATGGTGCAGCTTTCCACCGTAACCTGCCGTCCAGCTCAGGTCCTTATTCGGATCAACAAATTCGGCACCATAAGGCGGATTGGGATTAAAAGCGGTTTTTGGCGGAATCATAAAGCTCCAGACAGGGCCTTTATGTTTTGTAACGCCATCAGCCTCGACTTCATCAACCCGCCAGTAGTAGGTCGTGCCCGGTACAAGACCTTCCGGAAATGGCAAACCGGGAAAGCCGACCATGACAAGCGTCGATACCTGGTTGCCAATGAACGTATCACCGGTACCGTTCTTGACATCTTCGAAATTGTCGCCGAAGTAAACATCGTGTGAGACAGCAGTCTCCCCCGGCTGCCAACTGAGGCTCGCCCAAGTATCCTCATAAAGAGAACCATTAGGCGGAATGGGATTACGAGCATATGTACACGAAAACTCTACATGCAGCAAAGGCGCACCAGATATCATCCCGTTGTACGTTTGAGCACTTCGAATACCTTTTGAGGGATTGTCGGGGTCGTCACCGACAATTAGCATCATCGGATTGCCAGCCATCCAGCCATCCTGGTCAATTAACTCCTGGATGACGACGGAAATATCAGGGGTCATCGACTCGGGGGTCGCCTTGCCACTGATCCAATCTGGTAGATTGCTCCACTTCGCGGCTGCCGACGTTTTGGGGGCCGAAGAAATCATATAAGCAGTAGTTGTCGCGAAGTTATTGGGATTCGGCTCCTTCTGACCAAAGATGATAAGATTAACCGGCCCGCCAGCTAAATACTCATCATCCGCGAGAAATTGAATATAAGCTTTATCTATGACCGCGCCGGCGGGGATTTCCACATTCTGAAAACACAGACCTACTAATTGTGGATCACTGGGGGGATTACCTGCATCATCATAGGGCATCTCTATGTCGGAGCTGCTAACGTCTATGTCCCCGTTATCGAGATGCTCTTCGGCATCATCAGCACCGCTACTGATTCTGATGTCTAAAACAAAGCCACCAATGACCACATTTGCACTGATTAGGCTCAGCACCAAAGCACAAGAAACCAAATAAATCAATTTCTTAAACATAATAGTCCTCCTTTATAAGATAAATAGTTGTGACTTATGCTTCGGCTACACACCAAAACACCCGTTGTTTCCAAAGAAGATTAAAAAAAGTTATACCTTTCCTAAATTCTGAGCCCACCCATAATAAATATTGACGACTTGATGTTACCTCCTTTCTTCAAAAGTCAACTTATTAATTGAAAAGAAAGGTTGTAATTCCGAATCATACGAATCTGGCAGTCGTTAGTCCTGTTTTGTTCTGCGCCTTATAGAAAACTTTGATAAAATGCTAAAAATACTCCTCTGGCCGCCAAGCCATGTTTCCTCAAGTACCCTTTGATAAGGATACAGGCTTCACTAATTCTACATATACCAAATTTATCACCTTCCCGTCAAGAAAAATCTCCGGATGAGATTATGTGTGCTTTCTTCCCAGGCAGTGAAAAAAGTGTCTGAAAAGTATGCTATTATTCACGTTTGCCCCTGGCTTTTCGACCATAATTTTTTGAGGTAAAAAAAAACGTAAAAATGCTTATCTTAAAAATTGCTCTTCGGCGACTTAAATACTTGTTTAATATATATTTATGGCGGCTTTATTGAGTTTATTTCGATTGGCCAGGTTTTAATCGATGCCACTAAAACCAGCGTTTCCTGCCGAAAAAAAAAGATTCGGATAAAATTGAGCTTAAAAACATAGCATTTTTTCACAAATATCCCCAATTTCAGTTCTTAAGTTTGATTTTCCAATAAAGTTTTTTCTGAGGCCTATTTTTCTTTGTGCCCTTATCCTCTTCGTGATTTAATGTAAATCTATGAAGCTTGTGTCCGAATAGAATCCGTCCTGAGCGAGGCAGAACGAGTGAATATCTCCGGCTTGAAAAATTCTGTTTGTGGGAAACAAAACAATGGCAAAATTGCAGCCCAATTCCGTTGATATCGAGAAATGGCTTAAGTTGATAAGAGCTGACGGTGTCGGACCGGCCACTTTCGCAAAGCTCTTACAACATTTCAAAACGGCAGACCAAATTTTAGGTTCCTCAGTTAGTGAACTATCCAAAATCAACGGGGTGGGTTTTAAAACTGCCGAGCGAATCGCCGCAACTCGCGAAAAATTCGACCCGGCCACCGAACTGGATTTGGCACAGAAGCTCGGTGTCTGGATAATCAAACTTGATGATAAGCGCTATCCACCTGCTTTAAAACAGATTTACGACCCTCCACCTGTCCTTTATATAAAGGGGAGTTTGACTCGCCAGGACAATTTAGCTATTTCGATAGTTGGCTCTCGACATTGCAGTTTGTATGGCCAGGAACAGTCTTCTCGACTGGCTCATTTTTTAAGTTCAGCCGGCTTTACTATCTGTTCCGGAATGGCCCGCGGTATAGATACAGCTGCACATCAGGGCGCGTTATCAGCCGGCGGACGAACAATCGCAGTGCAGGGCTGTGGCCTGGCAAATATCTTCCCGCCGGAGAATAAGAAACTATTCGAGTTTATATCCGAATCCGGCGCCTGCATTAGCGAATTGCCGCTGCAGTACGAGCCGTTGTCGGTGAATTTCCCTCCTCGCAACAGGATAATAGCCGGGTTGTCGCTTGGGACAATTGTTGTGGAAGCCGATTTTCATTCAGGAGCATTGATAACCGCCAGGGCTGCTTTAGATTACAATAAGGAGGTGATGGCAGTACCGGGTAAAATTGATTCGCCGTTGAGTAAGGGGGCACATCAATTGATAAAACAGGGGGCGAGCCTGATCGAATCCGTTGAGGATGTGATGGAAGCACTCGGCTATATCGGTGAACAGTTGGAAGGACATGTAAGTGCAACAGCGGCAAAGGTGTCCGATAATATAGAGAAGCCTCTGTTTGATGTGAGCCGGTTGAATCTGAGCGGGGATGAAAAAACGATTTATAATTACCTGGGCAAGGAGCCTTTGCACATAGAACAAATAATAGCCGATACGAACCTGACGCCGGGAAGCGTTAATGCAACCCTGATATCACTGCGGCTGAAAAGCTTGATAAAGCAGCTACCGGGAAGCTTGTTTGTCAAAAGATAGGCAGGGTAAATTTCAATATCAATTTGATTAGAATCTTAACCTCTTTAACAGGTAGGGATGCCAATTATTCCCTGCCGACTATTTTCAACCAGTTTTACCTTTAACAAGTCATTTTTTTTAAGCTTCGTTTCCGTTTTTTTGAGATAAACCATAAAGTATCTCTCGCTTCGTCCGCAAAACTGTCCTTTGTCATTTTCCACTAAAATTTGAGCATTTTCATCAATAAATTGTCGACGATATTTTAGCCCCAATTCGATATCCAAATCACGCAGGATTTGTGATCGTTTTTTTATAATTCTATTATCTATAGCAGATTGCATATCGGCAGCAGCAGTTCCTTTACGCGGCGAAAAGCTGAAAACATGCATTTTCGCAAAACCTACATCTTTAGCTAAATCAACGGTTTGATTAAAATCGGCATCCGTTTCGCCGGGAAAACCAACGATGATATCGGTCGTTAAGGCAGGCCTGTCGAGCCGGGATTTTATTGATTCAATTTTCTCTGTAAAATCTTCAACTCTGTATTGCCTGCACATCCTTTTCAGGATAGTGTTTGAACCTGACTGCAGCGGCAAGTGCAGATGCGGCATAATATTAGGATGTTTACAGAAAGTATCGAGCAATCGCCTCGTAACATCGGCGGGCTCCAGGGAGCTCAACCTTATCCTCGCAAGATTGGGTATTTCCGCCATTTTATCGAGCAGGTCAGCCAAATGATCGTTCCTCAAATTAGGCCAATTTTTTCGTCTAACGCTATCCCGGCCGTAGGCTCCGAGAAATATTCCTGATATAACAATCTCTCTATGCCCATATTCGACAAGTGCTTGCGCTTCTCTGAGGACCTCATCCACTGGTTTACTGCGAACAAAAGGCCTGGTTTTAGGTACAATACAATAGGTGCAGTATCCATCGCAACCGTCTTGAATCTTTAGAAAAGCTCTGGTTTGGCCCTTAAAGGCAGTTAAAGGTGGCAGCTTTAAGTGATTATCCAATTCATTTTTATACTTGATTTTACAGTCGTTTTTTGATTTAATTATATTATTCGAACTGGATTGAGGGCTTTGGGAGTTCGGGGCGACCGCTTTGCCGGCGGCTATTCGGCTTAGCGCAGGAATAAGATCGCTTCGATCTTTAACAAGATGAAAATTTCCAGCTGGGGTCTTCAATTCACCTATTTGTACAGTTGGCAGACAACCACAGACTACTACAATGGCATTAGAACTCTGCTTACGAGCTTTTTGAAGGTATTGTCGGCTCTTGGCTGAGGCAGTGTGAGTTACGCAACAGGTATTGATAACGACCAGGTCGGGCTTATCGGGCGGTTCGACCGCTTGGAGTCCGAACTGTTCGAGCAGCTCTCGAATTTGCTGGCTTTCATACTGATTGATTTTACAGCCAAGAGTATTTATGGAAAAAGTTTTCATAATATGATATAATGTATATATGTTGGAATGGATTTACAAGGCTGATTGATAACTTAGCGAGAGGTGCGTTATGGCTGCGGAACCCGGCACGGTTTGGGCGATAGATATCGGGAACAATTCCCTTAAAGCATTGTACCTGAGTACAGAACGTGGTGTTGTTGAAGTAATGGGCTTCGACAATATACGTCATGGAAAAATCCTTAGCGGGGGTGATGTGACAGAAGCGGAAAGAGAAGAGCTTATCGCGTTAAGCCTGCGCAAGTTTGTCAATAAGTACGATTTGAGCTTAGAAGAGATAGCTGTTTCTGTACCGAGCCAGAATAGTTTTGCAAGATTTGTGAACCTGCCGCCTGTCGAGCAAAAACGCATTCCTGAAATGGTAAGGTTTGAGGCGGTTCAGCAAATTCCTTTTGGTATTAACGATGTCCAGTGGGACTGGCAGTTGATGACAGAGCCGGACAGTCCTGAAATCAAGGTAGGAATTTTTGCCATTAAAAATGAAGTGGTAAACTCGGCACTGGAGTACTTTAACAGGGAAGATGTACAGGTCAGCTACGTGCAAATGGCACCTATGGCCTTGTACAATTATTTATTGCACGACCGTCCCGACCTGGTCACTTCCGATAGTCGGGCAACTGTGGTCCTCAACATAGGTGCTGATAATACTGATTTGGTTGTCTGCACAAAGTCAGCCGTCTGGCAAAGATGTATTCTTATAGGTGGTAACGCCTTTACTAAAGCAATAGCAGATACATTCAAGCTGAATTTTCAAAAAGCCGAAAAACTAAAACGTACAGCTCCTGTAAGCAAGTATGCCCGGCAGATATTCCAGGCGATGAGGCCTGTGTTTACGGACTTAGCCTCTGAATTACAGAGATCTCTGGGTTTTTACAACAGCTCCAATCCCAATACTAAAATAACAAGGATCATCGCCTTAGGAGGCGGAACAAAACTGCGAGGCCTGCTCAAATATCTCCAGCAGACGTTGCAGATACCTGTTGAGAGGCCGGATTCATTCAAACGACTTGGGATTGGCCAGGGTGTTTCGCCAGCTAAATTCCACGAAAATGTCTGTGACTTTGGAATCGTTTACGGTCTTGCTTTGCAGGGTTTGGGTCTTGCCAAGATAGAAAGCAATCTGTTGCCCAGCAGTATTACGCGGTCGAGAGCCTGGGCGGGTAAGGGCAAGTACTTTATTGCCGCAGCGTGTATACTGCTTGCGGCATCCCTTCTATGCTTTGCGAGGACCGGCTGGGACAGAATGAATTACACGAAGAATAGTCAAATACGACAAAAAACTAACATGATTCTTCGTGAAGTTGAAGATGCAGGAAAGAAGGTCGAAGAGGAAAAAAGTAAAGGCTCCGGATACGAGGCAATGATACAGAAAGAGTTTGAACCTTTCAAATATCGTAAAATTGTTCCCATGCTGTATCAGACAATCATTTCAGCACTGCCGAATGAGAAGAATACTCCGGAACAGGCCAAGCTCTATCAGGCCTTCTCAAAAGGTGACGTCGAAGAAGTCATGAAGTTTCGACGGAGTGACCGAAAGCAGATATTTATTACGAGCATGTCGGTTTTTTATGCAAATGACCTTGCGACCACAGAATTTGGCAGCGCAGATCTATGGCGCAGGTCACGTGGCGCCCCCGGACTTGAAGGTGGAGAGCTCGAGGGCGATATGGGCGAGTATGAGTATGAAATGATGATGGAAGAGGAAGTAGTGGGACAATATCAATTCAGTCCCATGGGTTACGGACCTGGAACCGAGGGTGCAGAGGAAAAGAAGCGTGGCTTTGTAATCACCATAGCTGGTTATAGTCCCTATGGTAACAACATAACTGAATTAGGTGAATTGATGGACCCTCACAGCGTTGGAGACAAACAGGATAAATGGGGATTCGTTACTCGATTGGAACACCTTAACGATTTAGTCGAAGATGCCAACAGTCCTTTCGAGTTGTATGAAAAACAGGATCCCAAGCAATTCAATCTGGAAATCAAGGAAGTAACCCTGGATGCTGAAATGCCTCCGGGGATCGGAGTATGGGAAGAGATAATACACACTACAAAAACAACATCAGTGACCGGAACCGGGACGGATTATACAAGCGAATGGATTTTGGTTGATCCTATGACCAAGGAGGTCATAAATAAGGTTGCTGAGATGGACAAGGATGGAAAACAGAAACTCTACCTGGGCAAACCTGTTTTTAAAGTCAGTGATCACTGGTTTATATTAAATGTAAAACTAACCTGGAAAGATGCCCCTGAGCCCCCCGCTCAGCCTGTGAATCCTCTGTACGGACCGCGGCCAAGTTCGCCGGCTTCGCCGACAAGTCCAAGTTCCACCGGCGGAAGTAAATTACCCGACATGGATTTGTGAGAAAAAAATGGATATACCAAATTTCAAAGTTATCTTACAGAAATTAAGTGTTTTTAAGAATAATCTATCGCTGCTGGTACCGGTTATCATAGCACTGGTTAGTGTTATTCTTTTTGTCCCTACTCAGCTTATGAGCAGCAAACTCCGTGAGCAGATAACTCAGGATAGTGTCCGAAATGGGGGTGATAGAGTCCGCCGTCTGGAGGGAAGAGCTGTTTCCAGCGAGCAATATGCAATGGAGGTCGAGCGACAAAAGGCCCATGCAAACGATGCCAACGATATTGCAAACTTAGCCGTTCAGAGCACCCAGAGAGCTTTATTAACCTATACTATATTCCCCGAGCCCGATCCCAACGGTTTCTCCGGATTGATTTTTCAGGAATTCGGTCAGCATTTTCGCAACGGGATCAACGAACGGATTGTCAGTGTCAATGGTCGCGACTGTCCTACGGACGCCGAGTTGGAGAGAGGTTTGGAGAATTCATCGGCACAATCGCGCGTAAGGATGGGGGGTTTATCGATGGGACCTTCGATAAACATGTCGAGAAGTCCCTACGGGGGGATGATGATGCCAGGTGGTATTGGCAGCATTCAGCGCATGATAATTGACGAGATGTGCCAGGCCAGAGCCAAATCTATTTCTGTTTACGTCAATCCGATAGATTTGAGCGGCTTTGAATTTTGGGCAGAGTACAAATATGATGCTACCAAGGAAGAGGCCGTCGAGGATTGCTGGTATCACCAGTTAGCTTACTGGGTCATCGAAGATATCCTCGATACCATTTCATCCATGAATTCCGGCTATGACAATGTTCTGGCGGCACCTGTAAAACGTTTTCTGAATATAAGTTTTACTATGGGTCTAAAGAGCTCGAGAATGAGTCATGGAGTATTCAGGGGAAGAGGCAGCCGCACAAGCACAGACACAAAGAGGGAGAACGCCGATAAGCCCAAGTATGTTATTACTTCTAAAGATGGGCTGGCAGAATCCTGTACAGGAAGATACTCCAAGGTTGATGGCGATATTGATGTTACACATTTTAATGTTTCTGTTGTAGTTGCCGCAAAGTCGGTTTTGCCGTTTATGCAGAAGCTTTGCAGCGCCAAGCAGCATAAATTCAACGGATATCCTTACGGGTTGGAGCAATCTCAAACATTCAAGCACAACCAAATATCGATCCTGGAAAGCAAAGTAGGATCGGTTGACCCTGATGATCAGCTTCACAAACTTTACCGCTATGGGGAAGATAGCGTAGTGGTATTGGATTTAATTTGTGAATATATCTTTAACAAAGAGGGCTACCAAGAAATTATACCGGAGTCGGTCAAGAAAACACTTGCCGGAGAGGGAGAAACGACAAGGCGTTGATACTCTCAGGAAAAGTGTGAAACGAGGTACGAGACATGATTAAAATAGGCAGTTTTTTCGAAGAACATATTGAGAAGATGATTTTGGTAATCGTCGGGCTTATCTGTGTCTGGCTTTTAATAACGCGTGTTCTTTTAAGCCCCAATGTAGTTTCCTATGACGACAAGAACTTCAGCCCCATCTCTATTGATAATTATGTGTATCAACAGGCTGAGCTTTTGAGGCAGAAGCTGGCCGAGCCGCCCGACAAACTGGAGCCATATGAACCAAAAGTTGGTGAGTTCCTTGCTATGTTTGACTCGGCTATAAGTGATATTGATTCTAAGCTCTGGCTACCGCACCCGTACACAGTTGCCATGGACGCAAGTGCTGCCGGTGGGGTATATGATCTTCCTCGCATAGGTGAAGTTAACGATGTGGCAATCGAGTACATTAGAGCGGCGGCCTATGTGCCTATCGACGTTGTTACCCCGCAGAATCCTTATAATAAAGCCGGAAATGAGCCGAATGATATCGATCTTGTCACAGTAGAGGGCAAGTTCGACATTGCGGGACTGTACGACAGGTTTAAAGAAAATTTCATGGAGGACGTCGAAGAACAATGGGCCGATCCGTGTCTCGCCAAGCCTGTTTTTGCAGCAGTAAATTTGCAAAGACAAGTATTGAATGATGATGGAACATGGGGCGATTGGCAGGATGTGCCTCGATCCAGGATTGACCATTACAGCAAATTGTTCGAAATTTTAGAAGATATTAAAGACTTGCCCCCGGGCGGATTAAAGGTGCAGACTCTTCAATTTGATGACAAACAGGTTCAGATAGATTTGTTGCAGCCGCAGGCTTACCAGTTCGCATCCGCCAAAGAGGAGTGGTTCCCTCCTCAGTTGTATCGCGAATTCCTGAACTTTCAAAGAAAAGAAACGCTGGAACAAAAGCGTGATGCCAGCGAAGCAAAAAGGCAGGAGCGAGAGAAGGGGCTTAGCGAAAAGCGCACGAGAAGATCCGACACAAGAGGTATCGGAACACGAGGGTCCGCAGGAGGAGCTGGTGCGTATGATGCGTTTGGAGGTGCAGATAGCACAGGCACGCGCAAGAGAGGAAGCCGTGATCGCACGAGCAGTAGAAGCGGGACTTTGGGCGATAGTAGCCTTTCGACCAATAGTAGAAGGCGTTCGAGTTCGGGGCGGAGGACATCAACAGACACGCAGGATATGATTTATGATGTCGGAATGGAAGATCTGGGTACAGGTAGAAGATCCACAAGGGGGCCGTCGATAAACGACGTTTATAATAAGTACTATGCGCTGACACTTACCAGAACAACGGATT
>Ga0307379_10002563_pt1 | contig 26826 bp, 25 predicted proteins | sample UN2MG_FD_202237 | JGI IMG/M metagenome (GOLD analysis project Ga0307379, IMG submission 202237) | Soil microbial communities from Risofladan, Vaasa, Finland - UN-2 | ecosystem: Environmental > Terrestrial > Soil > Coastal area > Acid sulfate soil | place: Finland: Risofladan, Vaasa | collected...
GGGCGTACAGCATCCTGTTGTTCGCTTCGTGAATCTTCTGCTCGCGGCTCTTCTCGCCGCGCGATGACAACTCCTTGATCAGCATAGAGACTACGGCGAGCAGGACCGCTACCGGCGTTGCGTACTCTTGCATTCACGTCCCCTGCCTCCATCAGGCATCTGCCGGCTGGTTCCATGCGCCAGCGACCGGCCCGTCCGCCTCGTAGACGACGCTCATGCCCATGATTACGATGTCGCCGACCGCGTCGTCGTCTCCGTGCGCCGGGTCTCGCGCGACGATGAGGCCGATCATGCTGTCCTTGGTGTACGGGATACTGCCGCCGAGAGCGAACGAGAACACGTCGGTCGTCACCGCTGCGTCCGGGACACTCACGCTCTCGGACACGTCCTTGTCCGCCGTAGCGACGGCCTCGCCATCGGTCACGAGGGTGAGCAGCAACTGCAGACGCACCTGCTTCGTCGTGTTCGCGCCGGCCATCGCGTACCACACCTTCACCTCGGTGATGTCGCCATCCGCCCAGTCTGACGGGAACAGGTTCGCGCCAACCTCTTCGGCGGACGTGTCGTCGAGCCCGAGCCCGTAGACGAGGCTTGTCATCTTGATGAAGGATGCGGCACCGCCCTGGTAGCTCCCGGCCGCGAATATCTCGTCGCGCATCTTGTAGGACTTCGTGTTCCAGCGCCGACCGACCGAGTTGTTCTCCTGCGCGTCGTAGTGCAGTTGCGCCCCGGCCGCGAGCGTCACCGAACTCGCGCTCGAATCGATGTGGACGATGCGGTTGCCGTAGGTCCGTGACTCTGCGTTGACGTGGCCGTCGCACGCGAGGACGACGTTCCGGTTCGCGTCTCCTCTCGTGTTGTTCTTGAAATTGACAGCGAACCCGGTGCCGCCGCCGAGTCGGACCGCGCTTACCTGATGGATGACGTTGCGCGAGCAGTTCCCATCGAGTCTGATCATGTCGCCATCGTCGTGGACGCCAGAGACTCGGAAGATCGTGTTGTCGCGGACCGCAGCGCCCTGTTCCCCGTCGAGCACGAGAACGCTGGTCGAGCTCGGCGTGGTCGTGGTGGCGTACTCGACCCAGATCCGGTTGTCGGTGCTCGGGTCGCTGTTGCCACCGTCGATTTCGAGGACGGCCGAGATCATGCTGCGGGCGACTACGTCGAAGTCGCACATCGCTACGCTGGTTGCGTAGATTGCTCGCGTCGCAACGCCGCTCCCGTCGAACATGATGCCGGTGACAGCCGCCCCGATCAGCAGATTCGTCGACCCAGCCCCAAAGAAGATCATGTCGTTGCTGCCAGCGCCCGCGTCCCACTTCAGTGTCGTGGTCCGGACGGCGCTGCCGTCCTCCGCGGTGGCGCGCTCGCCGTATCCCGCCCCCAGGAGGCGAACCGGCTGAGTGACGGTCAGTTTCGTCCCGATCAGGTACACCCCAGCCGGGAAGTAGACCGTGCCGCCGCCGTCCGCCTCGGCCGCATCGATCGCAGCCTGGATCTCGGCGGAGTCGTCCGTGACGCCGTCGCCCACAGCCCCGAAGTCGAGCACGTTGCGGCGCTCGGCCCAACGCTGCGCGTGGGTCCGTGGCGTGGTCGAACCGGTCGAGGTCACGTTGCCGGAACTGTCATTGGCGGCGTCGGCGGTGACCACGTTCCCGCTCGAATCGAACTGCACGAGCTGCCCGGCTCGGGTGAGTGCGTCTGGCAAGGTCAGGTTCAGGCCCGGCGTGTCCGTGTCGGGAACGACGATCGACCGAGCCGTCCCGGCCGTCGTCTCCTGGGCCAGCATCGTGGTCCGGTCGAGAGCCTCTTCCACGGGGGCGCTCGGGAGCTTCGTCGAATTCGTCAGGTCGACGGGCTGGGTCTTCGCCGTGTCGCGGATGATGTGGACTTCGTCCGTGGTCGGGGGCGCGGTCACGAAGGTGACATCGCCCGTCGAACCCGCACCCCCTGACACCGAGTAGTGTGTCGCCAGGAGTTGGAGCGTCGCGATCCCGGTGGTCTTGTTCTTCAGGTAGACGCGGAGGTCCGTCTCGAGCAGGAACTCGAAGGTGACACTGAACACGACGGTGGGCGGCGTGCCGTCGACCGGGTCAATCGCGGTGGCTGTGGTCGATACCGTCACTGGCGGATCCTTCCTGGGGTGTCAGGGTAGCCTACGCCCTCGGAACCTCGTACCAGCGGGAGACCCCGTAGGCGCTGCTGTAGACGATCTGCATCGTGCCGGCAGGCGAGGAGGAGACCGTGTGGTCGGCGTCCCCTTCGACGTAGATCTCGCCCGTGCCGCCGATCGCGTGGGTGATCACGACCTGGGTCTCCAAAAGCAGCGTGAGGATCTGCCCCTCCGTGCCTCCGAGGAAGCGCCAGACGATCGGAGAGAAAAAGCCGAACTTGTAGATGTGCAGCACCCGGTCGGCAGCGGTCACGTTGATCGTCTTCGCCGCGATTACCGCGCGGAAGGAGAACGGAGAGAGCGCCTCCGGCAGCCCGCTCGCGTCGAACGAGAGCGCCCGGTTCGCCCGGTCGACCGAATTCGGGAGCGACATGTCGAGGTCGCCGTCCGTCACGGGGATCAGCATCGCGCGAGCGATCTCGGCTGCGTCTTCCTGATCGAGAAGCACCGACCGGTCCAGCCCGCGCTCGACGGATGCGGACGAGAGCTTCGTCGAATTCGTCAGGTCTATCTGTTGGGTTCTCGCCGTGTTGCGGCGGATGTGGACTTCTTCGAGTGTGGTCGGCGCGGTGACGAAGGTGACCTGCCCGTTCGACGAGTTGCCGCCCGATACCGAGTAGTGGGTCGTTTCGGTCTGCAGCACCTCGACCCCGGTCGCGATCGTCCTCAGGTAGACCGCGAGCTCGCTGGTCTCCCAGAACTGGAACTCGACGTTGAAGACCAGCGTCCCGCCGTCCCCCGTGTAGGACTCCGTCGTGTCGGTCGTCGTGACTGTCATCGCCGGCCTCGGCTCTTCTCGGGGATGTCGAGCGCCTCGTTTACGCCCTCGGCCATCTTATCGAATAGGCCCCTCGTGTAGAAGAGCTGGTGGTACCACAGGAGACGCTTCACGTTGTTCGTGTCTGCCTGTGTGATCTCTCCGCGACCGACCGCGCCGGCTAGCTCGACGAGCGTGCCGGCGGATCCGAACGACGGGCCCATCAGAGATCCGACGACGTTGCGCGACGAGTAGCGCGTCGTGCCAGCGAACCCGAACGACTTCGCGAGCACCTGCGAGGTTTCTCCCAGGACGCCCAGAACGCCAGAGCGGTCCCACATCTCGCCTGCCCAGACCAGAGGGTCTTCGGACAACTCCTCGCCTTTCTCCATCTCCTTGAGGGCGTAGATGAACCCGCCCATCCCGAGGGACAGCAGGGTCCCGCTCGCGACCGCTGCGTCCCGCTGCTGCAGTCCGGACAAGAACACCCGGTTCGTCGCTGCGACCGAGAAGCTCTTGTATTGCGTGAGCGTCTTCCCAAGCTCGCTCGACATCCAGAGCGGTCGGTCCCCGACTCCTGGGGTGACGATGATCCTGTCGACCTCGCTCACCGTGGCTCCGTTGAACAACTCGGCCAGCCGCCTGTCTTCCCAGTCCAGCGAGTTCGCGAGGAACAGCCCCTCCCGGTCCTGCCCAAACTTGCCGAACTCGGCGGCGATCCCGAGCGCATCCTTCTCGCTGATTCGCTGCTGCCGCAGGTAGCCCATCTCCTTCGCGAGCTTCTTGCTGATCGGCTTTCCGGACTCGGTCGCTTCGGCGAACTGGCGGATTGCGGTCAGCATCCGCCCCTGGGTCACGACGCCGGCCCATTGCTTTGCTGCGGTGTTCCACGGAGCGAGCAGATTCGCGACGGACATCTTCGACGCTGCCGCGCGAACCGCCTCCTCTCCGACCGTCAGCCCGCGGTACTGGCTTCCGAGGTCATAGAGCGATACGGAGCGAGAGTCGAGAATCACCTCCCAGCCAATGCCGGCGAGCTTCAGCTCCTCCCTTGCGAGCCTGAACCCCTTGAAGTCGCGGATCATCGGGACGATCGCGTGCTTCATCGTCCGCGACAGGCCGTGAATCATGACCGGTCGGCCGATGTCTGCGAGCGACGAGATCACGAATCCGCCACCCTGCGCTAGCAGGTTCGACGCGCGCGCGAACCGAGAAACACGTACCGGCATGCTATTCGGATTCTCTGGCGCGGCGTAAGTCCCGCGAACCCGATCTCGCATTGCCTCGATGTCGCGGCGAACGGCCGCCCTCTCCGCGGTGACGTACTCGGACGCGTCGCTCAGCTCTTTCGCGGTGATCTCGTCCGCCGCCCGTGCCTGACCGAGCAGATCTAGCTTCAGGCCATACTCATCGTCGAGAGCCTTGAACGCATTGCTCATCCCTGGGTCGCCGAACACCTCTGACAGTGCCACGTCGGGCGCGACGGTGCGCCAGTAGTACTCCGCGATCATGTCGGCGTCGCTCTCGAGCCATTCCTCGACCAGACGGTCCTCGATCGTGAACGTCCGGTGCGATAGCGGACTCGCCGACGAGATCTCCATGTCGTAGGGGATCCGCCCTCCGTTGTGCCCGATCAGTTTGCTGTGGATGTCCCTTGCGACGACTTCGGCTTCACCGCCCGTCAGGTCCGGGTGCTCGCGCCTGAGCCAGGACTCGGTCACCTGAAGGAACCGCGCGCGCGTGTTGATGAGTGCCTTCACGTTCCAGACACGGGTCAGGTACGAAGGAGCGGTCTTGCTATCGAGCCCCTTCGGCAGAAGCTTCACCGCAATCGCGCGTTCCAGCAGCTCGTCGAAGAACTCTCTCTTCGCCTTCGCCGCCGTCACCACCTGCGGGATCGGGTGAGCGTCGTTGTTGCGAAGAGCCTTCCCTACCTGCTCCATGAACTGCTTGTAGGACATGTTGGAGAGGTCGAGCGGGCGCTTCCCGGCGAACGGGCTTCGCGCGTCTGCGATGGCGAATCGAAGCAACGCGAAGCTCTTGAGGTCGCGACCTGTGGCGGCGCGTTTGTAGTCGAGGAACGCATCGCGGCCCTTCTCGTAGGCGAGACCGAGTTTTCCGAACGAGTGTTTCACCTTGGTCTCTACTGCGACTGCGCCCTCGTCTTCGAGGACGATGGGCCGCCCGAATTCCTCGGTCGCCTGCGTTTCGCCATGGACCGCCTTGCGCTCGAACCCGTGCGTCGCGTCCGCCAGCAGGTTCTCGATCGGCACCCACTCTTCGGTCCCGTCCGGGCCCCGCACGAGCGCCTGCTTGCTGCCCTCGTCCCCGCGGAACGCGAGCACCTCCACCTCGTCGCCCACCCTGAATGGCCCCAGCGCCACCTCGCGCGCGGCTGCCTGCGCCCCGAGATCGCTTTGTAGCTGTAGATTCTCCAGGGCCGTCGCGGCGGCCTCTAGGTCTGCCTTCGCGGCCTCGCGCGCCAGGGTCGCGGTGCGAAACGGCGCGCCCTTCCCCACGATGCCTTCCTTGACCAACTCCTTGGCCTTCGGCTTCAGGGATTCGATCCGACGCTCCGCAGCCCGCACGGCGCTCTTCGCGGCCTTGAGGTCGGCGGCGACATCTCCCACAGGCTTCGCCAACTGCTTCGCGAGATCTCGGGTGAGCTTGGACGCCTCCGCGTCCGAGATCGGCCGTCCTACGCGATTCTGGAAGGCCACCGCCCGGGCCTCCGCGGCCTCGGTGAACCGGGCCAGATCGGTCGGCGTCGGGGCCGCGCCGAGCTTGGCCGTGCCGCGAGCCCCCTGGACGCCCGTCGGCTCGGTCCTGGCGATCCGGACGCCGCCCGTCGTAAGGCCCTTCGCGTTGCGCTCATGGATGAACGGGACTTCGGTGAGCATCTCTACGATGGCGCGGCCGACCGCGGTCCCGGAGGTCATGGCGCGCACCTGCGGACTCAGCTTGCCCAGGACGCCGAGCTTCTCGGTGCCCGGAATGATGTCCTTCAGCTTCAGGTCTTCCGCGCTCAGTTGGCGGGGATTGGGCTCGCCCAGTGCAGCGCGAAGCGTCCGCGACTCGGCCTCGAGCTGGGTCAGTTCTCCCGAGCCGCCCGCAATCGCAGACTTGGGCGGCCTCCCGGAGAGGTCGTCCTCGATGAGCTTCCCGAGGGCCCTCATCTGGCCGCGCGTGAGCAGGCCGACCGCACCGCCCAGAATCCCCGCCAGGACCGTCGCGCCGCCCACGTTGAATGAGCTTTCGGTCAGCGTGCGATCGAGCTGCGTCGAGTGGAAGGCCACCTCGGCAGCGGTCATGCCGCCCGCGCCGGCAGCGGCCGTGAGCAGCGCGCCCTTCAGCAGGTTGCCGCCCCGGTAGGCCTTCACCGCGGCCCCCCCGACCGGGATCAGATTGATCGGATCCATCACGCCGGCCGCGAGCAGCGTCAGGGCCGTCATCGCGCCGCCTTGGTAGACGACCTCCGTCCGTCGTCGCTCAAGGTCGATGCGGTGCTTCACCATGTTCATGTCTTCGGCAGAGTCCGAGTCAATGAAGTCCCAGGCGTGCTCTTCGTAGCCCGCGATGTCGTTGAACGGGTTGAACGCAGGAGTCTGGATCCCGTACTCAGGAGACGGTGCCTTCAGCCTTGCGTAGAGCGACCCGAGCGTGTGCTCTCGCTGCAGGACGGCCGGCAGCGTTTCAGAGAACCAGTCGGGGGCTTCGTCTTCGATCGGAGCGTCGAGCAGCGCGTCTCCGAGGCCGCCGGTCGCGTATCGGTCACGTTGGTCGAACGTCGGCATCAGGTGCGCTTCCGGATGTTGTTGCGGTAGGCGGCCAGCTCTTTCTTCGTTTCCTTCGTATCGAGCTCGACATGGAAGTGGATGTTCTTCCCGACCCCGTGGAGCACGGCTTCGTAGCCGGGAGGCAGGCGCTTCTTCAGCGACTTGATGACCGTCCTACGCTGACTGACCGTAAGGTCATGCGCGCGCACGTCGAACGCGTAGCCAAGCGGGTGGAAGTTCTTGTCCTTCTCGCCCGTGAGCGGGTTGTACTCGCGAACGCCCTCGGTCATAACGAACGGGACGTTGAACTCCTTCAGCACCGCGGACACGACGTGCAGGCCCGGGGTCATCTTCCCGCTGATGCCGCGGTTCGCGCCCGTCTTTACCGAGAAGTCCGGAAGCAACTCTTGCGACTCGGTGCCGGGGTCAGGCTCGACCGGGATGAGCCCGCCGCGCGGCTCGTCCTGTACCGGCACCGAGCCGGGCGGGGCCTCTTCGTTGGGCGCGTGGCGCGGCGTGAGCATCTCCGCGATGAACTGCGCGACCTGATGCTTCACCTCGATGCCACGCGCAGCAGCCTCCGCGAACGCGTTCGCACGCTTCAGCTCGCTCTCGCTCGAGATGCTCACGGCCGTCGCTACCAGATCCATCGTGTCTCCCGGCATAGAGAGGATCACGTCGCGCATGAGGTCCGTCTGCGCCATCTGGCTCTTCGCGAGGTCACGGCTCACGGCGTCCACTTCTTTGCCGACAAACCGAGCGACGCGTGCCATGACGTGCTTCGTGTAGATCGCCTTCGCGCGACCGGATTCACCGGGCTTCACCGTGCCGTCGCTTGCGACGATGTTCGCCAGTGCCATCTGGTCGGCGATCTCCGCTCGGGCCACCTTCGCGGCATCGATCTCGGCCATCCGCCCGGGACCGACTCGCTCCTCTTCGAGTACGCGGGAGGCGTCGAGCGCGAGCTTGTCGGGGCTCGTCTCCCAGTCTGGCGACCAAGTGATCAGCCCGTTGTCGTTCGGGTCCATCGCGGGGAGGCCTTCGAACATCACCGTGTACTGCGGCGACGGCCCTTCAAGGTACGACATCGCGTCCGCGCGGATCCGGATCTGATCCAACGTCAACTCTGGCATGTTGAGGCGGATTCGCATGTCGTGGAGCAGTTGACGCTCATGCCAGCCATACGGAGCCCCGGGTGCCTTGTAGACGTTCTCCACCGGACGTGCGGTCCACTGCTCTTCGCCGCCCGTTCCTGTCTTCGTCTTCCCAAAGTTGTTCTCGATCTCGGTCAGCATGACCTGGATCGGGGTCTCGATGTTCCCGTCGCCAGCGAGCAGGTAGTTCTCGCGCCCCGCTGCAATCATCGCGGCGCGCATCGCCTCCGGGACGGTTGGGTCGAACCACCAGCTTTGATCGCTCCAGTCGTCGATCGCCTTGTTGAACTCGTCCGCGAGCTTGTCTCTCTTCCACCGCCCATCGAGATGCTCGCGCAGGGTGGGGGCCTGCTTCATTGCCTCCAGCGCGCGGGCGACGGCCTGCGTCGGCGGCGCACCTCCGGCGAGGTAGTTGCTGATGATTCCCAACTTGGTCTGGTCGTCCTTGCTGAACGAGCGGGCCACCGCTATCCGGTTCTGGGCGGAGAGCTTCTCGAACAGGCTCGCGGTCTGGGCAAGAGTTTGCGGGTCATTCGATGCCGCGCCGTTCTTCATCTCACCTTCGAGAGTCTTCGGGAGAACGGTGACACGCTCGACCATCTTCGAGATTTCTGCGTCGATCTTGTTGAGCATCTCGCTCGCCTCGGCGCGCTGCTCGTCCGTCCTCGCGCGATTGACTGCGCCGATCGCCTCCTTCCTGCGCGACGCGTAGAGCAGGTTGTAGGCGTCGTCGTACTGGTTCTTGAAGTCCGGGTGATCGATGTTCATCACGACGCCGGGCTTCCCGTTCATCACGTCGACGAGGATGCTTCGAAAATCGACGTGGCGCTTGTAGGCGGCGGTCCTGGCCGCGAGCTGCCCGACGTAGGTCAGGTATTTGTCGTCATCGATCAGGCCGTCCTCGAATGCCTCGCGGATGTAGTCGTAGGTGCCCTGCGCGGTCAGGTCGGTCACCTCTCGGATGTCCGACTCGATCTTTTCGCGGACAGGCCACGCTGCCTTCTCTCGTTCCTGAATTGCCGCGCGATTCGCGACTCCGGATGCGGTCGCTCGTGTCGATGGATCCACGTTCTGGTAGGGCCCGTTGGGGTCCAGTAGGCGCTCGTGCGCGCCCTGCGGATCGCTCTGGATGTCGAGCCCGATCCGCTCGGTCTCGGCGGTCTCGATGAACTCGCGAATCATCTGCTCCTGGGCGGCGGGGTCGAGTCCGGAGTTCCGGATGTATGCAATCGCGTCATGGCGCGCGAGCTCGCGCGTTTCATCGGTGTCGGCGCTGGCATACAGGCGAACAGAGCCTTCGACATAGCCCTTGGTCTGCTCGTTCTCCAGATCGCGTTCTCGCTTGATCGCCGCCAGACTGTTGGCCGAAGCGGCCGCCTGGAAGCGGCGCTGCATGCGAGCGCCAACCTCGCCTTGAACGGCGGGGCTCCCGATGCGACCCACGAGATCTTCGATTCCAGCCTGATAATCGGTGGCGAAGGCCTCGTCGTCTGCGTCCGGGCCCGCTCTGGCGTGCGCTTCCACCTGCTCGGAGTGGAACTGCATCGCCTCCGCTTCGGCCGCGTTGAAGTCCTTCTGCAATTCTTCGGCGCGCTTCTGCCTGTGCTCCTGCTGGGCCCGAGCGATCAGGGGGTCCACGGCGCGCTGCGTCGCCGCGGCTCGACGGGGGCCGCTTCGCACGTTGGGCAGAACGACCCGAATGCCGCCTTGGCTCGTGTTCGTGGGGATGCTGGGCATCAGGGCTGCCCTTTCGGGGTGAATCCACCCTGCTGGGTGCTGGCCTTGTTGAAGTCAAACGCCCCGGCCGCAATCTGGGACGTTCCGCCCAGGATCCCTTCGAACAAGAGGTCGTGGCCTTCCTGCCTTTGGGCGTCGGCCTCGGTCTCTCGCGCGAAGGCAATCCTCATCGCCCTCACCTCACCGTCGACCGCGGTGCTGGCGACGAGGTCGAGGAAGCTGCCCGACGATGGGTCGAACCCGCTGGCCCCGACCGCCGCTCGCTGCGCGCCCATGAGGGCCCGCGTGTTCCGGCGCTCCTGATCCGCCTCGAGTTCGCCGATCCGCTCCAGCAGCTTGGCGTTCCGCTTGGCAGCGCTATTCGCCTGGATGCCACCGATGATTGATCCAATCCCGGAGATGCCGGTTCCGAGCCCAGAGCCCATGCCAATGCCGGCAGATCCGCCGCCCATGCCGCCGATCAGGGATGCAGTCTCCATCAGGTCGTCCTCGCGTAGCGGTGGTAGTGGCTCGTGCCCCCAACGCCGTAATTTCGCATCAGCCCTTCCTCGCGGAACCCAAGGTGCCTCATCCAGCGGTGCCCGGCATCGTGCCCGAACAGGACAGCCGCCTCCATACGCTTCAAGCCTAGCCTCGCCTCGATCTCGTCCAGCGCACCGCGGGCCGCTTTGTGGAGTGCCTTCGGGTGCTTCAGGCTCTCGAGGGAGAGGGCGCTCCAGACGGCCGCGACCCCTTCCCAGATCGGCCAGACTCCGCCACACGCGATGGGCGTATCGTCGAGCAGCAGCGTGTACGCGTTCAGTCCGAGGAAGCCGTCCGGATCGGGCATGGACCGAAGAACCCGAAGTGTGATGCAGAGATTCTCTGCCGACGCTTCGCTTCCCAGATCCAGGCAGAGAAGGTGCTCCAGCTCGCATGGGACGCGTTCGATCATTGGCGATTCCCGCGATCCGCTGTCTGCAGCGCCGGTAGCAGCGCGACGAGCGTGAAGGGTAGTGGGCGGTCCTGGCGGATGAACACTTCGCCGTGCGTTTCCCAGCCAGCATCGAACGCCACCTCGATGTCTCCCGTGAACGGCGTCGCCACGGTGTCGAGCCGCAAGCTCGCCGGTAGCAATTTCGGGCCAAGGTTTTCTAGCGATTGCTCATCGGGCCCGAAGCTCAGCCCCAGGGTCGCATTTAGTCGGAGCACGATGTGGTCGATCCGCTTGTTCCTCCCCTGCGTAGAACCCGATCGGCTCGGGATCTCAAGGCGCATCCCCTGGAAGTCGGAGTCGTAGTGCAGGCCGACGTGAACCTTCTCGGCCGCGTCAACCAACGTGACCACGCCGCCGACCGACACCTGAACATCATCGACGACCACTCCGTCCGCGAGTACGTCTACGAACTCACCAGCGAGATGCAGCAACCCGGAGATCGAGGTGGTGGCGGTGTCGTCGCGGCTCAGGCCGCCGTCGACCATGTAGGCGTCTACGGTGAGATCGTCGTCGTCGAACTCGTCCTCGATGAACTCGACGTAGCGCTTCGTAACCCCGTTGATGGTCCGCCGAACCACGAGCCATACCTGATCGTGGTTGACGTTCGCCCGGGCTCCCGGGCTCTGCACTCCGGCAGGGGAGGGGATCACCGCTACCGACTCGACTTGCGCGTTCGTTGCCGCGCCCAGTGTCGGGCTTCCCGACCCCACCGTAGTGATGTCGATCCGGTTGGTGTCGTTCGCCGCGTCAAAGGCGGTCGGGTGGAATGAGAGCGTGTCCGCATCGACCGCGCGAACGTAGTAGTCCTTGTTGTCGACGAAGGGGGCGGGGAGCGTCGCGCCGCTCGCGAGCCAGCGGACGCGCTGACCGTCCAGCAAGCCGTGCGCCACCTCGGTCACCGTATCGGCAGCGATCGAAACGTCCGTCGACGCGACAATCGTCATCGAATAGGCAGCGACGAAAGCACCGCCTACTTGATGCCGAGACCACCCGGAGATGTCTTGGTCTCGGATCAGCGCGAGCGCAGCCATGATCCCGTCTTGGCGCACGCACCATACCGTCGACCACGGCTCGTTCGCGTAGGCCATGTCGGTCACGCCGCTCTTGGTGACGTGGTCCGCTAGCAGCGTCAGGTCTTCCGCTGAGAACGTCTCGCTGTCCGCCGTGTAGCCGATCGAGTGAACCCGTCGCCCCGTCGCGCTGACGTAGATCGCCCGGTTGTCGACCGCCAGAGGACTCAGCGAACTAGCGCCCTTCTGCGCGCCGGGTCGGACTTGGATGTTCGCAGGGGCGATAGCGTCTCCCTGCAACGCCGCCGCCGCGTTCCACGTCCTGCTTTGCGTCCCGAGCAGCAGAGACGTGACCGGGGCAAACCAGTTGATCACGTTCACATCGTTCGCGCCGATCGCATAAGAGATCGCGTTGTCCGCAGCTACGTCGTCGTCTAGGTCCGTCGGATCGTCCGAGGAGAAGCCGGTGGGGGCGTGGTTCTCGAAGTCGCCGGATTTGCTCGACCAGATCGTCTGCGGGGAGCCGTGGTTCGCGGCCCACCAGAGCCGCTGCTCGAAGAACGTCACCGCGCGTGGGAACTTCAGCGCCGGGTCGGCCCCCCACGCACCGAGCCGCCATGTCGTCTTGGCGTCCGTGTTCGCCAGTTCCCCTTCGACCGAGGCCTGGGCCGACGAGAAGGGCACCGTCGCAGACGACATCGTGTGCGTGCCGCCCCCCTGGTTGTCGTCGATGCCCTTCGGGGTGCCCCCCTTGCTGAGCGACAGCGTCAGCGCGTCCGTCGCGACGAACCCGATGTAGTAGTCGGTGCCACCAGCGAGGCCGGCAGGCAGTCCGCCGCCCGAGTTGCTGAGCGTCACCGGTCCGTCACCGCCCGTGTATCCGTGACTGACGATGTCGATCACCGAACTGGTGATACGCCCGCAGGGGACGCCCGCGGCAGTGCCTCCTGGGTCGGGGTCGATCCTGTTGGTGTCAAGAATCGCATCGGCCTTCGTCGGGAAGAAGCCCCATCGCTGAGCGCTGTCTGCGCGCACGTAGTAGTCCGTCGCCTCGGCGAGCCCGTTCGGGAGCGTCCCGTATTCGAGAACCCGGACCAGCTCTCCCGTGTCCATGCCGTGGTTGACGCCGATGTCGATGTAGCCGGCTGCGCCAGCGAAGACGTGAGCCGCGTTGAAATCGTGGCCCTCGATGTCGCCGTCCGTGAAGATGATCGGGTTGACCGCCAGGATCTTGCCCCATCCCCAGTGAACGGCGGACCCACCGTTCGTAGAGCGGTACCGATAGGGCCTGCCTACGTCGTTGCCCGTGAAGATGGCCTTGCTCGCGGTCAGCGTGATTTCGTTTCCAGACACCGCGTCGGGCACGATCACCGTGTCGGTCGTGTTCTCAGCGAGGTAGGGTCCGTCCGCGAAGTCGATGACCTCGAGCGAGAACCCGTGCGGCGAGTAGCGAGAGAGCTTGCGCGGCTCGTAGTTCTCGTGCGCGATGTAGAGCACGTCCGCCGACTGCGCGAAGGAGAGCAGCGGGAGGTCCGCCTCGATGTAAGGCGTCATCACCTCGATCGGCGTTGTCAAGCCTGCGCCGACCGGGGTCAGCGTGTGCGTACCCGTACCGGCGTCCGTGATGTCCTCGGCAGCGCCGCCAGGGGCGAGCGACAGCCGCATGCGGTCTCGCTTGTACGCGACGGTCGGAGTCATCGTGAGGAGACCGACGCCCACGTCGGTGAAGTCGACTGCGCCACCGCCCGGGTTCAGGGACAATCTGAACGTGTTCAAGTCCACATAGACCACGTAGTAGTCGGTAGACCGCAGCAGGCCAGTCGGGGTCGTGATGTTCGACGAGAGTCGGAATGGACCCATCTGGTCCGACAGCCCGTGAGCGGTCGAGGTGAAGAGGTCGGTCGTCGCGTTCAGATCGGTCGTCGCCATCACGAGCGTCGGGGGGAGGACGGCGTAGTAGTCCGTTGCGCCAAGCAGCCCGGCCGGAATCGTTCCCGTGCTCGTGATCTGGTACGGGCCGTCCTGATCGTTCAAGCCGTGCCCCGCGAACTCGATCTCGTCCGCTACGTCCGCGATGTCCGGGGCGGGGATCGGGGACAACGTCTGGAACGGCAGGTACCCCTCGTTGCGGAAGATCCGGACGTAGAGATCTCCGAATTCGAGGATGTAGGCCTGCTCGTCGCTGTAGATGAACGGGACGAGCCGAGTCCTCTTCGCTGAGTTCTTCACCTCGGCGACGTATCGAGTTCCAGACCGGCGGGTGACCGCTCCGTGTGGCGTGATCGACAAGTTCAGCAGTTGACGCGCCGCGCGCGCGTACTTGTCGAGCTCCGTTCGGCCGTACATCCGCGGAGACCACTCGCCCGCGTTGAAGCTGTTCTGGATCGGCGTCGATCTTGCCATCAGCTCACCACCCGGCTGCGCCGGATTCTGCCTCGGGCCCGTTCCCAGGCTCCGGGGAGTTCCTCTTCCTCATCTCGGAATTTCGGCTCCTGGCCGTTCGCCGATGCGGCGATGGCCCACAGCTTCTCCCATTTCCGCAATACGGCCTCTAGCTTACCGGAGTCGCCCGTAATGGCCTCAACCGTGTCGAGCGCGAGCATCGCGGCAAAAACATCCCTGAATTGGGCGTCCATCTCCATGGGGTCCGTGATCCGCATCGTGTAGAGGATGTCGAGCGGGGCCGTGAGGTTCGTGATGATCTTCCGGCCCTCGACCCGGTACGGGAGGCGGTGCGGATTGTCGACATCGATCAACCGCAGACAGTCGTTCGGGAGTGTGAATTGCCGCGCGAACTCGAAGAGCGGGACATCGACATCCGCCGCGAGTCGCGCCCGGTTCGTTGCGAAGTTCCACGGCACCGAGCGCAGCAATTCGTCGCGGACCTCGTCGAACCGCTCGTTCAGGATCCGGGCCGCCTTGCTCTCTGCCTCGAGGCTCTCGATCCGGCGCTCGCCCATGCAGATGAGCGCAGCGTTGGCGATCGAGGTCTCTGACGGATCACGCAGGTCCGCCCCAGGCGGCGGGACGACCGGCGGAATCGGCCCCGGTGGCGACACGGCCGGCGGATCCCAGTCGATCGTGAGCACGACGCCCAATAGACCCTCGGCCGTCACCGTTCCGTTCGACGAACTGTTGATCTGCCGACGCGAGTTCGTGAGCCCCGTAGACTCGGCAAGCCGGATCGCGATCCGTTGCGACAGCGAGGTGCGCGCGCGCAACGCGATCTGGAGATCCTCCGCAAGCTTGTCCGTCAGGGTGAACACGGGGACACCCGAGTAGCCCGACGTTCCGTAGACGTAGACGGTGCCTGCGGTGTGGGCCGGCGAGGTGACGAGGTTCCCCGTCCCGGCCTTGGCCGCCGCCTTCAAGTCGGGAGCGCGCCACAGGAATTGCATCGTCGGGTGCAGGCCATCGAGCGGTTTCCCCAGTTGCGCGCCGATGCGGTAGTTCTCGCCCAGCCCGGGATACGGGCCCGCGCGCGCCGAGAAGCTCAGGGTGGCCCCCGCCGAGCCGCGGAAGCGCTTCTCCAAGAAGTACCGGGTGCCGGCCGTCACGGTGTTGCCCGGGCTGAAGCTCGTCGCCTCGAAGTAGTCGCTAGGCCCGGCCGGGATGTCCGTAATAGCGGCCCACGGGGTCTCCCCGATCAGCGCGCCGGGGCCCCACGCTCTGAAGCTGCCGTCCGCGAGATACAGCAGGTTCTTATGCGTCCCACCCGTCCCGCCGACCCGCGTCAGCGCGCCCCAGTAGATGCCCGTGACGTTTCCGGAAGTGCTGCAGACGAATGACTGCCCGATCGAGTCCACGACGGACGGGAACTCCGGCACAGGGATCGGCTGTAGGGTGAACAGATGTGTGTAGTCCGCGACGTTGCTGTTCTGCACCCACAGCGACGCTCCAAACGCGCCTTCCATGATCCGGATCGACAGGAGGTCGTTGATGTAGCCCTCGTCATGAATGTCAAAGCGCCGGTCGAGCGCGAGCACATCGATGTTAGGGTTGTTCGCGATGGCACTCGTTACCGCGGAACGAACGCGGATCATCGCGTCGTTCACGATCACGTCGCCGAGTCCGATCCCACTCGTATCGAGGATCACGACGATTCCCCGAGTGGCTGGGCTCTTGCCGCCTCCCGTGCCGTAGCTAATCGACGTTCCGCGCACGAGGTTGAACGAGTCCTCGTCGTACTCAACGTCGTTGTACGGGTCGCTGATCGACCCCGCCGCGCTCAGGTGAATCTCGGGCACCTAGCGTCGCTCCCTTGGCAGGATGCGCCGCGCGAGCGCGCGGTATTTGATGTCCGCGTCTTTCAAACCCTTCGAGCGCGAGAACCGCACGGTCCTTCCGTCCGCGAGCTCGAAATCGTTGTCGAGCATCCAGTCGTGAACCCGGCGCGCAAGTTCCCAGTCGAATGGGGGGGCGTCCGGGCTGTGCCGCTCCTCGATCTCGGGGAGGCCGTACCCGCTGATCGCCTCGAAGGTCCGAGGCGTCAAGAACTCGACCTCCATGAGCAGCCACGCACCGTAGATCTCCGGACTGCCACCCTTGTAGACCGCGAAGTACGCGAAGTCGTCGCAATCCTCCTCGCACCAGTTCGGGCTGAAGTCGCGTAGCTCGCTGCGGGCCAGAATCCGGTTGGTGACGCGGCGGAACAGCCGGCGGGCCCGAACCTCCTCGCGCGGCCGCCAGGGTCCGGTGTGGGAGAAGCGGAGCGCGCCCTCGCCGCGCCCAATCGTGAAATCCTTGAACCGCGGGATCACAGCGGTGTTCCGACCCCAGTCGGGACGTTGCGGACGAAGCCCTGCTCCTCACGGGCGTCGAGCCATTCGGAAGCCTCGAGATGCCTGGGACTCGGCTCCTGCCCGTCTGGCTGGCGGGATTTCGCGATCTTCTCGTTTCGCATCGACATGAGTGTGGCGACCTTCTGGTCGTCGCCCGTGATCGCCTCGCAGATGTCCGCCGCGAGCGCCGCCGCGAGCGCCTGCCGGAACATCACGTCCATCACGAGAGGGTCGGTGACCCGCGCGGTGTACTCGATGTTGATCGGCGTTCCCATGTCGGTGAGGACCTTCCGCCCCTCGACCCGGTACGGGTACTTCGAACGGTTTTCCACGTCGAGCAGCCGCAGGCAGTCACTCGGGAGGGTGTACTGGCGATCGAATCCCCAGAGCGGGGCCGCGACATCCGCCGCGAGCTGGGCGCGCTTCGTGGCGAAGTTCCACGAGTGCGACCGCAGCAGGTCGTCGCGCACCTCCGCGTACCGGTCGTTCACGAGCGTCGAGGTCTTGTCGGTGCCGGAGATGGATTCGATGCGCTGCTCGCCCAGCAGGATGAGGGCGGCGTTCGCGATCGAGGTTTCGGACGGAGTCGACATGGCGTGCCTCCAGGGCAACCCCCCGCCCCATACGGGAGGTTGCCCCTAGGCTAGCAGTCGCCCGGCGGGATCAGTTGCCACCCGAGGTGTAGACCGCCTCGAGCACGTACTCGGAAGCCACGATTCCGACCTCTGCCGAGATCGTCATCGCGATGTCGAACGAATCCGGTGCGTCTTCGAGCGAGCCATAGTTCGATGCCCCGAGATTCGACATGACCCAGAGGGCCTTGCTGCGGGCCTCGTTCGGGATCGTCCCTTCGGCCGTCAGCACGTCCACGCGCGCGATGGCCGCCGTGATGTCGATCATCGGGGAGGTCCCGACCGCGCAGAAGAGGTTGATGTCGACCAGAGCGCCGCCCTCCCCCAGGTACAGACCGAAATCGCCGGCCGCCGAGGTCGACGCGTCTGCCGCGTGCGACAGGTACAGGTGAATGAGCCGGTCGCTCTTCTTCATCGTGAAGAAGCGCACCACGTCCCCGGCCGCAGTGGCGGTGGTGACCGTCGCCGTGGCCCGCTTGTACCGCAGGGTCGCGTGGTTCCGGCCCGGCGTGACCTTGATGCGTGGGTCCGAAATCGACGAAGAGGAGACGGTGTCGTTGTAATGATCGGAATAGAGGTCGGCCATGGAAGTGGCTCCTTGTGTTGCTTGCCCGAAGGGCGGCGGCCGGAACCTCCGCGCCGCCGCCCATCAGAATGCTGTCATGTGCTGCCCTACGACTCGTCGACGAGGATCCGAACCACGCCCTTCTCGTCCATGCGGGTCGCGCCCATGTCCATCTCGGTCCGAACCTGAATCGAGTGGCGCTTCTGCGGGAGCACGTCGATGAAGGACCGGGCTTCCTGCCCGATCGAGAGCTGCATCGACATCTTCACCCAGAAGAACGCGTCGCGGATGCTGCTGCCGTCGATCGCAGCGCGCTGGGTCTTCTTGAAATCGAACCCGAGGTACGTGTCCACCTGCCCGTTCACCAGGGCGCGGATCGTGTTGTAGTCCGCGCTCGTGACCTCGGTCGTTCCGAGAAGCTGCTGCCGCGCCTTGGCAGAGAGCGCACCGTGCCACGAGTAGTCGCCCTGGTCCTCTTCGTTCTCCGCTGCCTCGAGGAGCGATCGGGCCTTGATGAGGTCGGCGACGATCAGCACCTGCGAGGTTCCCGTTGCGTTGTACGAGAAGGCCGTGTCGAAGACCACGTCGGTCGTTCCGTCGACCCCGGTCTTGGCCGTCGCGTCGAACGCGGCCAGGATCGTGTCGTCCAGCTTTCGGTTCGCCGCTGCGGCCTGCATCCGGGTGTACGGATTGATCGGGTCGTTCAGGAGTCGGCGGCGGTCTGCCCGGTCGACGAGGTCCGCGATCTCCTTCGTCGCGAGCGTGACCATGCGTCGGCGGTGCGGGTGGTCGGTGTACTCGGTGTCGCCGTGACGGTTCGTCACGTCCTGCATCTCGACCGAGCCGACCTGATCGTAGAACTCGCGGTCGCCTTCGACGAGGTTGTCGACCATGACGGCCATGCGAAGACGGTTGTCCTGCTGCTGCTGCAGAACGCGGACGCCGTCAGCATACTGCTTGGTAAAGGCGGTGGTGATCTCGACGGACATGGTTGTCCCTCCGTTTGGTGTGTGAAAACCAACGAAGGGCTCCCCGCGTCTCGCGGACCCGTCTACGTCTTATCGCGACGCCTTCAGCCGTGCTTTCCGGCGAGCACCCGGACGGCGCGTTGCGCCGCTCCCCGAGACATTCGATCACCGCTTCTAGCGGATCGCGGACCCTTTTGGACTACCCGCTTGACCGGAAATAAGCATGCCAACTCGATTCGCGCAACTACTCCGGGTACGCCGTCCGGTAGGCGGCGTCACGCTTGTGCTGAATCTCTTTTCGTTCCGGATGGTTGCGCGTCGCCAGCACCTCGATGATGTGCGGGTCGTTGTTCATCTGCTCGATGATGTCGAGCGCCTGTTCGCGCGTCCACGCGAAACCCGATCCAGGCCGCGCGCCCGTGAACGCATCCTCGGAGAATTTTCCGGCGAGCTCGGCGAAGGCCTTCACGAACAGCGGGTGGTCCGCGATCGTGTGGCCGTCCGGCAGCACGATCTGGGAGACCGCTTCCGCGTCCTCCCCGAAGGCTTCCTTGAAGGCACGGATCCCGCCGTTCACCATGGCGTCGTAGCCCGCCCCCCAACTCTCGCGAAGGGAGCGTTCGGCAGCATCGTGCATGCTCTGCACGTAGGCCCTGGCTCTCTCGTTGTTCTCGTACTGCACCTCCTCGAAGTCGCGCATCGTCTTGTTCATCTGCGCGTTCGTGAGGCCTGCGCTGTGGAGGCGTTGCATCATCGCCTTCTGCAGATTCGGATCCCAGTTGCTCTCGGGACGCGGCTCGAAGTCGCCGAGGTCGTAGCCGTCCGGGGTCTCGGGGCGGCCGAGTTCGGAGTAGAACTTGTCCCAGTCCTTCTCGGTGAACTTCTCGTTCGGGCGCGTGATCTTCTCCATCCCGACGAGGCTCTGCGCGCCGATGAAGTCCTCCATCAGGCCGCGGATGCCACGGGGCTCCTCGCCCTCGACGTAGGCGTCGAAGATCTTGTGGTCGCCGATGCCCGGGGGCATGGCGGCGCGCACGGCCGCGAAGTCCGGCGTGGACGGGAAGGCGGCGGGCGGTGTCGGGGTCGCCACGACTTCGGGCGTCGGGGGCGCGGGATCGACCACATCGGGCGTGTCGCCCGTATCGGGTGCGTCAGGAATGGAAACGTCGGGCGCGGCCATGGGGTGCCTCCTTTATTGGGTTCGCCGCTGCGCGAGGCGGCGGCTCTCTTCGATCATCGTTCGGTCGTCCATGTGCAGGTAGTTCATCAGCTTCAGGATCACCGATCGACGGCCCTCGTTGTAGGCCGTCTGCATCGGATCGCCCTGAACGTAGCTCGGAGACACCTGCCGGCAGTAGGCCGCCAGGAAGTCGAGAACGTCCCGCCCGGACGGGCTCTCGAAGGTGGTCTTGATCAGCCCGATCATCTTGTCCAGCTCGATGTGCAGCTTGGCTGCGGCATCCAGCTCTTCCTGAGAGGGCTTCTCGTCATACCCGAGATACTCGTCCAGACTCACGCGTTGTTGCCTTGCGATTGCGCGGCTTCGAGCGAAGCGCCCGCGCTGATCAGCTTCGCGCCCGTTTCGCCGGCCTGCATGAGCGTCTGTTGCATCTGCTGCCGCTCAGCCTCTTCGGCCTTCGCGCGGCGGATCTGGATGACGCCGTCGCGGGAACGCATCGCCTCGACCGGCGTTCCGTTCGCCGCGTAGATCGCGCGGATGCCCTCGTCGAGGTCGACGTTGTCCATCACATCCGGGTCAGCCTGCGCCATCTGCAGCGCCGCGTTGAAGCTCTCCATGATCGCCTGTGCGTCGCCCTGCTTCTGGGCGCGGGCAACCGGGGATACGTATTCGATCTTGATCGGTTGGCCCGCCAGGAAGTCCGGGACTTCCGGGAAGTCTCCGCGCCGACTCTCGATGCCGTACACGCGAGCGATCATGGGCTCGAGCAGTTCGACCGCGAGACGACCGAGAGTCGGCGACAGAATTCGCTGGGATTGGCGCGCGAGCTCCAGAACCTGGGTCGCGGTCATGCGAGGATCCTGAAAGGCCTGCAGGATCTCGTGGTGAAAGGCGCGCTGGATGTTCTTCGTGCGCGACTCGATCATCTCGAAGTTCCAGTTGAGCTGACCGCGATGCTCCAGATACCGGACCGGGTCGCGCGTTCCGCCATCGTTTGCGACGACGATCTGCGCGTTCGGCGTGAGTCGCACCGAGCTGCCGGCCAGCACCGAGTCGTGATCGACGAGGACCGGCGGGTCGCTGGCCTTCTCGACGTTGCGGATGAACGTGCGCCAGATGCTGTTGAGCATCTTCTGGTCGGGGAGCGAGTCGACGCCGGGGCCGCGACCGTACAATTCGCCCGTGTCCACCGACCAGCGCGGAACCATGTACGGGTTCTCTCGGAAGCCGCCTTCGCGGATCTTCTCCTTGCCCTTCAGCGAGATCCAGACCGACTCCCACGCCATACCCGACGCATCGATCTTCCCAGGCGTTGGCATCGCGCGCTTTCGGACGTGGTGTAGAAACTCGAATTCGCGTTCGGGGCGCTTCTCGGTGACCTTCCTGATGTCGTCCGGAGTGTCGTCCCCGAAGAATTCGACCGCCTTCCACGCCTGCAGCGAGAACTTCCGGAACACCACCACGATCTGGCCGGAGTGGTCCGTGTCGATGTACGTCTCGGCAAGCGGCCGGGAGATGAAGCGCGCTCCGATCTCCGGATCTTCTTCAATGTAGAGAACCCCCGTTCCGAATCCGGAGAGGTCTTGGTACAACTCTGCGACCTGGGTCGTGAAGCCAGACTTCGGTCGCTGGAAGGCCGTGCGGATCCGCTTCTTGACGAAGTCGAGGAAGCGGACCGCTTCGTCCATCTCGTTCAGGATGTCCATCTCGTAACGGAGGTCGAACCAGTCGGCGGTTGCGGGGTTTGTGAGGAGCGAGTGGAGCGCGGCAGCGAGAAGATTGTTGCTGTCGCGGGAGGTCGTGTCGTAGATCCGGACGCCGCGCTGGCGTCCCGGCTCGCGCTTCGCCTGGAAGTTGCGTCGCTCGAGGCTGTAGTCCGAGATCTCCTGCCAGTGGGACTCCCAGTGGTGCCGGTCCCCTTCGAGCGTCCCGAAGTAGGTGCAGATCTTCTTCGCCTCTGCCTGGGAGATCGCCATCTACGCGCCCGCCCCTGGCTGGGGGCCGCCCGGGACGGCGGTCGAGCCGCCGAGGATCGTCTGCGCGACTTGCGGCTTCCCGAGAGTCTGCGGATTCAGGATGGTCGATCTGCGGCCTTGCTGGTTCGCGGAGGATCGCAGGGCGCGACGGCGGGCCTCTTCGGCCTGGGGGTCGCCGATCGAAGGCGGCCCTTTCGGCCCCTTCGGCTTGGTGGCGGCCTGCGCGGCGACGCCTGCGATAGCGATGATCGCGGGAAGCACAGCCATCATGACCCTCCGTCGAACGGATTCCAGTCGTGCTCTGCAACGGGCGCGTATCCCGCGACCGCCACCTGGGGCGTTCGCGCGAAACGTAGCATCATCACGGCCTGCCGCAGAGCCGAGAGCACGTCGTCGTTCTTCTTCACGATCTGGCCGTCCTTGCGGTGGTAGGTGCCGAACTCGTGCCAGAATTGCGTCAGATGCGAGAAGGCCTTGAACCGGCCGGTCTGCATGCGGCTCAGCAGGATGTGGACGCCGGCCTCTGGCGAGTAGCCGCCCTCCTTGAACGTCGAGTGCTCGCGCCACATCTTCAGGCCCTCCTTGCGGTAGACCTCGGCCACCGGACCCGAATCGCCCCAGTCGCGATGACCGTCGTGGGGCCAGAAGACCGGGATGCCCGACTCCATGTGCCGCTCCCCGTCCCAGGCCTTCAGGCTCGAAGCGTGGATCGCCGGGACCATCTGCTTTTCCTTGTAGCAGTTGACCAGGATCAACAAGTCCGATTCGCGGTCATAGGCAACTTCGACTGCCGCGAACGGGTGGTCGCCGTAGCCAAAGTCGACCGCGCGGGCGCGCAGCCAGTGAGTCGGTATCTGGAAGGACTCGATCTCGAGCGTGCTCTGCGGGACGGTGAAGATCTTCCCCTCGCCCAGCATCGGCAGCCCGCGAGAGCGGGCGTCGCGCTCGTGCTCCGGGTAGGCCGCGATGATCTGTGCCCGGTCGTCTTCGTCGTAATGCAGCGCCTCCGAGATGTCCATCGTCACGAGCCCGCGGTCCTTGGTGTCGGGCGTCGGGTAGAAGTGCGTCACGAGTTCCGACAGGCCGAGCAGCGGCGTCATCGTCGAGTAGATCACCCCGCCCGTTGCCGAGATGCGTGCGAGGCACTCCGTGTAGATGTCGATCGGGCACTCTTCGTCGAGCCAGATGCCGTCGAGCGTCATCGTCTGGAATGCCTTGCGGCCCTGTTCGTAGGCCTTGAACTGGCAAAACGAAAAGCCGCCCGTGACGTGTCGCACGAGGAACGAGTCGACGAGGTCGCTCATGCCGCGCGCCATCGTCGGTTTCTTCGCGAGTGCGGAACGCGGGACTGTCCCCGTGCCCCACTGGCCGGGGTCGCCTAACAAGATTCGCTGCGGCCCCGCGCGCACCTGTTCGTTGTTCGTGTTCGCGCACCAGAAGCGAGTCGGGCGCGTGAAGCGGCGTCCCTCCCACCAGTCCGGGTAGTCTCCGGTCAGGTGGTAAGAGGTTTCGTTGCCGGCGCAGAGGGTCTTGCCGAGCTGGTTGCCCGCGAGGAGGGCTCGCTCGCGCGTTCGCAGGTTGTGGAAGGTGAGCTGTTTAGGATACGGCGTGTAGCCGGCGATCTTCCGAAGGCTCAGGGCCTTCAGGATTCTCCCCATCTCCCGCAATTCGGAGTCCGAGGCGGGGCGCTCGCTGTCGGATCCAGGCTCGCTGCTCGTCGTCATTCATGTCCACCACGCGGAGGCCCACTTCGCCGGCAGCGGCGCGCACGAACTTCCGCAGATCCGCACCGGTCAGTTTTTCGAGCTCTGCATCGAGATTGTCGAGGATCAGCCGCTCGGCGAACATGCCGAGTTCCTTCCCGACGAGTTCGTAGCCTCGGTTCACGGCGGAAGCGTTGCCGCTCTCGCTCGCGCGCGAGATGTTGTCCTTCAGCCCGCCGAGCACCCAGGCGCGGTCGACCTTGGCGCGGTAGATGCCGTCCTCCCCGCACTCCTCTTGCAGCTCCGCGATGCGGGCAGCGATCTCGGGGCGGCCCATGAGTTCGGAGCCGCGCTTGCCGGCGTACTTGCGGCTGGTTTCGTAGCCGGCCGCAAGGTAGGCCTCCGTGCGCCGCATCCCCTGCATGGTGGCCCTGCAGAACTGCTCGTGTCGTTGGTTCTTCAGCTCGGGCATCGGTGTCGATCGTACCGTATTATCGCCCCATGCCTGCCAAACCCTACCGTCCGCCGCCGCTCGGCGCGATCGCGACCGGGCGAAATTCGGCCTTCAATATCCCGCGCAACACGCAAGGCCAGTATCCCTTCGAGGAGTTGGCGCAGTTCGTTGCGAACACCGCACTCCCTGGGGCACCGCTCGCTACCGATCGTCGGGGGCGGCCCATCGAGAAACCGCTCAGCGACACGCCGACGCGGGGGCTGCTCTTCCCGGGGCAGACCTTCACCGCGGGCCGTCCCCTGGTGGCGCCCTCGAGCCGAGGCCCCGGGTTCATCGCCGGGGCAGGCCCGAGCCTGCAGCCCGCCGGCTTCAACCTCGCGCTCGCCCACTTCACCGGGGCCGGGAACCGCAAGGTGTCCGGGACGGTGGATCGGGGCAGGTTCAACCAGAGCCACTTCGGGCCGCGCACCCAGACGCGCGACGAGCGGCTGGCCTCCGGATCGATCCGCCGCCAGAAGCTCTCCCCCAGAGGAACGACACTGGGCTGAAACGTAGAAGCCCCGCCCGGTGCGGACCTCGAGGCGGGGCTTCCTATGTGGGAGCCCTTGGGTGATGGATGAGGGCCTGGGGGGCCCTCGAGCTCCGATGTGGCACGGAGCTTGCCCCCGATTTCGCTTGACCGCAAGTCCTAGCTGTCAGACAATCCCCCCGTGTGGGCATGCGACTCGAAATCCAGAGACGCGGCCTCGGGCTTCTCACTGCCGGGGGGCAGAAGACTCGGGGCTACCCACACAGTCGGCCCGGGTCGGCGGAGTTTCTCTTTTGATTCGCCCGCACGCCCGGCAACCGAGGGTTCGCCGCCGCCGGAGCGATACACCATCGGTCCGCACGTACGCCCGCGGGCAAACCGGGGCGGCTGACTCTCGGGCGACCAAAGCGTCCGAAGCGACCGAAGTGGTGGTGCGGACGGTGCTGCTGCTGTTGATCCTCTTCAGCGTCGGCTACACCGTCGGGGCGTGCGTCACCATCAGCCAGATGCCCGAACCACCCGACTTCCCCGCGGCACGGATCATGCATTCAATCTAGTGTGTACGGATTTAATTGTGCACCTGGGGCCGTTTTCCGCGCCTATTTATCCGCACAAGGAGACCCGGCATGACCCAGCTCCCCCTGGATCTGCTCGGAGTCGTGCTCCGGCTGCCGCGGCCAATCGGTCCACCCGCGGAATCGGTCTTGACGGATCGGGGCGAGCAGCTCATGCTGTTCGACTTGGGCGATGCAGCCACATACGAGAACGCGGCATGAGCGACGACGTGCAAGATCGCCTCGAGCACCTCGAGCTTCTCGTCCTCTCCGTCCTCCGTCACGAGTCCGACCCGACCTGCCCTCACTGCGCGCGCATCCGCGCGCTCGACGCACTGCTCTCCCAGGCGGATGCCGCATCGCCCTTCCTGCAGGCAAAGATGCGATGAGCGCCCCGGCCACGCGCAAGCACACGCAGAAGACGAGCGAACGCTCGATGACGAAGCGACAGCTCGCGCACAAGAAGTCCGCCAAGACCCAGAGCGTGCAGCGCGAGGCCGCGCACGTCCTCTTGACGCACCGCCCCGGCGGAAAGATCTGGTTCGGGCCTTGGAGCCCGGAGCAAGAAGGAAGTCTCTGAGAGCGACTTGAAAGATCGCCGAGTAGGGTGCCTGTCGGGTGAGACCGGCAGGAAAGGCAGGCCACTTGGGGTAGCCGCGTATGAGCCCAGGCCCCACTGGCTCTCCGAACTCAAATTGGACGCAAGGTCCGGGGTGAGGGGTGAAGTAGCGTGAACCGACGTGAAAGTGTCTATCCGTGGTTGTGCTGGTTATTTCGCGGGCGGCTGCCTTGGACCAGTGAACACGGCTTGCTCAGAGACCTCTCGACATAGGCGACTTGGCCCTCTGATGGCTTTTTCCCTCGGCTGACGCAGCAGAGGGCTGGGACTCCGTCCGCCTAACACTCGGAGCCGGACCGGAAGCTGGGACGAGATCAGCTCAGGCGACGATCCCAGATCACCTGCGTGTAGCGCCTGCGGAACACGACCCCGAGGCACACCTGGCACCACCATGTCACCACGTCGCGATCCTTCGAGCAGCGCAGTCTCTGGTACCGATCGCACAGGCACGCAGCGGTCATAGATCTCCTCGCTGCCGCCGCAACTCCTCGATCACCATGACCAGCAACTCCGACAGCAGCTCGAGACGCGAAACCAGAGCGGCTGTCTGCCTCCACGAGTCCGAGCACGGCGTCGCGCCGAAGGGACCCTCCTCCGCCGTCGCGATAGACAGCATGTCCGCCAAGGTGGGAACCCCGGTCAGCACCTCCATCTGAGCGAGCGTGGCCTCGCTCTCCCTGTAGTCGTCGCCAACGACCTTCATACTCCTCCTCTCCAAAGCCTTCCGACTCCGGCAACAGACCGCCGCCCCCCAGCGCACAGCCGAGCAACCTGCCCGGCCTGATCCACCACACCTCACGACTGACCGAAGTGAGGGCCGTGCGTGCGCCGCAGCGGGAGACGGCGGCCGAGGAGCACCCTAGCACATGCTGCTAAGCGTTGCGGTCGAAATGCCAGGAAAGATGCGTGGGTGGTGCGTCCAACGGGCGCGCGAAATCGAGCTCGGGGGGTGCCGGCCTCCTGCGCTTTTCTTGCCGGCTGAGGCGAGCCTAGGGGCACCTAGAGACCGGATCACCTCGCTACTCCTGAAGTAGCGAGTGGCTGAGGCGCAGCAGAGCGCACCTAGGGCTCTGGGATGTCGGCCCGTCGCACCTCGGGGCCCAACGGCGGCAGCTGGCGATAGCTGAGAACGCGCACGTCGGTCAACAGCGCATTTCCGCCCTTAGACCGGCCACAACCCGGCTCGCACGCCCTCGCTGGCTCCCGGCGGCCGGACCGGCACCCTGCTAGCAGGGCTCGAGATAGCTTCCCAGGAAGGTAGTTTGAGCGGGCGATCGGGCTC
>Ga0307379_10002566_pt1 | contig 26814 bp, 21 predicted proteins | sample UN2MG_FD_202237 | JGI IMG/M metagenome (GOLD analysis project Ga0307379, IMG submission 202237) | Soil microbial communities from Risofladan, Vaasa, Finland - UN-2 | ecosystem: Environmental > Terrestrial > Soil > Coastal area > Acid sulfate soil | place: Finland: Risofladan, Vaasa | collected...
CCGGGCCACGTATGGCACCTTACTCATCGGTGTCATAAAAAGGAATTTCTGCTTAAATTTAACAGAGATCGACGTCGATGGTTGCAATGGCTGTTTGAGGCGAAGAAGCGTTACGGAATCAGTATATTGAACTATATGGTGACCTCAAACCATATCCATCTTCTTGTAGTGGATGGTGGCGGACGAGATGTTATTCCAAAATCAATTAAGTTGGTTGCCGGTCGAACTGCTCAAGAGTACAACCAAAGAAAGAATCGGAACGGTGCCTTTTGGGAAGACCGTTATCATGCAACTGCTGTATCAAGTGACCGCCACCTGATTCAATGCATTGTATATATTGATTTGAACATGGTGCGTGCCGGCGTTGTCACCCATCCATCAGAATGGGATTTCGGCGGGTATAATGAACTTCAGAATCCTCGTCAAAGGTATGCATTAATAGATTACAAGCGTTTAATGGATCTTTTGCATATCTCAACTGTTGATGATCTCAGAAACTCTCATAAAAAGTGGGTTGAAGAAATTCTCAAGACACAAAGTTATGTTCGAGAGAGCAAATGGTCTCAAAGCATCGCTGTTGGAAATAAGAGTTTTGTCGAAAGCATAAAAGAAAAACTCGGCATTCGGGCAAAGGGTCGCAAGGTAGCGGATTCGAAAGATTTGTATCATCTTCGTGAAGCGCAGGCTGCTTACAATAGCAATTTTACCCCTGAAAATGGCGTTTTAAGAGCTAAAAACACCTATTTTTGGAGCGTTAATTCATAAATATCAACAAGTTCACGTGGCCCGACCCCAATTGTTGGCGCTGCCCGTTTCATTGTCTTGCTGAACTTAGGGGACAAACGGGGTTGAATTTAGGCGTTTCTTTTTTCATTTGCTTGTTGTAATGAAGTCACATACCACGTCAAGCCAGACAGATGCCGAGTGCGCTTCATCATATTATTGCTGCTATGAATCAAACATTCAGCCTTATTTACAGACAGTTGCGATATTTATATGATCTGCAACATCCGCATCTGTGTTATCTTCCTCTACTATCTCTTACATCACAAAGCAAAAACACGTCACAGCTTTGCACTTCATGTTCCTTCAGACGGTCTCTCACGGTTCCACCCCGATGACAGGATCTATGACTTGCTTTCGGCTAATACCTTTGTTAATATATCAAAATCTTAACAGGGTTCACGTATATGGTGTTTCATCCCACCTGTCTGCGTGTGAACACGCACAGGCAGATAAGTTTACGCCTATGCTGGGGCGGGCGTACATGAGCAAATCCATCGGACGGCTTTCAGACGCAGATGATCTGCCTGTTCGACGAGACAAAGAAATATTTACACATTAACCTAAATAAGTTATCGTTTATTTATGTTGGAATATAACTATACGGAATATTTTGAAAATGAGGTATTACGAAAACGGCCTTATTTAAAAAAGGAGTGGTGTATTCAGGTGATAGAAAATCCCATCAAGGTTGAGCGTCAAGAACATAACCGTTTTCGATTTTGGGGAGAAATCAAAGAACTTGGTGGAAGTGTATTAAGAGTAGTAACGCTTGATGATAAGAAAACTATTCATAATGCCTTCCCTGATAGGAGGTTCAGACCATGAAACTAAATTATTATCATGAAACAGATTCGCTCTATATTGATCTGTCTTCTAAAACAAGCAAGGAAAGCATAGAAGTATCCGAAGGTGTCGTTATAGACTATGATAAAGATGGTCATATAACAGGGATTGACATTGATAATGCAAGTCGCAAAATCGATCTTAAAGAAATTATTCTGAACAAAATACCCGCACAACTTCAAGCAATCACGGCTTAATCAAAAAAACGTTGAACCAGTCAGTTTGTTCACCTGACTGGAAAAGCCGGGGCGTTTTTCGCATCAACATCATTTTGTGTAAAACCTTACATCTACCAATTTCATTATGACTTTTCCGGCCGGTGACTTCAAAGTTAATATAGCTGCTATCAAACATTCAGCTTTGTTCACAGACAGTTGCGATATTTATATGCAATCTGTGGCATTGGCATCTACAGCATAATTGGATAGTCAATAAATTATTGATAAAATGGGATGATTAATGTTTTAATCCTGTCAAAAAAATCTCTTTAAAAGAGCTAACTTGTTACGATAAATCGAATAACAGACAATAGAACTCATGGAATCTTTAGGAAAATGGTCGATAAATAATCGTGTTACGGTAAATCTAATCATGATTTTTATCATTGTGGCCGGACTCATTACAGTCATGAATATGCGCAGGGAGCTTAATCCCCAGTTTGCTCTTGATATGATAAATATAAGCGTGGTTTACCCCGGGGCGAGCCCTGAAGATGTTGAGGAGGGTATATGCATTAAAATTGAAGAAAAAATCAAGGGTATTGAGGGCATAGACCGCACATTTTCCAATGCCTACGAAGGCATGGGATCGCTGACGGTTGAACTTGATTTAGATGCAGACAGCCGGAAAGTACTGGATGATATCAAGGCAGAGATTGATCGTATTGATACCTTTCCGGAGGATGCCGAGGACCCTGTTATTACTGAAATAATAAACCGGAACCCTGCTATAACCGTTGCCGCATATGGTGATGTTTCTGAAAAACTCCTGAGGGAGGTTGCCGAAAGAATCAGGGACGATCTTACCGACACCGGACCCATCTCTCTGGCAGACCTTGTGGGAGTTAGAGACTATGAGATATCCATAGAGGTATCGGAAGAAAACCTTCGGCGATACGGCATTTCATTCGATGATGTTGCCAGGGCAGTTAAAACCGGTAGTGTCGACCTCCCGGGCGGAACCATCAAAACTTCTCAGGGAGAAATCCTCGTAAGGGCTAAGGGGCAGCTTTATACCGGCAAGGAATTTAAAGAACTTCCTCTTATTACACTGGAAGACGGCACCGTTGTTCGGCTCGGACAGGTTGCAACCGTTATAGATGGTTTTGAAGATATTAACATGAAAGCAAGGTTTAACGGCAAACCCGCGGCCCTTGTCCAGGTAAACAGAACAAACACGGAAGATCTTATACTGGTTTCAAGAACCGTCAGGGATTATGTGGAAAAACATAGAGGTACAATGCCTGAAGGGGTCAAACTTGCCATGTGGTTTGATCTGTCGCTGCTTGTTCAGGACAGGATTGACATGCTTCTCCGGAACGGGGCTCAGGGAATTGTACTTGTTTTTATTGCGCTGGCGCTGTTTTTAAACCTGCGTCTGGCATTCTGGGTCTCTATCGGCATACCCGTATCTTTTATGGGAGCCTTCCTGGTTCTTGATTATAACGGTGAAACCATAAACATGATCTCTCTTTTTGCTTTTATTATGACATTGGGGATACTGGTTGATGATGCAATAATAATTGGAGAGAACATATATACGCATTTCAGCAGGGGGAAGTCGCCTGCGAGAGCTGTGATTGATGGAATAAAGGAGGTCGGCGGTCCGGTTGTAATGGCTGTCAGCACCACCATAGTCGCATTTATACCACTGCTTTTTATTACAGGTATAATAGGCAAATTTATTGCTGTTATGCCCAGAGCCGTGATAGCGATTCTGATAATATCGTTAGGAGAAGCCCTTATCATGCTGCCGGCTCTCTGACCGGCGCCCTGACAAGATCAGCGCTAAAAACAGACAGCAGACCCTCCTGGCACGAGCGGATAAGGGTTAAAGTTGAACAGTTGCTTAACGTTGTGATTGAGAAGTATTATACTCCGGCTTTAAAATATGTAGTAAAAAACAGATACTTTGCTTTTGCTGTTGGTCTGGGAATGCTCATAATAAGCCTCGGCATTGTAGCCGGCGGTTATGTGCCATTTGTGTTTTTCCCAAAAGGTGAAAGTGACTGGATTATTGCAGAGGTCGGCTATCCCCTTGGAACGCCATATGAAGTAACCGAAAAAACAATCGAACATTTAGAGAATCAGGCTTTTAAGTTAAATGATTATTTTGGCAAGCGTTTAGGAAATAATGGCGGCCTGGTAATAAATACATTTGCGCTGGTCGGCATGATTCCAAGAAGAGACTGGAAACCGGGTGAGACCGGCGGGCACTGCGGTGAGGTCTGGATAGAACTTGTGCCGTCGGAAAAAAGACGTGATCTTTCTGTAAATACGGTTTTAAACAAATGGCGAGGTTTAACCGGAGAAATTCCCGGAGTGGAAACGCTGACATTTACAACTCTTGAAGGTGGACCCGGGGGAAATCCTATTGAAATACAGCTTGTCGGCGGCGCCGACTTTAAGCAATTGAGACAGGCTGCAGATGAGTTAAAAACCGAAATCCAAACTTATCCCGGCACCTTTGCTGTTACAGATAATTTTAAGCCTGGAAAGGAGGAAAGGCAGGTTAAGATAAAAGAAGGGGCGAAATCTCTTGGGATAACCATGAGCGATATTGCAAGACAGCTTCGCCAGGCATTTTATGGAGATGAGGCTCTCCGGATTCAGAGAGGCAGAGATGATTTAAAGGTGCTGGTTAGATATGCGGAACCAGACCGGCGAAGCATTTCAGGCATTGAGGATATGCGCATCAGGACAATTGACGGACAGGAGATTCCCATCGAAGAGGTTGCGGATATTACCCATGGAAGATCTTATTCCGTAATTCACAGGGTTGATAGAAAACGTGTGATAACTGTTATTTCGAATCTTGATGAATCAATTGGAAATGCAAGCAAGATTGTGGCTGATCTTAAAAAGGATTTTTTCCCAAAGCTGATTGGGCGCTATCCTGGATTAGAATACGATTTAGAAGGTCAGGAGAAAAGGACCAGAGAATCGCTTGGAAGCCTGAAAAAAGGATATGTACTTGCACTTATGGGAATCTTTCTTTTGCTCGCAAGCCAGTTCCGTTCTTATATCCAGCCTGTTATAATAATGATGGCCATACCTTTCGGCCTGATCGGGGCGATTGCAGGTCATCTTGTTATGGGCTTGCAGATTACGATGATAAGTATTTTCGGTATTGTGGCCCTGTCCGGCATAGTTGTAAACGATTCACTTATACTGATAGACTTTATTAACAGGGCGTCTAAAAACAATGAGGAAATTGAAACAGCTGTTATAGAATCCGGAAAAGTCAGATTCCGGCCTGTATTGCTTACATCAATAACAACCATCGCTGGGCTTCTGCCCCTTCTTCTTGAGCGGAGTTTCCAGGCGCAATTTCTTATACCCATGGCCGTCAGCATAACCTTTGGACTTCTTGTTGCCACAGTTTTGACACTTCTATATGTTCCAAGCCTTTATCTTATTGTAAGGGATGTCAGGAATATATTTGCAAAGCCCGTGTCTTAATATTCTTGTGCTTTAGCCATGCCTTTAGTGCCTTTGCTTTAATCACCAGTTACTATTGAACTACCAGGTGGCGAAGTTAGAAGATATTGTAAAATGAGGAAATGTACTTTAATTTTTCATACTCTTCCGAAGCCTTTTTTTTGTCCGTTTTATCATATATTTTGATCAGCTTTAACCGGGTTCTTCTCTGGCCAGAGTTGATCTCAAGTGATTTTTTATATGCCAATATCGCCCCCTTTATTTGCCTCTGGTGCACCAATATATCCCCTATCAGTTCGTATTTGGATGCGACGGCAAATGAATTCTCGGGGATCTTATCAAGACAGGAAACTCCCTTCCGAACATCTCCCTTCCTGTAGTATTTTTCCACCAGGCAAAGATTTGCAAAGGCGGAAAAAGGCTTGTTCATCCGGGACGATTTTTCCCAGTATTCTATGGCTTCATCTTCAAATCCCTTTGAATCAAGAATTATGGCATGGGTGTTGTAATATGCTGTAATATCGTTAGTACCCTGAACCGGAAGAAACTCTATAACAAAAAAAACTGCGGCTATTGCTGTATAGATAACAATCCTGTTGAATTGCCAGTTTCGTATATACGAAAGGATATTGGTGATCCCCATTACCGCAAAAGGTATTAAAATAATCAACATCGGCACCCGGAGCCGCATACTGGTATAAAAAGTAATGAGTGTGAATGCATAGAGAAAAAAAATTGAGCATACGGCCAGCGATTTTTTTGACCCCGCAATATTTGCCGCCATTCCGGCCATGCCAAAGGGAAGAATCAACCAGAAACTGAAAAACGGCAGATTGAAGAACGGTACGAAGTTGCCGATGAATCCTATATTGTAATGGTCTCCTGCTTCGAACCGGTTGAAAAAGACCAGTGCCTTCTGAAATATTTTCCACAGAAAGGCGGCTGGCCGTTCCAGGGCTTCTTTGATTACTTGATACGTCCAGTAAGATGAAGCCTCCTGAGAAGACAATTTTTTGTTTGACCTCCTGCTTGCCTCGATAGTGAACTGTACGCCCTGTTCAAAGGGCGACGATGAGGCAAAAGGAACCGGCCTGTAATATGGGTCCGGATTTTGGAGATTATTCCCCAGGTAAAAGTTGTAGCCGGAGTGGGAGGTAGCCAGTGCGATTTCGCCGGAAACCAGGTAATTTCTGACCATAAAAGGAGATATCGCTATAGAGAGCCCCGCCATATAGACCGCAAGATGCGCAGTGAGGAGCTTCAGAGAAGATTTATCTTTGTATATGCTGAGAAAAATGACAACCAGTATGAGCGGAAGAATGATGACAAAATTGCCCCGTACATTGAGCATAAGGCCGGCCGCCATTCCAAGAAGAAATACTTTAACAATCGATTTTTCGTTCAGGATTGCCACAAAAAGATAGATGGTCAGGGCAAATAAGAAAAGAGACAGCGATGTTTTTAAGGGTACGATGCTGTAAAAGATAAACGGCTCGTAAAGAGCGGCGATAAGACAGGCAAAAAGGCCTGTCAACCGGGTTGCCATCTCTTCACCGATACGATAGACCAGATAACAGGTAAGCACTCCAAGGATAATATTCAGGATTCTGACATATAAGATATCCGGCGAAAATATCTTATAGACAAGGGCGATAACATACGCCGGGAGGGGGGAAAATTCATAGACAGACACCGATTGATAGGCCCCTTCCGCTATGTTTGTGGCCCAGACATGATAAATCCCTTCATCCAATAAGGGAAAATCAAAATAGATACTGTCTTTTAGATTAAGAAGGGCAGCTACCCTTACAATAAGAGCGAGAAGAAGAATAGCCGATACTAATAAGCAAGGGTATCTGTCATGTAAATTAGCAAACCTACCGGCAAATCCGGGTTTAATTTTTTCTTCCATTATTGTTCTGCCGCAAACAAAAAAATAAAGGCCGCAAGAACCGGCTACGTTCATACGGCCTTTCTGTAATCAACGGCCTTACTAAACACCTATAGAGACAGGAAAAATCACTAATAGTCCTATGGAGTCGTTTTCGTATCGCTCACGAATGATCCGACGACATGAGCGCCACCGTAACCCATCTGATAGACCCCGCCCATCGCCTCGGCGCCGGGACCATAGAAGGAGCCATAGGCCGACCCGGCCGCATACGGGTTACCACCAATGGCACCAATGGTATAGGTCCCGGAAGTCACCTCAAAGTGACCGCCGGGAGTATTGTTAATGTTTCCCACACCACTGCTAATGTGAGCTTCATGGTCGTTTCCGGCGACATCGAGCGTGAAATTCGACAGTTGATTTGTCTCCGCAGCAAAGTTAACGTCGGTACTGAATGTCCCGCCCATATGAGCACCGTCGCCGCCGGAAGTCCAGTATGTCCCGTAGGCAGGACCACTGTACCTGTATTCGCCGTCCGGAGGCAGAATTTCCGTATTGTCACCACAGACGTAATAACCGCGGTTATAGAAATAGTGATCAACAGGAGGATTAATACCAACAGTCATCGCAACAGGCTGTGTCCAGTATCCCCATTCCATGTATGCATTATAATTAACCTCTGGCTGGATTACGGTTTCTGAACCTGACCATAAATCGCCAGAATATGATAAAACCCACTCCTTAATTATCTTTGGGCTATTCGTCCCATCCATTTTAACATAAGTACTATATTCTTCACCACCAACCTCATCTGCTCTGACATCCGCAGAATCAAAATCCTGCGGCGTGGTGCTAATGAAAGTTGCTTTCCAATATAAACCGTCGGGGTTATAGGTCAGCATTCCTGTGTAATAACCGTTATGGGTCGCCGGACAGCTCGATTTATCACCCTTGAATATACCGACAGCTCCCGTGTTTGAGCTTGTATGATACATTCCCCAGTTACCGCCAATGTAATCGGCACTGCTTCCGTAAAAAGACCCGTAACACATCTTGTCATCTGGGGTCTCACCATTGAGATCCCATGTGTCCCCTGTGATCTGGAAGTAGCTGCTGCCCGAAAAAGACCCTGTGGCGTCGGTGATTGAGGCCGATGTTGACTCGTCGTTCGACAAAACACTCAAATCAAAATCGCTTATCGCGGCAGTACTAAAATTAACATCACAGCTGAATGTCCCCGTCATATTGGTACCACTGCCTGATGACCAGTAAGTACCGTATGCATTTCCGCTATAGTAAGCCGATGCCGTACTCGGCATGGTCGCCGTATCATCACCGAAGATATAATATCCCCTGTTGTCCACGAGATAATCCACGCTATCTACGGTAAATTTCGTAGGTATGGTCCAGTAACCCCATTCGAGCAGGTAATCACTATCTTCGCCACTGATATGACCCAGTTCGCTATGATTTATCGCATGGTTGTCTCCAAGATCTCCCGAGTTTTTCGATCTGGAATCGAACATTGCCCATTTTGCATAAGGATTGTCCAAAATATATCCAGGACCGGCCCTCATGTAATCGGATGAAGTATCCTTACTGCCCCTTGCCCAAATATTATCACCATTAAAATCCTGACGAGTCTTGCTGGCAAATACTTCCTCCAGGCTGGAACCGGATTGATTGGTAAGCATTCCCGAAAAATAACCGACTTGTGTTCCCGTTGCATTCGTTTTCGGATCTGTGACAGGATCTGTAACAACCTTTTCATCTTCTTCTTTTGTGGTCTGCTGCTGCGTCACATCGGTAGACGTGGTTGTATCACCGGTATCCGTACTGCCATCGTCTCCACCATCTCCGTCTCCGCCATCGTCTCCGGCACCACCGGCTCCCTCATCACCCTCGCCTCCATCCGGTGCTGACGTGTCATCCTGAAACAGCCGGCTCAAACCTTCCGGGGTGGGGTTCACCTCGCCGGCGCCCGTGGTAAACATATTAACAAATTCACCGGCCGACAATGTCACGCTTTCTCCGGTTACCGTAGATGTAACCGTCACCGTTCCATCAAAACTGTACACCACCGTGTAGCTGCCAACCGTGGTAGTACCATCGCTACCGGCCTGGGCAAGCCTGACCCATCCCGTTTCCGAAGCATCGGCAAGATAAATCGGTCTTGATGCTGCAGATTCACCCTCGACCTTCTTTACCTCAACACCAAATTTCGTTCCCCTGATGCCGGCCACGGCCGTTGGGGTTTCAACCGACATATCCGCTTTCCTGTAACGGAACAGTTTCAGGGCATAGAACATTGCCTTGCCTTTAACCACGCTGAAGACCGACTTCTTTTCCTTTAGTTCAAGGTTGGTGATAAATTCCTTTACCCCTACATTGGTGTTTTCACTCATGGTTATCAGATTGTCATCGAGAAACTTCAATCGGCAGCGGGATTCTTTCAGTGTAAAGATAACATCCTTTTCAAAGATCTTATCTCCAGGAGCCGCAAAGTAGGCCTGTCCTGAATCCCCATGCCTCATAACCACATGGCCGACCATGGTCTGTATGACGCCCGCTTCTTTCGCATCGAAGCTGATAAAATAATCTTTTATATCCAGACCTTGCAGCTCATCAGGAAGCATATCTGCCGGCACCGCATTTCCCCTGTTCGGGGCAGCGCCCTCTTGAGCAAGCAAGGTTTGCGATCCTCCTGACAAAAAAGTCAGGACAGCAAATATTATAAAAATACGGAGTTTCATGATGATCTCCCTGTTTCAGTTAAAATTTAAACCCAACATTAGTAGTGTAAGTAGTTTTATCAAATTCGTAAAGCAAGGCGTTTGAGACATTATCTGTATAACTGAAGGTAAACGTTGCAAAGAAGTGTTTTAAGAACTCCTGACTTAGCACCGCTATTATGTCGTTTTGTTTGTCTTTCCGATCCCGACTGTACAGAATCGGTTTGTCTTTATAATCTTTTTCAGTATGCCTGTACCGGATAAAAAATTCGGTTTTTTCTGCAAGCCTGACTAGATAGGATAATGAATGGTAATAGGCGTCGTAACAGAATCTGCGCCCCTCTGCATTGCAATTTTCACGTCCCCATGCTGCAGAAATAATATGACGTCTATCGCCAAGATAGATGCTTGGGCTTATCTCGTACAGGTATTTATTGTTGTCAAAGGAAGCGTTTGTCGTCTCATAATAGAATTCTTTACTAAAGGAATAATTGCCGGCAAGGCTGAAATAAGGACCAAAATAATGTTCATAAGATGGATCTACATGGAAGACGTGGGAAAGACGCTCACTCCCATAATATTGTTCTTTATATCCTACCGGAAACTTCACAATATCGCTCCGGCCTACCCACCAGGGACCGGTAGTAAAGTCAACCATCATAAAATTAAATTTGGAGTAGCTCTGGTAAGCGCTGTTATAAAATGCGCCGGTTGTGTTCCACATCAACCCCCTTTTTTCGTAAAAGTCATATAACACGTTGCCCATCAGGTTGGTGATAAGCGCCTCATCCCGCAATTTAATGGATTCATCTCCAAGGGTTAATGTTCCTCCCACCACAGCAAGTTCCCTCTGGTTGGGGCCGGCGCTTGCGTTGTCATCAAACTGCAGCCCCTGAGAAAACCGAACATGCCAGGAAGTTTTCTTTGTGCTTTCCTCGATTGCGGCAAGAAGCTTTTCTATGTTTTTCTGAACGGTCTCAGGAGGCTTTGCCGCCTTGACAATTTCAACCTCTGAACGAGCCTCATCGTAACGCTGCAGCTTGAAATAAGACATTGCCAGTTCCAGCCTTACTCTGTGCAGAGCAGGATTGATTTCAAGCATTTTCTTGAATTTTTCAATACCAAGCAGGGTCTCTCCGACCTCCATGGCGCTTGTTCCAAGCCACCACATTATGTCCATGGTTTCCACCTGGCCGGCTATCTCCTTGAATATATCTAATGCCTGGCCGAATTTCCTGTCATAATAAAGAGTCAATGCCTCGGCTAACTTTTTGTCAAGGGCATTAATTTCTTCCGGGCTCATCTTATGGAGTTTTTCAACAGCCTTTTTGTTAACATTCTCATTGGTTTCCATCTCCGGGCTGTCTGAAAAATCTGCGGCCTTAACTACAGCAGATGGAATTAAAAGAAAAGAAAGGATGGAGAAAAAGACAATTGTAAAATAGAATTTGAACCTAAATCTAAAATACATGGCTTCCTCTTTTTTTGAGGGTGAAGTGATTGGGACATTGCCTTTAATTAATTTAGATAAATCAATTTTAATTAACCGAATTTGGACTATAATGTCAAATAAAATATAGACAGATTGACAACCTGGTAAAAAATCAGGAAATTAACTATGATTGATTTTTTATAGTATTATAGAGATCAAAAGCCTTTTCCGGGGTCTCGTTATCATGGACAACAGCACGTACTGCCTGGATCATCGCGACAGGAGACTCGGACTGGAAGATATTGCGTCCCATATCAACGCCGCTGGCACCCTGCTGAACTGCGTTATAAGCCATTGTTAAGGCGTCAAGTTCAGGTATTTTCTTCCCCCCGGCCATGACAATGGGAACAGGGCAGGAGGATGTGACGGTCTCAAAGCCTTTTTCAATATAGTATGTTTTTATATAATTTGCTCCTAATTCAGCGCAAATCCTGACAGCGAGCCTGAAGTAGCGCGCATCGCGGTTCATATCCTTGCCGACTGCAGTGACAGCCAGGGTCGGAATTCCATAACGCATTCCCATATCCACCATGGTGGTCATGTTTTTAATCGATTCTCTTTCATGTTCGCCGCCGATGAATACCTGGACAGCCATGGCGCAAACATTGAGACGTATGGACTCCTCGATATCCACGGCAATATCTTCGTTGGAAAGTTCCTTTAGAATGCTTGTCCCGCCGGAAACTCTCAGGACAATGGACTTTGTCGTTGTCGGAGGAACAATGCTCCTTAATATGCCGCGCGTTAACATAAGCGTGTCCGCATAAGGAACCAATGGAAGAATGTTTATGTCAATCCGTTCCAGGCCTGTGGTCGGGCCCTGGAAATAGCCGTGGTCTACAGCCAGCATGACTGTGCGGCCGGATTCAGGGTTAAAGATCCGGGCAAGCCGGTTTTTAATACCCCAGTCCAGAGAATTTGATCCTTTAAGGAAAAACCCTTCTGTTTTCTGGGGAATATCTGAATAAAACTTTTTAGCCTCTTTTATTTCATCTATATCAGGCATTTTTGCTCTCCTTTCTATATTATGTTTTTTTTACCACCAAGCATGAAAAACACAGAAAAAATCAAAAATCAATCCATAAGTCGCATTCCTGTTCCATGCATCAGCCCAGCCATGAGTCCATACACTCCGCTTGTTCAAGCCCGAACTGCATTGGTTTCACTTATACTCTTTACAACAGGAACTATTCGCCGATGCTTTGGACAGTCAAATTCCTCCATATCGTCTTGATATTATAAACTGGAATGTATATTAATATAGTCCAGTTGGGTATACATTTCCCAACAAAAATAATAATATTTGGATTCCCGCTTTCAAGGAAGTGATAGAAATAAACATGCATGTTAAAAAACTGAAGAAGGACCTTGACACCCTTTATCATCAGTATAACTGGCGCAGATATGTTCATCCTGATCCGCTTGAATTTCTGTATTTATATGAAGAGACAAGAGATCGAGAAATTGCCGGCCTTATCGCATCTTCACTTGCATACGGCAGGGTAACTCAGATTTTAAAAAGCGTTTCTATTGTGCTCAGCATTATGAATCCGTCTCCTTATCTGTTTTTGAAAAATTCAACTCATACATCAATTAGCAAGGCTTTCGAGGGTTTTATACATAGATTTGCCTCCCAGGAAAATCTTGCGGCTTTCCTTTCCGGGATTAAAAACGTGATCGATAAATTCGGTTCCCTTAATAAATGTTTTTTAGATGGTTTTTCAAAAGACGACGAAAATATTATTCCTGCCATGACTTTTTTTTCAACTCAACTTATTTATGGAAGAAATAAACCAGGCCATCTTGTGGCCCAGCCCAAAAAAGGAAGCGCATGCAAGAGAACGAATCTTTTTTTGAGGTGGATGGTTAGAGAAGACAGGGTCGACCCTGGCGGATGGACGGGCATACCATTATCTAAGCTTGTAATCCCTCTTGATATACATATGCATAGAATAAGCCTTGCCTTAAAGTTTACAAAGATAAAGCAGGCCAACATGGCGTCTGCTCTTGAAGTAACATCTAATTTTAAAAGACTTGTGCCTGATGATCCAGTAAAATACGATTTTGTACTCACAAGATTTGGAATAAGACATGATATGGATATTGATCAATTATTTGACTTTTTGCGAGTCCATCAAACCTAATGGTTTGTTGTCTGATTGGTTAATTTTCCAACAGACCGATTACCAAATCATTGGCAGGAATATCTTTCATGTTCTTCGAATAGTATGAAAATACAATTTTTCCTGTTTTGCCTATTATAAACAGAGCAGGCATAAGCCCTAATTTTGTAAGCTTCCATTCCTGTTTATATAGTTCGGCAAGTTTATGATCAGGATCCGGGATACCATAAAATGGCAGTTTGTTTTTTGAGAAATATTTTGAGGTTTTTTCAATATCATGCGGAGCTACAACTACAATCGATGCGTTTTTAGCAACAAATTTACTGTAATCTTTTTTCATCTGATCCAGATGACTCCGAGCATACGGTCAGCTGAAGCCACGGATAAAAACAAGAACAATCAGACCGGCTTTTTTCAGATTTGAAAGACTGATGCTGTCATTGTTATATGTATGAGCAGTAAAATCAGGAGCCTTATCATCTTTTTCAAGCAATTTAGTATTGTTTAACATGTCAGAATAATTTTCCTTTATAAAAAAGGCTATAAAAAAGGCTGGGCGGAAACCAGGCAGGCAAAATTGAGCATTCCCCAAAGATCTCACTGCACATATTCTCCCATTTTTCCCATATTCTTCAGATGACGGTTTTTCTATTAGTGACTTTTATTCGGTAAATCCAAACCTTGGATCATGGGAGGACATTAAATCGTTGAGCGGCAATTTTCAGGAAAAAACAACCGGCCTTTCATCCAAACGCTTTTTTTGAAATACTGGAACTTGATCCAAAAGTATTTGTCATTTCAAGATATTGCAAAGAACAGACAATATGAGACCTTTGAAAGATGTACAATTTCGTTCAATATCAAGGCGCGTGAGAATTTTAACCGCAGGAATACATTGAGTATTTTGAGGATTAAAATCCGAACGCAACGCAGAGATTGGGCGAAAGGGGGCGTTTTGCAAAGGTCTCAATATATGCATTAACAAATATTTCATCAACACATGTTTCTGTATCATTGCCGAAAGACAGCGGCGATTTTGATATGAAAGACCTTCTTAGCGGAAAGATATTTAAGGCGGATTCAATCGGCTTAAATTCTTACCAGTTTGCGTGGCTTATCACACAAAAATAAATCATTATTGATTGTTGATTTTATTCCTTAACTTACCGGAGCATTTAAATGTAACAACCTTTCTTGCCCTCAGCGTCAGGTCGTCACCTGTTGCAGGATTTCGGCCTCTTCGTTGTGTCTTGTTTTTTACGCAGAATTTGCCAAACCCTGAAACCAGGACATCATCTCCCTTTTCCAGAGTGCTTTTAATAATTTCCATAAGAGATTCGATGATATTGATGGCTTCTTTCTTGGTAAAACCAAGCTCATAAACCTTTTCAACAATATCGCTCTTGGTTAATGCCATGGTGCCTCCTAAAAGAACTTGCTACGTTATTATCAATAATGATATATTTATATAATTAGCTTATTTTATTATGATTCTTTCTTTAACCTGCAAGGACAATTTTATTTATTCAGATTTTTCAACTAAAAGCAACTTTAAATTTACTATTTATAAATTTTTTTGGGTGCAAACAGACTGTAAACCGACGATAAAAAGCGTATAACTTATTAAATATACAACTATTGAATATATGTCAAGATACTTTGGAGCCGACGGGCGGAGTCGAACCGCCTACCTGCTGATTACGAATCAGCTGCTCTACCGACTGAGCTACGTCGGCCTAAATATCAGCCCGATAAATAAGAAAGCACTACTTTGTTTATGGACCTAAATCAAGAAAAAAGTTTGCTTAAGTCCTTAATTGATTTAATTCCTCGCAGAAATTCCGGAATTGAGTGCGCAGGCCTGTCCGGGTCTGACAGGGCATTCCTTGTTTCCAGAATATACACGGAGCACAGGATGCCTGTTGTCGTTGTAGCAGCTTCGTCAAAAGATGCTGAAATGCTTTTGGAAGATTTGTGCTTTTTTTCAAAAGATATTCAAAAGGCCTCAATATATTTTCCGCCTTATAATATTTTGCCGTTTAAGCGTTTGTCATATCACAACGAAACAGCGGCAAGGCGGATAAGCGCTCTTTACCGTTTGATAGAAGGTGAAATGCCGCCGGTTGTGGTTACAACTGCAAGTGCCCTGCTGCAAAGACTCATTCCAAAGCTTATGCTGAACGATTATGCTGAGCTTATAATGGCTGGTGAAGATATTGACCGGGATCTTTTGATAGAAAAACTTATTGCCGGAGGTTATGTTCGAGCCGCAATTGTGGAGGAGCCCGGGGATTTTTGTGTTAGAGGCGGGATTTTGGATATTTATTCTCCGATGTATTCAGATCCGCTAAGGATCGAGCTGTTTGGAGAAACCGTGGATTCCTTAAGATTTTTTTCAGCAGCAACCCAGCGCAAGACAGATAATATACAGGAAGCAATCATACTTCCGGCAGGGGAAGCGATTCTGAAAATAGAGCTTATGGATAAGATAATAGGCAGAATAAGAGAGCAGGCATCTGCTCTTGATCTTCCAGTAACCAGGGTTAGAGAGCTGGTTGAGCGTATCAGGAAAGAGGGGGTGTTCCCAGGAATTGAGAGCCTGATTCCTTTGATATATCCTAAACTTGATACCCTGTTTGATTATGTTCCCGACAAGGCGCTTTTTGTTATTATAGAACCAAAAGAATTGGAAGAGGCGGCCGGTCAATTTCAGGAACAGGCGACAAAGAACTATCTTACCGCTCGCAAAGAGGGCAGACTGTGTGTTGAGCCTGACGCTTTTTACATGCAATGGCCAAAGGCAAAGGAGATGCTGTCCGAGAGGAAACCGCTGATAGTCAAAATGCTTCCTGTATCGGGAGAGGGTTGGGACAAGGGGCAAACTTTTTTGCGGATAGGTTTTAACGTTGAAGATAACGCTACTGTTGGAACTGAACTTAAGGCTCATATGAAAAAAGAGGACCTTCTCTTGCCTCTTGCAAACTGGATTAATGACAGAAAACAGGAAGGATATACCGTTCTTATTGTCTGCAGTTCCAGATTGCAGGCCGACCGCATTAAATCTCTTCTGTCGCCGTACGACATTGAGCTTGGAATTATTAACGGGTTCCATGCCGCTAAAGTTGGCAAATGGCCTGTGGCTGTATGCCTTGGCCGGGTTTCATCAGGTTTTGTCTGGCAGGATGCTTTTTTGGCTGTAATTACAGAGGAGGAAATATTCGGCGTAAAGCGCCACAGAAAAAGGATTTCAAGACAAAAAGCAAAGGTTCAAGCAGGGATGCTTGAATTTACAGACTTGAAGAAAGGCGAATTCGTTGTTCATATCGAACATGGAATCGGTTGCTTTGACGGCCTGGTAAAGCTCAAGATAGAAGGAATAGGCAACGATTTTATGCTTATTATTTATAAAGATGGTGACAAGCTTTATCTTCCTGTAGATCGAATGAGTATGGTTCAAAAATATATGGGGCTTGACGGAGTAATCCCGGCTCTTGACAAACTGGGCGGCAAATCATGGCAGCGGGTTAAGGAAAGGGTTAAGAAATCGGTTGAGAAGATCGCAGGAGGACTTCTTAAACTCTATTCTGAGCGTAACGTAAATAAAGGCTATGCTTTTAAGTTAACAGACGGTGATTCGCAGGATTTCGAGGCTGGTTTTTCGTACGAAGAGACACCTGATCAGCTAAAGGCAATTGATGATGTGCTGCATGATATGGAGAATCCGACACCTATGGACAGGCTTGTATGCGGCGATGTAGGATACGGAAAGACAGAGGTGGCCCTTAGAGCGGCCTTTATGGCTGTGAATAACGGAAAACAGGTTGCCATGCTGGTTCCTACAACAGTGCTTGCTGAGCAGCATTTTGAGACATTTGCAAACCGTTTTAAGCGTTATCCCGTCAATCTTGCCTGTTTAAGCAGATTCCGTTCCGTCCGTGAGCAGCGCTCAATTATAGATGAGCTTAGTGCAGGAAAGATAGATATAGTTATAGGAACTCACAGGCTTATTCAGAAAGATGTTGCTTTTAAAGATCTGGGGCTTGTTGTGCTTGATGAAGAGCACCGCTTTGGTGTTAAACACAAGGAAAAACTGAAAGAAATCAGGCGAATGGTAGATGTTCTGACCTTGACGGCAACCCCGATACCACGCACTCTTCACATGTCCATGATGGGAGTGCGTGATATTAGTATTATTTCAACACCCCCTGAGCATCGCCAGTCAATTATCACATACATTTCCGAGTTTGACGGAGCGGTTATTTCAGAAGCAATAAGGAATGAGTTGAAAAGAAAGGGCCAGATATATTTTGTTCACAATGATATTCATAATATATGGGCAATGGCAAACTATTTGAAAAAACTGGTGCCTGAAGTCAGGCTTGATGTGGCGCATGGCCGTCTTACGGAAGATGAGCTTGAGCTTGTGATGCTGCGGTTTTTTAATAAAGAGATCGACATGCTTGTTTGTACAACGATAATCGAGTCTGGTCTTGATATTCCTTCAGCTAATACCATTCTTATTAATCGGGCGGACAGATTCGGATTGGCTCAGATTTACCAGTTGCGAGGCCGTGTGGGAAGAGCTGATGAACAGGCTTATGCATACCTCTTTATTCCTGATGAGACAGCTTTAGGCAAGGATGCTCAGAAACGCCTGAAGGTATTAATGGAGCACAGCGATCTTGGGGCTGGTTTTCAAATAGCCATGAGCGATTTAAAGATAAGGGGAGGAGGCACAATTTTGGGCGCATCCCAGTCCGGCCATATAGCTGCGGTAGGTTATGACATGTTTTTAAAGCTCATGGAAAATGCGATATCCGAACTTAAAGGAAAACCGGTTCAGGAAGGCCTTGAACCTGAGATTAATATACCTTTATCAAGCTTTATTTCCGAATTTTATATTTCCGATACCAACCAGCGGCTTTCAGCTTATCGCCGCCTTGCGAAGATGACTGAGCTTTGCGAAATTTCAGATTTTAAGAAAGAGCTGATTGACCGCTTTGGGGCCTTGCCAAAAGAGACAAACAATCTTTTATTAAAGATCATGCTTAAAGTACTGGCAATAAAAGCCGGGGTGAAACGGCTTGATCTGACCGAGCAGCAACTCATTCTTTATTTTTCAGAGGCCCACCAGAAATATCCCTTTGGCATTGTTGATATGATTGTTGAACAAAGCGACTGTTTTAGTTTTACGCCGGACCATGTGTTAAAAGCAAAACTGTCAAAACGCACTGCAGTCGGTCTATTGCTGGAAACCAAAAACATCTTGAAAGAAATTACTCAACATGTTAATTTTTAAAAAATAATATGCTTAAAGGATTAGTAACCGTGAACGGTTACCATTTATCAATGATAAGACACCCTAATAAATCGTCTCCAATGTTTGGAGCCTTATTGATTATTTATATCCTGACAGGGTGTGGTGATTATGGGTCTAATTCACATTCAGCGCCCAGCGATAATTATTTAATTAAAGTCGGAGACAGCGCTGCTACAACAGTTGACTTCAACAGGGCCTTTGAGATTATCAGAACAGCTTATTCCTATAATGCATTGCAGGAGCCTGATTCTTGCAGGGAAGCCAAGTTGCGGCTTTTGAGCCAGTTGATAGAGGAGATGATTATATTAGAAAGGGCAAAAGAGCTGAATATCGAGATTTCTAATTCAGAACTTGATGAAGCTGTTGCACGAATTAAGGAAGATTATGATGATGATGCTTTTGAGCAAGTTTTGCTTGAGCAGGCTGTTTCATATAATTTGTGGAAAAAAGAGCTTGAAAGGCGTTTGCTCATAGAGAAGGTGGTTGAAAGAGAGTTAAGGGAACATGTTGTAATAACTCCTGAAGACATATCGAACTATTATGAAAAACATTATAATGGGCATGATGGGCCATCCGCCCTGTCCGGCGTTCCTGATAAGGCAGACGATGATTTAAATAGAATAATCGTAAAAGAGTTGCGCAGAAAAAAGGCGGAAGAAGCCTATAAACCATGGATAGAGAATCTTAGAAAAAAATATCTGATTGAAATAAACAAAAAAGAGTGGGAGAAAATCTCTCAAACAGGTTTGGGATTAAATTAATGGATAAAAGTATTATAGAAATTGTTAAGCGTTCAGCATGTCGGGGAATATACTTTATTTTGGTTTTAGGTTTTACCTCATTTAATATGGCAGATAGCGCAGAGGTCGTTGATCGTGTGGTAGCTGCTGTTAATGATGATATCATTACGCTTTCCGAATTAAACCAATTTGTCAAACCATATGCAGACAAAATCAAAACACTTGGATATCCTCTTGAGAAGGAGCGTGCAATGCTCTTCAAGATGCGCGATGATATACTCAGCCAGCTTATTGATCAAAAACTTACTGATCAGGAAATAAAACGGTTTAAGATTTCAGTAAGTGAAAAAGAGATTGATGCAGCAGTTGAGCGTATTAAAGAGACAAATTATTATAGTGATGAAGAGCTCAGACAAGAATTGGCCAGACAGGGATTAAACATGGAAGAGCATCGAAAGAATATAGAGGAGCAGATACTCAGGGCAAAGCTGGTCAACCTTGAAATCAAATCCAAGGTTGTTATTACCAGTCAGGATGTAAAGTCATATTATGAAGCACACAGCGATAAATATTGCGGAGAGAAAAAATACCGCCTCTGGAACATAATTATGAAAACTCCTTCTTTTGCTGATGAAGCAAAGAGGTTTTCAATTCAAAAAAGGATGCAGGCTGTGCTTGCAAAATTAAAGGCAGGACAACCTTTTGAAGAAATGGCTAAATCTTATTCCGAATCTTCAGAAAGCTGCGACCTTGGATTGTTTACAATTAATGAGCTTTCACCACAATTGCGAGAAGCAATAAAAGGATTAGGGGTGGGTGAGTTTACATCTGTGCTTGATACCGATTATGGATATCAGATATTTTATATCTCAAAAGTTGTGGATATTCCTGCAAAATCGCTGGAAGAGGTAACCTCCGAGATAGAAGAAAAGCTTTTCAGAGAGATAGTTGATAAAAAATTCAGGTCATGGCTTGATGATCTCCATAAAAAATCTTATATAAAGATAATAAAATAAGGTAGCCGTTAACGGCTTGAAACTTGAAATTGGAAAGTAGAAATTGGGGAGAGATGAAACGAGGTTACGAGTTGGATGTTTACAAACTGGCAGAAGCGTTATCAGATATGGTCTGGCACGACTTTGACAAGTGGAACAAAAAGGTTCAGGCCAAATTTCCAATTTCTATTGTCCAGTTTCAACGTTCCGTAAACGGTTACTATTATGATTAATAAAAATTCTCTTTCATTTGGATATTATCTTAGGGCGATAAGAGCCGAAAAGGGAATCAGCCTTAACGAGGTTTCAGAAAAAACCAAGATTAGAATAGACAATCTCCTTCTTATTGAGAAGGAGGATCATGACAGGCTGCCTTCCGAAGTTTTTGTTAAAGGGTTTTTGCGTGCTTATGCGGAAGCTGTCGGTACTGATGGAGTTGAGGTTGTAAGGCGTTACGCATCAAGTCTTAATGCTTATCATGCAAATGCAAGGTCTGAAGCAAATTTTGCCGAATTGAGCACAAGATTTTGGCCTCATTTGATGCTGTCTCTTGGCGCGATGATATGTATTATCGCTCTATCTGTTTTTGTGATGTCTGTTTTTCATAGCCCCCTTCAGACCGAGAGCCGGGTTAATATTAATACGGACAAGGATAATAAGACGACGATTAAAGAGGACAATAAAACTACAGGTAAAGAGGATAATAAGACGACAGGTAAAGATATTGATGACAGTGTTTCTAAGGTCGATCATGGCAGTGAGTCAGGCTCTGATTTAGCTGGCAAACAATCTGAAAAAAGTTTATTGCTTAGTATAATAACAATTGAAACAACCTGGATAAAGGTAATAATAGATGGGCAAAAGCCGAAAGAATACAGCTTGAAACAAGGAGATCGCCTTGAGCTTGAAGCGTCGGCTGGTTTTAATTTATTGATCGGCAATGCTGCCGGGGTTAACTTGACTTTAAATGATAAACCCGTAGAGGTTCCGGGAAAGATCGGGCAGGTTGTTAATGTCCAGATTCCGTAAAAAAGCATATGAGGAATTGATAAAGTAATTATGCAAGGTGATCGCAGTAAAATACTTATTGAAAGCATTAAGAGACTACTCAGGCGTGGAGCTGTAGCTAACCTCCTGAAGATTGTGAATAAGGCACATGCGTCAGATCTCTCTACGGTCTTCCATTCTTTATCGCTTTCCAACCAGCGTAAGCTCTTTGCCTTGATAAAGGACATTGAGAAAAAGGGTGAGCTTTTCAGCGAGTTTGATGAAGATATTTTTTTGAATCTTATTGGAGGTATAGATCTGGATCACGTCGTTGAAATTATGGATCATATGCCTACTGATGATGTTGCGGATTTGATAGGACGACTGCCGGAGGAAAAATCCGATGCCATTCTTAAAAAGATGAAAAAAGAGGGATCCAAAGAGGTTGAGGGCCTCCTTAGTTATGATGATGATACAGCGGGCGGTATCATGGTCCCTGATTTTATCGCTTTTAGAGAGGATGTAACCGCCGCTAATGCAATCATGTCTCTGCAAAAAGAACATGTGGATGTGGAGATGCCTTTTTATCTTTATGTTGTGGATGAATACGGCAAGCTGACAGGCGTATGTTCTTTGAGACAGCTTGTGGTGGTTAAGCCTGATACACCACTTAAAGATTTTATGACAACGGACGTGTTTGCAGTGAAAACCAATATGGACCAGGAAGAGGTGGCAAAAATTGTTGCTCACTATGATATTCTGGCTGTGCCTGTTGTGGACGAGACAAACAAGCTGGTAGGTATCGTTACCGTGGATGATGTTATTGATATTATCAGAGAAGAGGCAACAGAAGACATATTGAAAATGGCCGGAGCCGGTGAGGAGTTTGTTGAAACAAAGTCTGTATTAAAAAGCATAAGAATTCGCCTGCCATGGCTCTTTGCGTGTTGTATTGGCGGAATAATCGCATCTTTTGTTATTAGCCACTTTCAAGAGAGCTTGAGCAAGGTAGCCTATATTGCGGCATTTATACCCGTTATCATGGGGATGAGTGGTAATATTGGTATTCAGTCCTCCACTATTGTGGTACGCGGTCTTGCAACAGGTCGTCTTAACGTAAAAGATTTATGGGCTGTTGTTTTTAAGGAGCTCACTATCGGTCTGATTTTGGGCATAGTTTATGGCCTTTTTATCGGCCTGGTTGCTCAGGTTCAATATAGCAGAGAGGCGCTCGCTATATCCGTGGCGCTTGCTGTGATTTGTTCCATGTCTCTGGCAGCACTATCAGGCTCACTGGCACCTATGCTATTTGCCAGGTTAAATATGGATCCTGCCGTAGCAACAGGTCCTTTTGTAACAACGGCGATAGATATCTTCAGCGTATTTTTGTATTTTAATATTGCCGTAACCCTCCTTGGTATATGAACGCATGTCAAGCTTCTCCACGCCGGCTATTATGATCCGCTGTATGGATTTTGGAGATTATGATCTTATAATTACCTTTTTTACATTAAATAAAGGGAAAATTTCTGTAATAGCCAAATCCGCAAAAAAAAGCATAAAACGATTTTCAGGTATTCTTGAGCTCTTTTCTGTTTTAGACATTGTGTGCAGTACAGGCCGCAAGCCAGGACTTTCTGTTTTACAAGAGGCTGCATTAAAACATCCATTTGCCGGAATAAGAGCAGATGTAATAAAGACGACCTATGCAAGCTACTGGGCGGAACTGATTAATGAATGGATGGAAGAAGGCGGAAGGCAAATCCGGCTTTATCATCTATTTCAGCATGTTTTATGCGAGCTTGATCTTGGACAAATACCCGGCACGGCTCTTAGCGTTCAGTTCCAGATAAAATTTATGGCCATAGCAGGTCTTTGTCCGAATTTAACCTGCTGCAGCATATGCAAGATTGAACTTGAGAAGATGGCAAAAAACGAGGTGGCGTTTGATCTTAAAAAGGGCGGGCTTGTATGTGAAAGGTGTGCGTCTGGATTGTCACGGCAGATATCTCTTTCAAAAGGGACTATAAAGCAGCTTCTCTGGATCAAAAGCGTAGATTTGGATAAGGCGAGCAGGATCAAATTTTCCAGCCAGGCTTTAAAAGAGGGGTTGGAATTTATGGAAATGTTTGTGCCTTATCATTTGGGGAAGGAGCCGCGAAGCCTTGCTTTTTTGCGTCAGATAAGACAGGAGCAGGGATTTAAGGAGTAAGGGTATGCAAAGTATAAGAAGCATTCTTCAAAAACGTCATATTGAAGCATCTGCGCCGTGCAGAATCGACATGGGGGGAACCCTGGATATTAGCACATTTTATTATCCGCTCAGGCATCTTTCACCATGCACCTTCAACATAGCGGTGAATTTAAGAACCAGGGTCCGTCTTTTCCCTTATAAAGAAGGGATCGTAAAGATTTCTTCAAGGGGTTTTAAAAGCGCAAAATATTCTTCAGACAAAACCCCTTTTAATCATCCTTTAGGGCTTATGTTTGCGATTGCGGCCTATTTTGGGGCTGAAGGCGTACATATTGATATTGACTCGTCATCGCCTCCTCGCAGCGCTCTGGGAGGTTCATCTGCGGCTGCAGTCGCTCTTATCGCGGCGTTTTCAAAACTCGATCAAAAGCAAACAGCAGGTCTCGGGTCAAGGCAAAAAATTGCGCTGCTTGCGCATGCTCTTGAAGAAAGTGTCGCAGGCGTGCCGTGCGGTCTTCAGGATCAGCTTGCCGCTGTCTATGGAGGAGTTAATGCATGGTGCTGGCCGGCTCTAATTAAGGGGCGTTCTTTCAGAAAGAGAACTATCGCCGGGAAAACTTTTCATAAAAACTTAAATAAGCATCTCCTTCTTGCATATTGCGGAATTCCCCATGAATCGAAGAACATTAACACAAGGTGGGTTGAGCAGTTTGTTTCCGGAAAATACCGCAAACTCTGGGCAGAGATAATTGCATGCACACAAAGGTTTAGTGATGCTCTTTTTGAAAGAAACTTTAAAAAAGCCTGCGCTTCAATGAATATAGAAACAGCTATAAGGAGAAAAATGACGCCCGATGTGCTTGATGACATGGGAGCAAAGCTCGTTGATTCGGCTGTTAAAAACAGGTGCGGCGCAAGATTTACAGGAGCTGGTGGTGGTGGCTGTATCTGGGCTATAGGCGAGATTGATGATATTGACAGATTAAAGAATGTTTGGGAAAAGACTCTTTTGAGCAGAAAAGATGCGTGTCTGCTTGATGTGGACATTGATTCCAAAGGGTTGGTGATAGAGGATTAAAGGATTAAGGATTAAAGGATTAAGGGATTAGGCTGAAGACTGTTAGGAGGGGAATAAATGTATTTTCAGGAAGTAATACTATCGTTGCAGAAGTTCTGGGCGCGCAAAGGATGCACGCTGATTCAGCCTTATGACATCGAGGTCGGCGCAGGGACATTTCACCCTGCAACACTTCTTAAGGTACTTGGCCCTGAGCCTTGGAATGCGGCTTATGTCCAGCCTTCCAGGCGCCCTACAGACGGCCGATATGGAGAAAATCCGAATCGATTGCAGCATTATTATCAGTTTCAGGTAATACTGAAACCGTCTCCGGTTGATGTGCAGAAAAAGTACCTCCAGAGCTTAAAGGTTCTTGGGATTGATTCCCTTGATCATGACATCAGATTTGTTGAAGACGACTGGGAATCGCCGACTCTTGGAGCATCAGGCCTGGGATGGGAGGTATGGCTCGACGGCATGGAGATCACTCAATTTACATATTTTCAACTTGCAGGCAGTATTGAGCTCCATCCTGTTTCAGTGGAGCTTACTTATGGCCTGGAACGCATTGCCATGTATCTTCAGGGTGTAGATAATGTGTATGATTTGAAATGGAACGACAAAATAACTTATGGAGATGTATATCACCAGCAGGAAGTGGAGCAGTCAACATATAATTTTGAAAAGGCAGACGTGGATATGCTCCTGGACCTTTTCAACAAATACGAAAATGAAGCCATGCAAATGATTAAAAGGCCGCTCATTCTTCCGGCTTATGAATATTGCCTGAAATGTTCACACACATTTAACCTTCTCGATGCCCGCGGAGCGATCAGCGTAACAGAAAGAACCGGTTATATTGCACGGATAAGAAATATTGCCAGGGCTTGCGCGGAAGAGTATCTGAAACAGCGGGAAGCCATGGGTTTTCCTATGTTGAAGAAATAAACCAGACAAAATATATATCTGCGATCTCCGCAAAAAACCAAAAATAAAATGAGAAACGCATAAAATCCAGGGCGCGCTGTATAGATATATTGAAATCAAGATCGCACAAATTTCATCAGCAAAGAATAGTCATGATCGTCGGCTGCTTTTAATGATTCAATATACCGTTTTCTGCTCTCACCTTGCTTTATAAGGCTTGCGCTTCCCCAGGTAAAAGCAGGTTTTTTAAAGATTTTTTCGAGCATCATATCTGCCATTAGTCTTGCATGTCGTCCATTACCGTTTGGAAATGGGTGGATGCATACCAAGCGATGATGAAAGTGTACCGCAAACTCATCAGGCGTGAATGTTTCAAATTCGGTCCATGCTTTTGCATCATCGCAAAGTTTCTTGAGTTCGACAGCTATCTCCTGCCAATTGAACCCGATATTTTTATTGCTTTTTCTAAACTTACCGGCCCATTTCCAGACATTACCAAACATTTTTTTGTGAAGCCGGCATATAAAATCTTCGTTGAAAAAATCTGTCTTTTTAAGGTGCTCTGCCCACAGGTATGCCTGGCTGATATTGTCCTGTTCCCAGCGATCAAGCTCTCCTCGTGTTGTAATATGGGTGAGCAAAAGTCCTTCTATTTCATCGGGTTCTAAAGGCGTAGCGCCTTCCGGGTAATCAATAGTCATTTAACATCCCACAATGACTTTGGCATTGTCTGAATCAGTTCTTCTACAGTATTATCAAAAGCCTTCTTTTTTTCTTTTTCAGACAACCCTTGATCTTCAAGTAACATGGTATGAGAAACCCGCATCATTTGTTTCTTTGCAACGAGGTTTGCCTGTTTTTTTATTGTATCCTGCAGGCTGGTTTTCGGAACAAGTCCATAAACAAATACGCAGTCCAAAGCCTCGGCCGCACGATGCATAGTTCTTAAGGTCACGTTCCCAGTGACCTCATCATGCTCGATGCGTGTGATGCGCGACTTGTTAACTTCGAGCCGTTGTGCAAACTGCCTCCCATTTATCCCCAATGCATCACGAATGGCACGTATCC
>Ga0307379_10002568_pt1 | contig 26812 bp, 24 predicted proteins | sample UN2MG_FD_202237 | JGI IMG/M metagenome (GOLD analysis project Ga0307379, IMG submission 202237) | Soil microbial communities from Risofladan, Vaasa, Finland - UN-2 | ecosystem: Environmental > Terrestrial > Soil > Coastal area > Acid sulfate soil | place: Finland: Risofladan, Vaasa | collected...
GCTGGGGCAGAAGCTGAATGTGTTGAAACAGGCAGCTCATGAAAAATACAGCAATCTGAAAACGGGACTCCTGTCTCCTGAAAGATCATCATTCTCTGATGATCTCACGCGTCCTTCTTTTCCGTGCTTCCTGGGTTCTCGTCACCCGATATCCATTATCAGGAATGAGATTATAGATATTTTTACGCGTATTGGGTTTACAGTATCGGAAGGTCCTGAGATTGAGGATGATAATCATGTTTTTACAAAACTGAATTTTGCTCCTGAACATCCAGCCAGGGACATGCAGGATACTTTTTATATTTCAAGGATCTCTTCGGAAGATTCGAATCCCCGTGACATTGTGCTCCGCACCCATACCTCTTCTGTTCAGGTGCGTGTAATGGAAAACCAGAAACCTCCGATCAGGACTATTTCTCCCGGCCGTGTTTTCCGTAATGAGGCAATTTCCGCAAGGGCTCACTGTATATTCCACCAGGTTGAAGGACTTTATATTGACGAGAATGTCTCTTTTGCCGATCTTATGCAGACACTCTTGTTTTTTGCCCGTGAAATGTTCGGCAAGGATACGAAAATACGCCTGAGGCCCTCATATTTCCCTTTTACCGAACCTTCTGCCGAGATGGATATCAGTTGCAGCATTTGCGGCGGAAAAGGCTGTAATGTATGTAAATATACAGGCTGGCTGGAGGTGCTTGGTTGCGGGATGGTCCATCCCGCAGTGCTAGAGGCAAGCAACATTGACAGCCGTAAGTATACTGGATTTGCTTTCGGAATGGGTATTGAAAGACCTGCTATGCTTAAATACCAGGTTAATGATTTACGTCTTTATTTTGAAAATGATATCCGTTTTCTTGAACAATTCAGGTCCGCATTTTAACTACCGAACAATTATTACCAAATTATTGTTTATTTTATATTTATTCATATAAAAACATGAAGCAGCATGAAGTCCCGGTTCCTTTTTGTGATAAATGTGCGATGGATAACGGGTCTATTTTTAAACACCTTATCGGGGATGAAGTTGATATGATCAATTTCGAAAAAGAGTTTCGCCAGTTCAGGAGGGGCGAGATACTTTATCATGAGGGAGGCAGGATAAGCGGTTTTTATTGTATCCACAAAGGGATCATCAAAGTGTTTAAGACGGGCTTTGACGGTAAGGAGCAGATAATACGATTTGCAAAACCGGGTGATATAATTGCATACCGCAGTGTTCTCAGTAATGAACCAGCATGTACTTCTGCTAAAGTTATTGAAGATTGCCAGGTCTGTTTCATCCAATCTGAAATCCTCATTAAACTTGTAAAAACCAATTCCGCTTTTGCCCACGAGCTCCTTAAGCTTGCTTGTCATGAGCTTGGGGAAGCAAATTCATTTATTACTGATATTGCTCAAAAAACCGTACGTGAAAGACTCGCTGAAATAATTCTTCTTCTTGTCAGTGATTTCGGTCTTGATTCACAGAATTTCCTTCAGATATCACTGACCCGCGAAGAGCTTGCTAATATTGTCGGAACAGCAACCGAGTCTGTGATCAGGCTGTTGTCAGAATTCAAATCCGACAAGCTTGTTGAGCTTAATGGCCGAAAGATCAGGATCCTTAATAAAAAAGGCCTTGAAAAGATCAGTAATGTATTTAATTGATTTTCCTTAAAACAGAGTATTTTCCCTGCGGCTGAAATATTTTCCAAGATGTTTATAGGCAAGTTCTGTGGCTTCCCTTCCGCGCGGAGTTCTTTTTAGGAAACCTTCCTTGATGAGAAAGGGTTCATAAACCTCCTCAATTGTTCCGCTTTCCTCGCTTACAGCAGTAGCGATTGTACTGAGCCCTACGGGTCCTCCGTTAAATTTGTTTATTACGGCTGAAAGTATCCTGTTATCCATTTCATCAAGCCCGTACTTGTCAATATTAAGGGCATTAAGTCCATACTTTGTGATTTCAAGGTCAACTATTCCGGATCCCTTAACCTGGGCGAAATCTCTTATCCTTCGCAGCAATGAATTTGCAATTCTTGGTGTTCCTCTGCTTCTCCTGGCAATCTCAACTGCTGCCGCTTCATCAATTTTTACATTGAGTATCCCTGCCGATCTTTTAACAATGCCTGTAAGTACATCGTGATCATAGTATTCCAGGTGGAATTTGATACCAAACCTGGCCCTGAGCGGGCTTGTAAGCAGTCCCGACCGTGTTGTTGCCCCTATAAGTGTAAATTTATTCAGGGATAGCTGTACCGATCGGGCGCTGGGTCCCTTGTCAATCATTATGTCAATCTGGAAATCCTCCATTGCTGAATAAAGATATTCCTCCACAACCGGGCTGAGGCGGTGGATTTCGTCAATGAACAGAACATCACCCTCTTCAAGATTTGTCAGCAGTCCTGCCAGGTCTCCGGGTTTGTCCAGGACAGGACCAGAGGTGACCCTCAGGTTTACATGAAGCTCATTTGATATTATGTTTGCCAGGGTTGTTTTTCCAAGCCCGGGAGGACTGTGCAGGAGGACGTGATCAAGAGATTCCCCTCTTTGTTTAGCTGCAGTTACAAAAACTTTCAGATTGTCTATTACCTGTTTCTGCCCCTTGAAATCCTTGAAATATAAAGGCCGGAGTTGTTTTTCAAATTCCTTGTCAGCAAGCGAAATATTTTCTTTTCTGATATTGTAGTTATCTTCCATAAAGCAAAGTAACTATTTTATCAGCTTTGTATCGCTTTCAGGAAGATTTATTTTAACACCGTTAATAGTCGTTTCAATATCATCTTTGTAAGTAATTATCAGTACAGGCAGGCCTTCCTCATCAAATTTTTTCCACGTTTTTTGCCTTATACCCATCTGGTAATACTGTTCTTCCCTTACTTTGCCTGATTCATAATAGTACAGGTGCTGTTTATCAGGGTTTCCCTGGACATAGTTTCCTTTGAATTTGAGTTTACCATTCCCGTAAAATGATTTCCATTGCCCGTCTTTCAAACCCAGAATGTATCTGCCTTCCTCTGTATAATCACCTGAATTAAATTTCCATTCACCGTTTTTCTCGCCATCTGAATACTCTCCTGTTGCAATAATATTTCCGCTTACGGAATATTCTGAATATAAGCCATCACGCTGACCCTGGAAGTATTCTTCCTCCCTGAGTATCGCACCGTTATTATAATACCATTGCCACAGGCCGTCAGGCCTTCCATTGTTATAATATCCGGTCTGTTCAACTTTTGAAGCGGTATTATAGAATTTCCACATTCCGGTTTTTCTGCTGTCATTGTAATTGCCTTCTGCCCTGATTTTTCCATCCGGATAAAAATCCTTCCACCTGCCGTTCTGATTTCCTGCTTCATCAACAATCCCTTCCGATAACAATAACCCTTTATCATTGTAAATAAATGCATTGCTTACCTTTCCGTCTTTTCCGAATTCCCGGTGAACTCCTACGGGGATATTATTCCTGAATGGTCCGCTGTAAATAAGCTTTCCGTCACCGTCATACCTGTTGACAATTTCAATATCGGGTTCATCCTCAACTCTTGATTTCACTATTGCACCACTGTCATATAGCATTGTAAGCACAAGATTTCCCCTGGTATCATATTCCTTGTAATATCCATGAAGCTGGTCATCTTTGTAAGTCATTTCGGCCTTAATGGTTCCTGAGGGATAGAACTCTTTCCATTCTCCCTGTTTCAGGCGATTATTGTCAGTCCTGTTGATTTTTTCCCTGCTTACCAGAAAATCATTATTATATTCAAAAAGGGTTATTACATTGCCATCCTTGTCAAATTCCTTGGATAATCCTTCCTTTTTTCCTGAATTGTACGCTATTGTCTGCTGAACTTTACCATCAGGAAAATAAACATATGCGGTTCCTTCTTTCCTGTCGCCCGCAAAAAGTTCTTTTGACCATATATACAGGCCTTTTAAAGGATATTTTTTATATTTGTAATAATAACCGTTTTTCTTCCCGAACAGGTAGCTTATTTTATCAGTGGTATCTCCGGCCTGGTCAAAGAATAACCAGATACTGTCAAGCATGAAATTTCTGTACACACCTTCTGATTTTGTTACACCTGTTACATAATAACTTATCCAGTATCCGTCTGGTTTTCCATTTTTTATAAAACCCTTGCCTGATATTGTACCGTTTGGGTATTTAAATACCTGATAACCATCTTTAATCTCTTCTCCTGTTTGCGGGAATGCATTGATGGCTGTAAAAACAGTAACAAGTATGAAAATAGTTTTTTTCATTATTTAAATACCCTGTTTTTTAGATATATCTATCATTCTTTTAATCGGTATCCGGGCATCCTTTATTATGTGAGGATCTATAAATATTTCAGGATTTTCGTTTTTCAGGCATTTAAATATTTTTTCCACAGTAATAAGCTTCATAAAATTACATTCGCTGCATCCGCAGGTTGAATCTTTAGGAGGAGCAGGAATATATTTTTTTTGTGGCATTGCTTTTTTCATCTGGTATATTATTCCGGGCTCTGTGGCTACAATATAACATATGGCTTCATCTTTTTTAGTAAATTGAAGTAATGATGAAGTAGAGCCAATAAAATCTGCAACCATTCTTACCGGCAGTTCACATTCCGGATGTACAATAATTTTTGCTTCCTTATTTTGTTCTTTTAATTTAAGAATTGCTTCGAGCGAAAATTCTTCATGTACATGACAAGTCCCGTTCCATATCACTATATCCCTTCCTGTTTTATTAAGTACATAATTTCCAAGGTTTCTGTCAGGAGCAAATATTATTTTTTCTCCCGGTGGAAGTGAGTTAACTATTTCCACTGCATTTGAAGATGTGCAGCTTATATCTGACAACGCCTTTATTTCTGCTGTAGTATTTACATAGGTAATAATAGTTCTCCCTGGATTTTCTTTTATAAATTTTTTAAAATCTTCAGCCTTGCACGAATCTGCCAGTGAGCATCCTGCATTCATATCAGGTAGAAGTACTTTTTTTTCAGGAGCAAGTATTTTTGCAGTTTCAGCCATGAATTTCACACCTGCAAATAATATAATATCAGCATCATTTTCTGCGGCTTTTTGTGACAATGCAAGACTGTCACCTACAAAATCCGCCAGATCCTGAATATCTCCGGTCTGGTAATAGTGAGCAAGAATGATAACATTCTTTGCTTTTTTCATTCTTATGATTTCATCAATATAATTTATGCTTTTATTCACTGCTGTTCCGGTTTATTAACATCAACATATAATATATTGATTTATATATATTTATTTATAATGATATTAATATGCTGTTAATTGTGTTTGAAAATTATAAAGAATTTTATTTGTTTTTTCAGAATTATCATCAGGTAAACATCTTTTTAACAGATCAAAAAATGTACCCTTTTTGTAAATCAGATCATTACTGTTATTATTAACAATTGTTAGGAGTAAATTGTTAATAGTGATAACAGGACAAATGTAAGTTTTTTACTGTTTATTGCCTGTTTATATATTAATATTATTTAATCATAAAATCAAGGGAAATATTTAAAAGTTGATTTTAAAATGAAATATGTATTAATTCCGAACAATTATTAATAATTAGTAAACACTTTTTTAAACACCTTTACAAAGTTAGGGAACAATATAAATGAATATAAAAGATAAAAGAATATTATTTTCTTAAATTAGCAGAAAAATGAGCTTTTAGTTTAGTTATGAAAAGAAGAAAAATAGCAGTTACATCAGATCATGCAGGTTTTTATCTTAAGGAATTGCTGATGAAATACCTTAAGGGAAAAAACTACGAAGTAAAAGACTTTGGAGCTTCAGGCAAAGAGCCTGTTGACTACCCCGATTTTGGTCATCCAATGGCAGCAGCGGTTTCTTCTGGTGAATTTGAACTTGGTATTTCAATATGTGGAACGGGGAACGGTATGAACATGACTGTGAACAAACACCAGGGCATCAGGGGTGCTTTATGCTGGAATGAAGAAATAAGCAGACTGGCAAGAGCTCATAATGACGCCAATATATGTGCTTTACCGGGAAGATTCATTACAGAGTCGGAAGCGTACCTGATTGTAAAGACTTTTCTTGAAACAGAATTTGAAGGAGACAGGCATAAACCGAGGATAAATAAAATTTCTTTAAAAATGTATTGAAATGTTTTCAAACTCATGCAGATATGGTATCCGGTCCCTGATATATATAGCAAGTCAGCCGAAGGAAAAAAATAAAACAGGAATAAAGCAAATATCAAAAGACCTTGATCTTCCTACACCTTTTCTTGCAAAGATACTTCAGCAGCTTGCAAAACAAAAGATACTCACGTCGATGAAAGGCCCTAATGGCGGATTTTCACTGCAGAAAGATCCGGGAAAAATAACGCTTCTTGATATTGTAAAAACAATCGACGGCGACGGACTTTTTACAGATTGTATTATTCATAACTCTACATGCAAGTATGTGGACCTGGACAAGGATCCCTGCCCCGTTCATGATGATTATGCAGCTATAAGAGAAGAACTTATAATGCTTTTTAGCACCATAACAGTGTCTGACCTGGTGAAAAAAGCAAGCAGTACGAAGAAGATAATTATTTGATAATTTGTTTTCTGATCGGCCTGATTATAAGACAGGCCGCAACAGAAAGCAATATACCGGCCATATTAAAAAGCAGGTCTGCTGCAGATCCGGACCTGTTAACTGTCAGCCAGATCTGTAAAATTTCCATTAATGCTCCGAAACCGAAAGGTATGAGAGCAAGCAAAAGTAAAATACCTGTCTTTCCGATGTTTTTTCTGTTTTCAAAAACAATTACCGACATAAAAACAAAATACATTAAGAAATGGACTATTTTATCAGCTCCGGGGAAATTCAGAAATGACACTTTATTAAAGCTATCAGAGTCAGAGAGACTCAGATATGCAATTGCCAGTGCAATCAGTATCGATAAAATATTCTTTTTTACCATATTTATTGTTTGGACAAATTTAATCAATAGAATCATATTTTATTTTTAAATTTCGGCGTTACATTTTTCACAATGGCAGGCATATATGTTCATATTCCGTTTTGTAAGAAGTTGTGCAATTATTGCGATTTTTATCACGTGATCGCATGTGAAGACCACACCTTTTTTTTGAAGGCTTTGCTCAGGGAAGCGGAAATCAGGCAGAATTACACGGCAAACGAACCAGTTTCAACAATTTATTTCGGCGGAGGGACACCATCGGTCTTGTCTGTTAAAGAGCTGGAAACCGTCCTGGATTATCTCAGAACGCATTTTTCAGCAGAACCAGCCTGTGAAACGACAATTGAACTGAATCCTGACGATATAACACCCGAATACCTGAACGACCTTAAGAAAACCGGTTTCACCAGGATCAGCATTGGGATACAATCATGGAGAGAGGAAGATCTTAAAATGCTTAACAGGAGGCACACAGTTATGCAGGCTTCAAAGGCACTGGAAGATACACTGAAAACAGGATTCGAAAATATTACTATTGATCTTATTTACGGGATACCCGGGATGAGCCTGAAAGCGTGGGAATCAAATCTTGACCAGTCTCTGGCTTTTGATATAAAACACTTATCCGCCTATCACCTGACAATAGAACCGGGTACGGTATTCGGCAGGATGAAGGAAAAAGGATTGTTTAAGGAAGCAGACGAGGAGAAAAGCAATGCGGAATTTAATATTCTTGTAAAAAAAACAGAAGCAGCCGGTTTTATGCATTATGAAATATCAAATTTCGGAAAACCAGGATATTTTTCTTTACATAATACAAATTACTGGAAACAGGTACCTTACATAGGACTGGGACCCTCAGCTCATTCATTCAACGGGTATTCCCGTCAGTGGAATATATCAGACCTGAATAAATATATCAGGTATGTGGATAACGGAACAGAGTTTTTTGAAAAAGAGAACCTTGATATAAAAACAAGGTTTAATGAGTATATAATGACTTCCCTGAGGACCATGTGGGGCATCGATCTTGAATACCTGGAAAGAACTTTTGAAAAAGAAAGTTATGATTATGTAATTAATCTGTCAGGAAAATTCATTGATTACGGCATGATGAAACGCGACAAAAAAAACCTGGTCCTTACGAACCAGGGTAAAATGATATCCGATAATATTATTTCTGAATTTATGGTTCCGGGTGACAGGTAACTATCTCTTTGTCAGCATGAAATTGGTCTGGCCGATCATATTATTCTCAAGATATAATTCAACATTGTAATTACCGGGAATAAAGTCACCTGTATTATCGAGGAAGATACACATTTCAATATCCTGGTTTATGTAATCTGCTGTCCGGTTTGCAGAATAGATCAGTTTTTTGCCGTTGAAAACAAAGATATTATCAGAACTGCTGGTTATAACAAGTGAATCGGGCCGGATTACTCTCATGAAGACCTCTTTTTGTCCTGCAGTGGCTATAGGATTTTCACGAAGAGTGAAACATATCCTCAGTTTATCCAGAAGGTTTATTTTTGTCGTTTCCTTCCTCTTTCTGTTCAGGGGAGCAGCAACAATATTCTTTGCCTGGATCACCGAAGCAATTTCAACTTTCGAGCTTAATTCTTCCTTTGTTTTCTCAAGCTCAACATTTGAGTCCCGTACCTTTTTATAATCCTGCCTGATCTGTACATTTTCCGCAACAAGTATCTTGTTTTTCGTATTGAGAGAATCAATCTGGACTATATAACTTTTCATTATTTCTCTCATGGTGGAGATTTCGCTCCTGTATTTCTTTATCAGCTGAACATTCGAAGCATTAACCGAAAGAAGCTGGATTATTCTCTGCTTTTCTTTTTCAAGCCTTGCATTGAGGCTGTCATTATTTGTCTTGAGTGTGTCAAAGCTATGGACCATTATCCGCAGCTCATTGGCAAGGGAATCTTTTTCCTGGGTAAGCACTGTTTCCATTTCAATCATCTTGTTTTTCTGATCGAAGTACATTACCACCAGGAATACCAGTGCTCCTGCCATTATTATTGCTACAGCTATCAAACCAACAGGAGTACTTCTTTTATTCTCCTGCAATTTTGGCACCTCGTTGTATGTTTCAGTCATTCAGTTGATTTTAAAAAAGTTATCGGATTGCAAAAATAATAATATATCAGAAAATATTATAATATCAATCCAATGATTAAATTTACAGATGAACGATATTTTCTTAATAGTTTAATATTCAACAACATGAGTGGTTTTTATGGTGTGATATCAAAGAAAGATTGTGTCAGTGAGGTATTCTATGGCACAGATTATCATTCACATCTTGGTACGAAACGGGCGGGTATGGTTTTTATTGTTCCTGAAAAGGGATTCAGACGCTCCATTCACACCCTTGAGAATTCATATTTCAGGACGAAGTTTGAAGATGAACTGAAAAATTTTGCCGGCAATTCCGGGATAGGTGTGATCAGCGATACAGATCCACAGCCAATATTATTCAACTCACATCTGGGTAGTTTTGCGATCGTTACAGTCAGCCGGCTGGTGAATATCGCTGAACTGGGAAAAAGATTCCTGGAGCAGAAAAAGCATTTCACCGAAAATTTTGAAGGCAACATTAATCCCACAGAAGTGGTCGCCAACCTGATCTGCGAGAAAGACACATTTGTTTCCGGCATTGAAAATGTTTTTGAAAATATAAAAGGCTCATGCTCAATAATGATCCTTACCGAAAACGGGATCATTGCAGCAAGAGACAAACTGGGCAGAACCCCTGTGGTGATAGGGAAAAAACAAGAGGCATATGCCATAGCTTCCGAATCGTGCTCATTTCCAAATACAGGATTTGAACTTGAATATTACCTGGGTCCCGGAGAAATAGTTGAGGTTACTGCAGAAGGCTATAAGCAGATAAGAAAACCGGGAGATAAAATGCAGATTTGTGCGTTTTTGTGGGTTTATTACGGATACCCGCCGTCATATTATGAAGGGATAAATGTTGATGAATGCCGGTACAGGTGCGGAGCTGCATTGGCCCGCAGAGATAATGTGGAAGCAGATTATGTCAGTGGCATTCCGGATTCGGGAATCGGACATGCTACGGGATATGGTAATGAGAAAAAAATACCTAATATGAGGCCATATTCGAAATATACAGTAACATGGCCCCGAAGTTTTCTCCCGTCAGTTCAGGAACAGCGCGATCTGGTTGCAAGAATGAAGCTTATCCCGAATAAGGCTGTAATTGAAGGAAAGAAAATGATTTTCCTTGACGATAGTATTGTAAGGGGAACACAGCTTAAGGACAACACCAACGATATGAGAAAAAATGGTGCTGCTGAGATCCATATGAGAATTGCATGTCCCCCGCTTCTCTATTCCTGCGAATTCCTGAATTTTACCCAGTCGCGTTCTCCTCTTGAACTGGCAGCCAGGAGAGCGGTAAAAGAACTTGATGGCAGCGAGGAGGAGCTTCCGGAATATTCCGATCCTGATTCTGAAAAGTATAAAAACATGGTCGCCAAGATTGCAGAAAAGCTTGATCTTGATTCCCTCCTGTACCAGCGTCTTGATGACCTCGTTGCAGCAATAGGGCTTCCGAAAGAAAAACTTTGTACCCATTGCTGGGATGGTTCAAGCTTTTTTTAACCACGACAAATAAGCGAATAACTCATCCTTTAAAGGGGAATGGGGAGATGTAAAGAACGACACAACAATAAAACCAGCAACCGGCAACCAGAATATGAAATATGTTGGAGCCCATGTCAGTGCGGAGGGCGGCGTCCAGAACGCCCCGTTAAATGCAAATGCAATAGGAGCAAGGGCATTTGCATTATTTACCAAGAATCAAAGGCAATGGTTTTCTTCTCCGCTTGCCCGATCTGCTATAACTGCATTCAGGGAGAACTGTGAAAAATTTGATTATAAACCATTCCAGATCCTCCCGCACGACAGCTACCTGATTAACCTGGGACACCCTGAAAAAGAACCGTTAAATAAATCCAGAACCTCATTCCTTGATGAAATGAGGCGATGTGAACAACTGGGGCTTGACAGGCTGAATTTTCATCCGGGAAGCCATCTTAAGCTGACCGGTATTGAAGAGTGCCTGAAAATAATCGCCGAATCATTAAACATAACTCTTGACAAAACAAAAGGAGTAATTGCAGTGATAGAAAATACAGCAGGCCAGGGGACAAATCTTGGACATACATTTGAGCAGATTAAGTTTATTATTGACCATGTTGAGGACAAGTCAAGAGTCGGGGTGTGCATTGATACATGTCATGCGTATACTTCGGGATACGATGTTAAAACGCCGGAGGGCTTTGCAGATACGTTTAAAAAGTTCGATAGTATAGTAGGTTTTAAATATCTGAAAGGAATGCATCTTAACGACTCCAAAAAAGATTTCGGAACACGGGTAGACCGGCATGAAAATCTAGGAACAGGATTTTTGGGCGAGGAGACTTTTTTGTTGATTATGAACGACAGTCGTTTTGACAACATGCCGCTTATACTTGAGACTCCTGATGAATCGCTCTGGGAGACGGAGATAAAGAAACTGTACTCACTGGTTAAAAAATAATCTATTATATAGATTTGTTCTGTGAGATAAGATTGCTTCGTCGCCTTGCTCTTCGCAATGACCTGTATCTTTAATCTATTACTGAAATATTATAAACTAATTCATCTTAATTTTGCTGTCATTGCGAGGAGCAAAGCGACGAAGCAACCTTCCCTACCCCAGCTTATCATTTATTATCTTCTGCACTTCAGGATCCTTCAGTTTCTCCTTTGTTTTTTTATATCCCATTTCAAAAATAGCATCAGCCTTTTCAACCTCAATGATGCCAAATTTTGTAAGTTCAGCTGGAGCAATAAGCAAATCAAATTTTTTCCTTTTTTCTTCTGCCTCCTTCGCCTGGTTGAGCATGAAAGTCCTGATGGCAATTGTAATAAGTCCCGATGTAGTCTCTTCGTATCCTACGGGATTCACGAAAGAACCGATAAGCAGATTGCATTTATTTTCTATCGGCTTTATTGGAAGATTATCAATTACTCCGCCATCAACATAATATATTTTATTGATAATCACAGGCTTAAACAACACAGGAATGCTTGAGGATGCTATTACTGATGTAATCAGCTCTCCCGTGGAAAAATATACGGGCCTTGCATTGTTAAGATCTGTTGCAGCCACCACCAGGGGTATCTTAAGATCTTCAAATTTTTTTGCTTTCAGATTGGATTCAAGAATTTTGACGATTCCGGAAATCTGCAGCAATCCATCACGGGGAAGGGCCGGGCGCATATAATCAAGCTTACTGTGAAGCTTCATTATTTTAAGGATCTCCCCGGGAGAATGACCATCACAATAAAACACCCCGGCCAGTGCTCCCGCGCTTGTCCCTGAGATGATATCGGGATAAATATCTGCCTCGTTCAATGCCTGCAGAACACCCAGGTGAGCAAATCCTCTTGCTCCACCGCCGCTGAGAACAAGCCCTGTCCTGTATTGTTTTTCTTCCATGAGTTATAATGTCGGGTGTTGATACAAATTTAACAAATGGCAATAAGATTTCATATGATAAGAAACACATGCTTCATGTTTTATTTTTTAAATTTGGACAAATATCATAACCATTAAACAATATAAAGAAATGCAATTTCTTTTAATAGCATATGACGGAACCGATGCAGAAGCATTGAACCGCAGGATGAAAAGCCGGCCTGATCATCTTGAGAAAATTGCCCTGATAAAAAAAGCAGGAGAATTCCTTTGCGGAGGAGCAATACTGGATGATTCCGGTAAAATGATCGGATCAATGATTCTATACGAAGTACCAGACAGAGCAACCCTGGATGAAAGACTTAAAAACGAACCATACATTTACAATAAAGTATGGGAAAAAATTGTAATCAGACCATTTCGTCTGGCTAATATTGAATAATTAACCCGGGTTCCTGGTTGCATGTTGCTGGTTGTTTGAATATGAGCACAATAATAGTTATGATATTATCAGAAATACTATTAATAAAGTTACATATTGTTTTACTAATCAGTATTTTAACCAGGAACCAGGAACCGGCTACTTGAATTAATTAATTTAATTTCTGAATATATTCAATTCTAATAACTTAAAAAATGAACACATGAAAAAACTATTAATTTTCTCATTTACAATTTTATACAGTATTGTACTTTCTGCGCAACAGGGAGACGTCAGTCTTCCATTCAAAATGGAAGAAATAACCTCTCCCCAATTTGTGACAGCCGTGGAGAAAGCCGGCGGAGTATGTGTTATTCCGCTTGGAATCATCGAAAAACACGGTCCCCACCTTCCCCTTGGAACAGATCTTTTTGAGGTAAGGGAGGTTGCAACGACTGCGGCAAAGAAAGAATATGCAGTGGTTTTTCCGCCGTATTATTTCGGACAGATCTTTGAAGCCCGCCATCAGCCGGGGGCGATGGCTTACAGTCATGACCTCATGTGGAAGATGCTTGAGGAAACCTGTGCGGAACTGTCCAGGAACGGATTAAAGAAAATAATCCTGGCAAACGGACATGGCGGAAATACAAGCTTCCTGCAATTCTTCTGTCAGACCCAACTTGCAGCTCAGAAAGATTATATAGTAGTTCTTTTCCAGCCGGGCTCTGATCCTGAACTTGACAATGAGATCGAATCGCTGAAAAAAGCAAAGCTTGATGGCCATGCCGGGGAGGAGGAAACCTCAATGATGTATTATATCAGGCCGGATCTTGTTGATCAGCAGGCAATAAAGACCCAGTCAGGACTTGACCAGCAGCATCTGAAAGGACTTCGCAACGGATATACCGGGATCTGGTGGTATGCAAAATATCCGAATCATTATGCAAGCGATGTGGCAGAACCAAACAAAAGACTTGGAGAACTGCTGGTTACAAGCGGTGCAAACCAGCTTGCAGGACTGATAAAATATCTAAAGGCCAATAATACAATAGAAGAACTGCACAAGGAATTCAATAAGAGAGCAGAAAACCCTCTGGTAAAATAGATATTAAAAAGAAAACCTAACCGCAGAGCACGCAAAGCGAACACGAAGGACACAAAGAAAAAATCAAAACATAACTCTTTGCGTTCTTAGCGTAATCCCGAGTACTCGGGACTTTACGCTCTTTGCGGTTAATTAATTTTATTCTTTATCGTAAATCAGAACAAGGTTCCTTTTTCCGCGGAAATAATCAGATATTTGCTTTATTACCAGCTCTTTGCCTTTGTCCTGCAGGGTCCATTTTTCATTTATTACCTGGTTGAATACTTTATCGCCAAACTTCATTGTGACCTGCGAATCAAGAGTAAGTGTGTCTCCGTTTTCAGAAGTACTTATAATTGTTATCTGGACATAATTTCCGGAACCTGATTTATTTTCCTCTCCGGGGATAAGCAGGTCCTCCGTGATCCTGTCATCAGCATCTTCCAGATGATAAGTCTTTCTTACGGTTATAGAACCCGTATCATGCACGACATTTATTAAATCCGCGATATTCCCTGCGCCGAAATTATCAAGGGTACTCTTTTCTTCATTGAATACCCATTTACCTGTAAAATTCAGAGGCTCCTTTACTATTTTTATTTCAGGCAGGGGAAGAAGGCCGGATATCTTTCGCAGAGGAGCTACAGCCTCTCTGTAAGCAGCATCTTCAAGACTAAGTATACGCGGATCAGAGGTAAGAACCTTATGCTGTTTCTTAAGTGTATTCCTTACCATGCCAGACCAAATCACCCAATAGCTCCATTTGGGTTGTTTTGATAAAATATCCAGGGATGGCGGATTACCTACCTCGCCAAGAATAAGAGGCTTCCCTTTTGATAATACCACGAGGCTGTCATAATACTCCTGTTTGAAGTCACTGCCATATACATCAAGGGCAAGGATATCAAGATAATTATCCCCGGGGTAATAATTTGAAAATTGCATTTCCGGCTTGTTTGGCCTGTCAACACTCCAGACCCAGATGAGATTATTGAGCTTATGATACTTAACCAACCTGTCATATATCTGCCGGTAAAGAGCCTTTGTGCTGTATTTTCCGGTACGTCCGCCCCACCAGAACCAGTTTCCGTTCATTTCGTGGTAAGGACGCCAGAGAACCGGCACGTGTGCATCCTGAAGCTTTTTAAGATATACTGCCACAGAATCAACCTGGGCACACCAGCTTTTGTACAAAGGAGTTCCCTTTGTAAGAATATCTTTAAACTGCTGATCGGTGAGTTGTCCCTGAACACTTGCAAGCATCTGCGGATCAGCACCCGGAACAGGCTGAAATGTTACAGGCTCTTTTGCTGTCGGAGGAACTGCATGCCAGCAGATCGTAATTATCGAGCCGAGTTTATACTGACGTATAGCCTCTTTAACTATCTCAGGACGTGCAAGATAAGAATCCTTGTCATCTTCTTTTGCAAAGCCCCAGTCGGTGCTGAAAATAACGGGAGTTTCACCTATATACTCTGCAGCAAATCTGGTGTTTCGATCTTTTATATTTGGAAAGTTATGCTGACCTGTCAGAGTGTATTTTCCTGAAATGTTATAAAAAAGATCCAGAAGAGCCACAGCCCCGGGAGATGCTTTAGGCGTAACAGGTTTACGGGGTCCATCAATACTGAATGATGATATAGCTACAAAGACAAATAATAGCAACAGAGAAACAGTTTTAGTTATGTTTTTCATGGCATTGATTTTAAGAATTATTCCAAAATTAAACTTTCAAAAACAAATCATTAATACTATTGTTATTAATTTTACATAAACAATTGAAGAAAATGGCATTTACATTACAACCCGGACAGAAGGCTATTGATTTCAAACTTTCTTCAACTGAAGGAAAAGAATACAGTCTTTCTGATTTCGACGGATACAAATACCTGGTGGTATTCTTTACCTGTAATCACTGTCCTTATGTTATTGGTTCAGATGAAGCTACAAGAGCAACAGCTGAAAAATACATGGATAAGGGAGTAAAATTTGTCGGAATAAACTCAAACAGTGAACATACTTATGAAGAGGACAGTTTTCCGAACATGGTAGCACGGATGGAGAAATACAAATTTCCGTGGTTATACCTGTACGACCATGATCAGAGTATTGCAAAAGCTTACGGAGCGTTGCGCACGCCTCATTTCTATGTATTTAATAAAGAGCGTGTCCTTGTCTATACAGGCAGGGGTGTTGACTCTCCCCGCGACACCTCGCGGATGACAATCAACGATCTGGACAGGGCCCTTGAGGAGCTTACTTCCGGAAAAGTTGTTTCAATTCCAATGACAAATCCGATAGGATGCAACATTAAATGGGAGGGAAAGGACGCACACTGGATGCCGCCGGAGGCGTGTGACCTTGTGTGATAATCAAATCATTCCAAGAGCGTCAAGATATTGTTCCATAAGAGCAACCAGGGCGGGACGATCCGGGTTTTTATCACCCGAGCATGAGATAAGAAAACTCATTGAAACAGAAATGCCGATAATTACCAGATATTTATTCATGATTTCTTCTGTTTATTAGAACGTAATATTTCAAAAATAACATTAATATTCAGTTAAATTCACTGGTTGCATTCAATTCCATGTTCCCTGCAAAACCAGTCTTATATCCAAGCCTCGTATTAAATCAGAATTTAAGATTCAAATTATTGTTAATTTTGAATATGGGTATGGAAGTAGTTGATGAAAAATATTTTGAATCCGTTTCTTCTTTTTTCAGAGGAGAAAAAGGACACAGACGAGCTCAGTTGTTTATACGCTTATTTTCTATTGACAGGGTTAATTGGGTGTACGACCGTTCTGGCTGTTACAGCGGTGCTGAGTTCGTTTCCAGCCTGTTAAATGATCTGGGAGTAAATTATGTAATTGGAAACGCGGAACAACTGAAACAATTACCCGAAGGCGCATTTGTCACCATATCAAACCATCCTTATGGCGGACTGGATGGAATAATGCTGATAGATCTGATGGCAGGATTGCGGCAGGATTATAGATTAATGGTTAACAAAATGTTATCGCTGGTAAAAACGATGGCAGAGAATTTTATTTCTGTTACGCCGACAGGAAATAAAAAGACAGGCATTACAAGTGCAAGCATTCATGGTGTCCGTGAAACACTGGCAAGGTTGAAAGACGGACACCCCGTTGGATTCTTTCCATCGGGAGCTGTTTCGGATTTCAATCTGAAGGAGATGTGCATACGGGACCGTAAATGGCAGACAAGCATTCTCCACCTCATTCATTCGGTAAAGGTCCCAATTCTGCCTATACGATTTTTTGATACCAACTCGAAATTCTTCTATTTTCTCGGACTTATTAACTGGAGGATCCGCTCATTAAGGCTACCTGCTGAACTTTTCAATAAAAATGGACGTCAACACCGTGTAGGAATTGGCAATATCATATCCGTTAAGGAGCAGGAGAAGTATAAAGATGCAGGAACATTTGGTGCTTTTTTAAGGAAGACAATTTATGAAATGCCTCTTCCTCAAACATTTATACCCAGACTGAAGCTAATCTGAGCCTGTATGGACAATAATAATAAAAAATCCGGCCCTTCATCAAAATTAACTGAAGCACTGAATTCTATTTCACATGACAGGGCAAGGACCAATTTTCTAAAGAAGCATGAGCAGCTGGCACTTGCCTGGCTTGTTCAGCGCATTCCCCTATGGATCAGCTCCAATTTAATGACCGCAATCGGTTTATTAGGAAGTATTATTGTTTTTGGATGTTTCATCCTTGCAAGATATATTAACAGATATTATCTTTTATTAGGTGTTTCAGGGTTCATAATAAGCTGGTTTGGAGATTCGCTTGACGGAAGACTTGCGTACTACCGGAATAAACCAAGAAAGCTGTATGGATTTGTACTTGATATTACAATGGACTGGATCAGTATTATCCTCATTGGTTGCGGATATATTGTTTATGCCGAAGGTGTCTGGGAGCTGATGGGATATGTTTTTGTGCTTATGTATGGCTGGGAGATGATCATAGCCCTGATGAGATATAAGATTACGGGTGAATACTCAATAGATGCCGGTAAATTTGGTCCTACTGAAGCAAGGATCATTATTTCAGCCATTATGATAGCAGAGGTATTTCTTCCGGGATCACTGGTCTATTCGGTGGTTGCTATAAGCATTCTTCTGTTTGTCATCAATATAGTTGATACCCGGAAATTGCTGGAGATTTCTGATGAAATTGATAAGAAAAAAAACCCCCGTCATTACTAAAGTTGAGCATAGACTCTTTTGGCAATTGCCATTGTAAAATCGGTCATCTGTTGTTGTATATCTGTCTTCGGCCGTGTATGTTTCCGGGCAATTTTGTCGAGCACTTGTATAAACCGGTCAATATCTTCTTCGCTATTCCCTATACCCAGGCTCACTCTTGCAAGACCGGGGAACCTTATCACGGGCAACAGAGTTGCCATAATTCTCTGGAACCGCTCCAGGAAAGGACCTACGCCTACAAGGTGTTTTATCAGAATGTGGGCACAGTGACAACCATAACGTATTCCTATACCACTTCGTTCCGCCAGTTCTTTAGCAATGGTGTTTGAAAAAATATTTTTCAAGCTGAATACAATTACTCCGCCTTTATGGATGGAAGCTGGTGATTCGGGATCCTTTATTCCATATATTGTCAGACCGGGAATTGTCTTCAATCCTTGCAACGCCCTGGCTGTCAGGGTCCTTTCTTCATCCCTGATCAGATCCAGACCGATTCGCTGCAAAAGTATGAGTGCCTTGCCCAGCGCAGCAATACCTGCGGAATTCTCTTCACCTGACGATTGTATAAGATCCATTTTATCAGGATTGAAATTAAGCAATCCCTTTCTGGCGACAAGTACACCACAACCAAATGGTGCATATACCTTATGGGCAGAGAAAGCCAGATAGTCAATGCCGCATTTTTCAATCTCAACCTTGCGGTGTGCGACCATTTGCGCAGCATCTGCCAGTACGTATGCGCCATACTTGTGAGCCATCCGGCTGATCTCTGCCAGGTCATTGAATACTCCAAGGACATTGGAGGCACCGCTGATAGCAATAAGCTTAATTTGTTTCTTTCCATACTGCCCTTGCTGATTATATGCGCGGAGGAGAGTTTCCAGCTCATTCATATCCACAAAACCATCGGAATCCACCTGCATCCTGATCAGAGAAGAGTGAGGGATCATTCGCCATGGCAGATCGTTTGAATTATGCTCGAGAAGGGTATTTAAAACAACACTCTCAATGCCTGGTTCAGAATTACAGCCAAGACTTTCTGCTGTCAGATTCAGAGCCTCGGTGGTATTGGAAGTAAATATTACATCATAGGCTTCAGGCGAAGCGCCCAGTAACCCGGAACAGATGGATTTTACCTCATTGATAATCTCATGTTGAACCTGCGGCGATTGATATAATGTCTGGCAGAAAGCATTGAATACTGTTTTAAAAGCAGAAGTGCTTGCAGCATTGTCAAGATTAATATAATGTTTTTGACCTTCAGAAGTAGGAACAAGAAGATCGCGACCAATAATTGTCCTCCTGAGTTCGTTCAGCAATTCCAGTCCTGAAAATTTTTCAAGCTCATCGTGATACAGGATATCATGGGCGGTCAGTTTTTCATTGATAGTATTTCTGAAGACATCCTGGCCGAAATGACTGATCAGCTGCAGAGCTCTGGCAAACATAATTGCATTGATAATAGCAGGTGTGCCTGCTTCAAACCTGTCAGGTACACCCGCCCATACTACCCAGCCAGGAGAAACAAGTCTTGTGGTTCCTCCTCCGACCCTGAAAGGAACACCCCCGGGCAGGGCTTTTCTTTTAACAGCCAATGCCCTGATACCTAATGATAAACCGATATTGTGGCTTGATAAAACCTGATAACTACCAGGTTTAAGCTGCTTTTTCAAGGCGTCAGCTCTTTCCGGTGAACAAAAAATGATAACATATTTTCCTTTATCCAAATTCAGGTATTCCAGGACAATGTCACGGGCTTGTTCATATAAATGGGTGGAAACTAGTGATTTATGCCCACTACCACGATGAACATTGGAATAAGTCTCAAGCGCAGCATGCACACTTTGCGAAAGCTCTGCAAATGCTTTTATTGCTTCATTTTTCAATTTCAAACACAGGTTTTAAATGATGTAAAATTGTACAATTATTTTAGAAAATTATTTAAATCCGTAATTGTCTGCAAAAACAAGGCACATTAATTAAATTTGTCTTATCGGAGTTTTAAATAAATAATAATAAAAGTACTCAATCTTTTTTCATTTATGAATAACCATAAAATACTTTTAATAATGAAAACAAAAGCACTGATCTTAACAATCATTCTGGCAACGATGAGTGTTGCCTGCAAGCAAAAATCACCCGCACAACAGGAACAGACTGAGGTATCAGTTCTTCCTGCTGATTATCAGAAAATGATCACAGCAAAGGTCTTTATCAAACCGGGACGTGAATCTGATTTTATTTCAGCAGCGCAGGTTATGATTGAAAATTCAAACAAGGAAGAAGGCTGTCTGGGCTATATGCTTTACCAGGATCCGTATGAAAAGACAAATTTTATCTTTGTGGAAAAGTATAAAAACCAGGCCGCAATAGACTTTCATTTTGCCACTTCATATTTTATAGAATTCGGCGAACAAATTGCTGAAATGACCAGCATGCCGACAGAGATAAAGATCATTGACATAGCCGGTGAAAAGTAGAATTACTAATCTTTACATATAATAACATTATACGATTCCCGGAAGGAAGGTTTTATTATCAAGCTCCATGAAAGCCTGATCCAGTTCTTCCTGTGTATTCATGGTCATTTATTCAGATCACGATAAGCTGCCTCCATCAGGAGGAAAAATGCCTGCTCCCGGAACGGATAAAGGATATTTCATTTCAAACCGGATAAAAAATAATTAAAAAATGAAGCTCAAAACAGGAGAACATTATACAGCAATAGGATTGACAATAGTCAGCAGTTTTGCATTTCAGCCATCCAGGGCACAAAATCCCGGCAGTTTGCCAAATATTCTCTGGATAGTCAGCGAAGATAATAGTGCATATTTTACAGGTTGTTATGGTAACTCGTTTGCCACCACCCCGAATATTGACAGGTTGGCCGGGGAAGGATTTTTATACACCCATGCATATTGTCCCAATGCGGTCTCTTCTCCGACAAGGAATGCAATAATTACCGGGGCATATGCCGCATCGAATGGCAATGAAAATATGAGAAGCGGATATCCGTTACCACGATCTGTCCATACCTATCCGGAGTATCTGCACAAAGCAGGATACTATTGTACAAATAATTCCAAAACCGATTATAATACTCCGAGCATCAATCCGGCTGAAATATGGGATGAAAGCAGCTCTAAGGCACATTACAAAAACAGACCGGAGGGCAAACCTTTTTTTGCCGTATTCAATCTTATGACAAGTCATGAAAGCAGCATTCACACACCAATACCGGCAGAAAAACTGCGTCATGACCCATCAAAAGTTGTTTTACCCCCCTATCATCCTGATACACCGGAGATGAGACATGACTGGGCGCAATACTATGATAAAATTGAGGATATGGATGCCCGGGTCGGGCAATTGCTCAGGGAACTTGAAGAAAGCGGGCTGGCTGAGAATACAATTGTAATGTACTATGGGGATAACGGAGGTGTGCTGGCACGAAGCAAACGATTTATGTACGAGACAGGCACTCAAATCCCTTTTATTATCAGGATCCCGGAAAAATACAAATACCTGTTTCCGGCAGACAAGCCAGGAGATAAAGTTGACCGGCTGATCAATTTTGTTGATCTGGCCCCGACCTTATTGAGCATTGCCGGAATTCCAGTTCCCGATTATATGCAGGGGAAGGCGTTTTTAGGAGATCAAAAAACTGCAGATCCGGAATATGTGTATATGACACGTCTGCGTATGGATGAACGATATGATCACGTAAGGGCAGTCAGGGATAAAAGGTATCGTTATATAAGGAATTATATGCCATTCCGCATAACTATGCAGCATGTTGATTACCTGTTCAATGCTCCCTCAGCCCAATCTTGGGAGAAAGCTTATAAGGAAGGGAAGACAGATGCTGTACAAAGCAAATTCTTTCAGGAAAAACCGGTAGAAGAACTATATGATACGGAAAATGATCCCTGGGAGATCAACAACCTTGCCGGTGACCCGCGATATAAATCTGTACTGTTAAGAATGCGTAAAGTTGAAACTACATGGATGAATGAAATACGGGATGTCGGATTAATTCCTGAAACAGAGTATGGCATTTTTACCGGAGAGGGGTCAATGTATGACTATATGCATTCATCTGCGTGTCCCTTTAAAGACCTGATGAAAGCATCCGGTCTGGCTGTTTTTGGAAAAGCCAAAGATCTGAATAAGTTTATCAGCTACCTCAAAAATGATAATAGTGCAATCCGTTACTGGGGTGTCACAGGACTGCTGATCCTGAAGAAGGATGCAAAACCAGCAATCAATGCACTTAAAGAAGTATCGAAAGATGAATCAGGCGCTGTTGCCACTCTGGCTGCCGAAGCACTGTATGGTCTGGATGAAAAAGATGCAGCGGTCAGCGCATATATTAACCTTTTACAGGACACAATAACTTATAAAATGACCGACAGGAATTTTGCCCTGAACAGCATAGATGCTATCGGTGTAAATAACCCGGAAATCGCTGCCGCAGTAAAAAAACTATTCATCGAACAAAGCGCCAAAGCTACCGGATTTGCTGCTCGTTATAGTCTTTATGATGTGCTGATGGCAGAGTACCTGATGAAGAAATGGGGAGTCAATTAAAAATGCTCTGTGGGTATTTCTAACCCATGAGCCACACTGATCATCAGATTCTATTTTTGATTATTTATTTTCCTTTTTCAGATCAAGAACTGCATTTAAAAGCAAAATATATTCTGCGCAAATATTTATCACATATTCATTTTCTCCCCAGAGAAAGGGCCATTTTTCCATATGTTCAGGAAAGTCCGGCTTCAGAATAAGCACCCCCGGGACAACTCCGCCAGCAATGAAAGTAAAATCGGCACGGTTGTTTCCGTAAGCTGCCTCCTGTGATCGTGTACCGACTCCTGAAACAAATGAAATATTCGAAGCGGGGTGGCAGCCAAGAATATAATTCAATCCGCGACAGGTATATTCAGGGCCGATTATTTCCGGAAATGATTTATGCAAAAGATAATTTGTTATAGCCCAGCTGATTATACTTTCATTTCCGCCCCATCCCCCGGTGGATATTGAAACTCCGAACGGATTTTGCTTAAAAAGATCATCATTTGCAGTCTTATATCTTATTACATATGGCTGAAGTTTTTCTTTGTATGATTTATCCATATAAGGAACTGCACGGGCAGCCAGTTTCATATTCATTATAAATCCTTTATCCATAGCGGGCCACAGCAGCTCTTTGAACCGTTCGGCATATTGATTTTCTTTAGTGCAGATGTACAATTGTAATGCTGCCTCCATCTCGCCGGTACCGGCGAATCCGAATCCCGGTCTGTCAGCTTCTGTGGTCTGATTATGTTCATCGGTCCAGACTTTCTTTGCTGTTGCAAGGCATTCTTCCGCCAGCGGATCATTGTATCCCTGGAGAGCACGGCTTGCTCCTGCAAGTGCAACCAGGGAGCTGTAATTCATCCGGGATGACCTGTTTGTAAATACCCACCTGTCATCAGGAGTTCCGCTTGATACTCCATCCGACTCATAAGGTTTAAGTTCCGGGTTGTAATTCAGGTTATCCGTAATGTTAACAGCATCTCCAAGGTGATGATACTGATATAGGTTTGGCTCAATTACTGTGGTAATCGCATGTCCGAACGCCCTGTGCTGGGCAATAAGATAAAGCGTTCCGTGTTCGATCTGCTGAAGTATATCAGGCTTACCGTCAGGATGGTGAATATCAACAAAGCGTTGTTCCTGGTCAATCAGTGTTTCATCACGGTTGATGCCAAAGTATTCCCATGTATCAACAAAATGCGAAATGGTATTGCAATGCGAACCAGTACGGAGATCATAATCGCCTGCATCAAACCATCCGCCAACGTTCATTCCGGGTATCCTTTCCCCGGGCTTATATTTTGTCTCAGTTGTTTTTCCCATCTGGAAACCGTCGAAATGCTGATGATTTACCGGTGCCTGAAGGGCATCGTCAAGATGTGCGGCGCCATGCCATACGCGGTAAGCTTCATTCACCATCATATGATCCATCTGAACAGGGAACCAGACATCAAGTGTTTGCTGCCAGGCATTGTCGTAGACATGCTTCCCTATCCGGAAGATACTGCTCTTGTGACTTCCGTATTTAATGATATATATACCCGGTTCACTGACTGATGAAAAATCGAATCTTGCATAATTGTAACGAAGATATGTTCCCCGGGCTTTAACCTCACCGCTGAATTTTTCAATCCACTCACCATTGTCTGCAAGCTTAAACACAGATGCATTCGTTATCAACCTGTCATTTTTATCCAGCTCAATAACAGCAACCTTCTCCTGGCCGGGGTAATAACCGATCTGTGAATGAGTAATCACGGGCGGCCTGATCCAGTCTGGAAAAATGGTCGGAGTGATAATCCATTCTATAACCTTACCTGTCTGGTTTGCGGGGATCAGGGTGCGCACTACGTACCATCCGTTCTGGGCAACCGCACGGCCATCAAGCAGCATCAGGCTGCCGTTGGCAGACTCGATGCGGATCTGTCTTTCAGGATCTTCCGGAGCCAGGATCAGATTCTTCCCCTCAGCGAATGGTTTCGGTTCAACATATTCAGCCCGGCCCCGGTCATCAAATGTTGAAAATCCGCCAAACTGGGTTATTTGGGTCTCTGCCGGTTTTACATCCATTGAACCAGACGGATATAGAGGAAACAAGCCTGTTGTACCATCCATCATATAAGCCTTTCCAAAATATTCAGAAGGAAGGAATTCTATATTAAATCCAGCCCGTCCTTCCAGCTTTTCAGGAAGCGGTTTATCAAGCGTAACTGTAATTGTAACACTTTTACCCTGCGGCTTAACCTTTATCCGTGAATTAAAGTCGAAATCTGCATAACGAAGCACAACGTCAATACTGTTATCTTCCTTGTTGATTTTCCGTTCAGCGACCGCGGGTATCTGATCCCACTGTTCCGGTGTGGGCTTTAATCTCACTGCACCGCCGGTAGCTGTCCGCACGCCATGATGAATAAGCAGGATCCCGGCGGTTTTTTCATCGAAGAACATTCCATTATACTGATTCTCAAAAACCAGGACATTAAAACCGCGCATTTCAAAATAATCTTTCTCATTAAGCTCCAGATTTTTCTCCTGCGAGAAGCATATTTTTCCTGATAACAGAATAAAGCCAATTGTCATAAAGACAATAGAAAATACTATGAATACTTTCTTTTGCAATCCGTTTTCTGTCATATTTTTGCGAAAATTTAATTTATAGTTTAATCAATAATTCAATTTTACAATTTTGATTGCAAATACGGGAATATCATTTAGTTTTATCCGGCATATATACAATCCATTTATCATATCCGAAAAATCAATAAAGATATTCTGTTGACCTGCTTCAAGTACCTGATCTGTAAGTGTTTTTATATGTTTGCCCGAGATATCAAAAAGACTTATTTCACATCTGCATCCGGAGCTGAGGCTGAATTGAAGCAATCCTCTTTCATTTAGAGGATTCGGATAGCAGATTACCTCTTTCAGGTATGAAATTTCATGCATTCCTGAAATACCTGTTTCAAAACAACCAAGATCAGGCAATGCACCGGCAAAAACCAAGCCGACATCCACACCTGCATCAATAAGATCGCTGCCCGAAGCGAGATGCATATAATCTATATCGGGCAACTCCCCATTCACTTTTCTCGGACCATAGGCAGAAGTCTCATCAATACTTATAAAGTCATCGGAAGTGATAACGAACGGATCCATCCAGCTGTTTTTTGCCTGTTCGGCAAAACTGCCTATTTCAGCTGTTTTATTAAGATCAACACAGTTTTTAACGATAAGGACCTTGCCGTCAGCAAGTACCTGGGTAATCCTGTAGTCTGCAGTTAAGTTATTATGTCCGGTGCAGTTATAGAGTATCATGGATCCCCTGTTGTTATTCTGGTCAAATCCTTTAGCCTTGTTTTTAAAGGCAAGACATTTTTTCAGGGTAAAATTATGTTTCAGGGTTTTGTCATCACTGCCCCCCATCTTAAAGCCATTTCCGTTGGCATTCGTTCCGGGATCGGTACCATCTTCCAGGGAACCGTTCTCGAATGCCCAGCAGTTCTCCAGCGTAGTGCTCACATCGTCTGCTCCTCTGAGGTATCCGTCCCAGCCATCGTCACAATTCTTCCATGCCCTGCAGCCGTAGAAATAATTACCGCTACCCACGGTCAGTTTGGGTGCAAAACCGTCGGCATCTCCATAATCAGCAGGATCAGCATTATAATAAGAATCACAGTTCCGGATGGTGTTATAAGACGCCCCGTTGTCAAGCTGCAATCCGCTGTCCCTGTTCCTGTAAAAAGAACAGTTATCAATGATGTTATAGTTTCCTCCTTCTATTATCATTCCATTGTCACCGGCCCCGGTAATATTAATTCCTTTGATATGCCAGTAGCTTCCGGTCAGTTTAATACCCCTGTTATTTCCGTCCAGCGCTTGTCCTGAAAAGTCCAGAACCGCTATTTCTCCGGGAACAGCAAACAAAGAAATGAGGGAACCCTCTGCCCCGCTTTTGGCTATTGTTATTGTGGCAGTCAGATTAAAAGTCCCGCCTCTTACATAAATGGTTTCGCCCGCCTGTACAACGCTTA
>Ga0307379_10002570_pt1 | contig 26804 bp, 24 predicted proteins | sample UN2MG_FD_202237 | JGI IMG/M metagenome (GOLD analysis project Ga0307379, IMG submission 202237) | Soil microbial communities from Risofladan, Vaasa, Finland - UN-2 | ecosystem: Environmental > Terrestrial > Soil > Coastal area > Acid sulfate soil | place: Finland: Risofladan, Vaasa | collected...
TCTCATTGATGCGCTGCTCTCTCTGAGCCGCGTCGAGATGAACGCCCACGTCCCGCCCAGCGACCTCGTCGATCTCAACGATGTCCTGGGCCATGCGCGAGACACGCTGGAGCCGCTCACCAGAGAAACCGGCACGCGCCTCGAGGTCGGACGCTTCTCGAAGCCGGCGGTCGTGCGCGGCGACCGCGACGAGCTGCTGCAAGTGCTGCAAAACCTCGTCCAGAACGCGCTCAAATATGGCAAGCCCGGCGGCCGGGTCCGCATCGAGGCCAGGCACATCCCCTCGCTCGGCCGTCAGACCACGGGCCGCTACGCCATCTCCGTGGTGGATGACGGGCCGGGCATAGCGCCGGAGCATCTGCCGCGCCTGACCGAACGCTTCTACCGGGTCGATGTGGCCTCGAGCCGCGAGAAGGGCGGGATCGGGCTCGGCCTCGCCATCGTCAAGCACATCATGAACCGCCATCGCGGCGAGGTCGCTATCGCCTCCAAGCCCGGCAAGGGGTCGACCTTCACGGTCATGCTTAACGAGGCCCGCGCCAGCTGACGCCGCGGCGCGTTTATCCACAGCCAACTTCCAAAAAATATAGCTAATTCAGCGATGTAGACTGTCATAAAGTCGAATCATCGGTGTCATAAAACAATTATCACCGGGGACTAGCGTGCTCGCGAGCTGGCAGCGTTGCTCGCGCTGGCGGAGGCTCACATCCAAAAAGGGAGAGTGAAGTGAACAGGATTGCTATCGCAGCGTCGACGCTTGCCGTCGCCGCTCTATGCACGGGCGGCCCGGCGCTGGCCCGTGATCAGATCAAGATCGTCGGCTCCTCGACGGTTTTTCCCTACACCCAGGCCGTTGCCGAGGAGTTCGGCAAGAAGACCGGCAAGAAGGCCCCAGTGGTCGAATCGACCGGCACCGGCGGTGGCATGAAGATTTTCTGCCAGGGTGTCGGCGAGGATAACCCCGACATCACCGGGGCGTCCCGCGCCATGAAGAAATCCGAGTTTGAGCTCTGTACCAAGAACGGTGTCACCGATGTCACGGAGCTGCTGATCGGCTATGACGGCCTCTCCATCGCCCAGTCCAAGCAGGGCAAGCCCATGGATCTCAGCAAGGAGCAGATCTTCCTGGCCCTTGGGTCCGAGATTCCTGACGGCGACAAGCTGGTGCCGAACCCCAACAAGAAGTGGAGCGATGTCGACAAGTCGCTTCCGGACGTGCAGATCACGGTCTATGGCCCGCCGCCGACTTCCGGCACCCGCGACGCCTTCGTCGAGCTCGCCATGCACGAGGGCTGCGAGGCGCTCGACTACTTCAAGACGCAGAAGGGCAAGCTCGACAAGAAAGCCTACAAGTCGCTTGTCAAAGAGAAGTGTACGCCCATGCGTCAGGACGGCCCCTTCATCGAGGCCGGCGAGAACGACAATCTGATCGTGCAGCGCATTGAAGCCGATCCGAAGGCGCTTGGCATCTTCGGCTACTCGTTCTTGTACGAGAACCAGGACAAGCTTCAGGGCGTGAAGGTCGGCGGCACCACGCCGAGCTTCGATACCATCGCCGATGGCAGCTACGGCCTTTCCCGTCCGCTGTTCATCTACATCAAGAACCCCCACCGCAAGGTCATCGCCGGTATGGATGAGTTCATCACCGAGTACACCAGCGACGCATCCATGGGTGAGGACGGCTATCTTCACGAGCGCGGCCTGGTCGTGCTTCCCGCAGATACGCTGAAGGAAATGCAAGACCGCGCCAAGGGCGGCGCAAAGATGGCTGCGCCGACGTCGTAAGACGGTAGCCAATCTTCGAATGAGTTGATCGAAGGCGTGGCCGCGGGACGTAGCGATGCGGCCACGCCGACGATCGTAAGGCAACAAACGGCTTAACGGCATGCTCCGTGGCGGGGCATCCGGGGGACTGGCAGGCGGAAATGCTCGGTTACGTTCTGCTCCTGATCATCGTGCTGGCCGCGGCCAGCTATTTCTTCGGCCGCAAGCGCGCCGTGGCTTCGGTGGGCGGCCGCCAGCAGGAACTCCATTCACGGCCGAACTATCACGGCGCCTACGTGGCTGCCTGGGTCGGCATCCCCTCTGTTCTCTTGGTCCTGATGTGGCTGCTGCTGCAAGGGGCCGTCATCGACAATCTGTTGCTGTGGAGCTTGCCGCCCGGCACCACGGACGGTCTCAACGCAGGCCAAGTCAGCCTGCTTCTGAGCGAGATCAAATCCGTCGCCGCCGGCAATCTCTTCAGCGAGCCGAGCCTGGTCGTTCGCGAGGCGGCCGAGCGCTACCACAGCTGGCAGATCATCGCCCGCTGGGCCATGGCCGCCGTCGCCTTGAGCATCGCGCTTCTCGGTCTTGTCTTCGCCAGCCGCCGCATCAGCCCGGAGTTCCGGGCGCGGCATGGCGCGGAGCACATTCTGAGCGGGTTGATGATCGCCTGCTCCCTGATCGCCATTCTCACCACGCTCGGCATCGTGCTGTCGCTTCTGATCGAGGCGTTGCGCTTCTTCGACCGCATCCCGGCGCTTGAGTTCTTCTTCGGCCTGAACTGGGAGCCGCAGATCCCCATCCGCGAAGGTCAAGTGACCGGCGGCGGCGCCTTTGGCGCCATACCGGTCTTCGCTGGCACGTTCTTGATTGCCTTGATCGCCATGACCGTGGCCACGCCCATCGGCCTCTACTCGGCCATCTACCTCACCGAATACGCCAACCCAAAAGTGCGGGCCGTGATCAAGCCGTTGCTGGAGCTGCTCGCCGGGATTCCGACCGTCGTCTATGGCTTCTTTGCCGTCCTCACCGTGGCGCCGGCCATGCGCGAATTCGGCGACATGATCGGCGTGCCGATTGCCCCCAACAGTGCGCTGGCCGCCGGCGGCGTCATGGGCATCATGATCATCCCCTTCATCTCGTCCTTGTCCGACGATGCCATCGCCGCCGTCCCGCGTGCCATGCGTGATGGGTCCTACGCCATGGGCGCCACCAAGGGCGAAACCATCACCAAGGTCCTGCTGCCGGCCGCTCTTCCCGGCATCATGGGCGGCATCTTGCTCGCGGTCAGCCGCGCCATCGGCGAGACCATGATCGTGGTCATGGCCGCCGGCATCATTGCCTCGCTTACGGCAAACCCGCTCAAGCCCGTGACCACCGTGACCGTGCAGATCGTGACGCTTCTCATCGGGGATACGGAGTTCGACAATCCGAAGACCCTGGCGGCCTTCGCCCTTGGCCTCGTGCTGTTCTTGGCCACCCTAGGACTCAACATTTTCGCTCTTCACATCGTACGGAAATACCGAGAACAATATGAGTGATGCACAGGCCATAGGACCGGCGGCTACCGACAGTTGGGGCTCCGACCAGGCGCGACGGCGCGTCCGGCGGCGCTATGCCGCCGATCGGCGGCTGCAGGCCTACGGCGTCATTGCCATTGCGCTTGCTGTCGGGCTGCTCGGCGTCCTCATCACGTCCCTGGTCAGAACGGGCTACCCCGCTTTCATCCAGACGAAGGTCGAGCTGCCGATCTACATCGATCCGGCCAAGGTCGATCCCCAGGATCCAGGCTCCGGCAACTATCGGGCGCTGGTGCGTGAGGCCGTCGACAAGGCCGTCCCCGGCATTCCCGACGACCAAAAGCGGAGCATCGGGAAGATCCTGTCGTCAGACGCGGCCTATATTGTGCGCGACTATGTCGTCGCCCATCCCGACGTAATCGGCAAAACCATCACGCTGCCGATCGCCGTCTCCGATCCCTACGACCAGCTCTATAAGGGTGTGATCCCGAAAGAGATGGATGCGCTCAACTGGACCCAGGTCGGTTGGTTCGAGCGCCTCGAGAACCGGGGTCTTGTGGTCGAGCATGACGGGCGCAAGAGCCTCAAGCTCGACGTCTATGTCGATCCGGAGTTCGTCGAGGCGGGACCGCCGCCAAGCGGCGACTTCGCAGTCCTCGCACAAAGCAGCCTCAAGGCCTATCTGCCCAGAATTCGCGATACGTCGCTGGTCGAAATGCTCGCCGAGGACGCGCCAGAGGCGATTGGCGCGCGCGTCGCGGCCGACCCGGCCATCATCGGCAAGACGGTACAAATCTTCTTCCCCCTGTCGCCGCATTATGCCGTCCTGGCCAAGGGCGAGACCCCGAAAATCCTCAACCCGCGCTTCTCGAAAGATCAACTCAAGGCGTTTGACACCTTGGAGGAGAAGGGGCTCTTGCGCACGCCGCTCAACTGGGAGCTGTTCTTCAACGCCGACAGCCGGTTTCCCGAGCGGGCCGGGCTGGCCGGCGCCATCACCGGCTCGTTCTACGCGCTCCTCGTCTGTTTCCTGTTGAGCTTCCCCATTGGCATTGCCGCGGCGGTGTACCTCGAAGAGTTCGCGCCCAAGAACCGGTTCACCGACCTCATCGAGGTGAACATCAACAACCTCGCCGCTGTTCCTTCGGTGGTGTTCGGTCTACTGGGGCTTGCGGTCTTCCTGGGATTTTTCGGCTTGCCGCGCTCCGCGCCGCTGGTCGGCGGCATGGTGCTCAGTCTCATGACCTTGCCGACGATCATCATCACCACGCGTGCCGCGCTCAAGGCAGTGCCGCCTTCAATCCGCGAGGCCGCCCTCGGTGTCGGGGCATCGAAACATCAAGTCATGATGCATCATGTGCTGCCGCTGGCGCTGCCGGGGATTCTCACCGGCACCATCATCGGCATGGCACAGGCGCTCGGCGAGACCGCGCCGCTCCTGCTGATTGGCATGAACGCATTCATTCCAAGCGTTGAGAATATGGGCATTCTCGAGCCGGCGACCTCGCTGCCGACCCAGATCTTCAGCTGGGCCGACAGTCCCGAGCGCGGCTTCGTGTCGCGCACCTCGGCGGCGATCCTGGTGCTTCTTGGTTTTCTCGTAATGATGAACATCATCGCCATCACGTTGAGGCAGATGTTCCAGCGCAAGTGGTAGAAGGGGAGCTAGTAATGGAGGCTAAGGTGGAGGCACAACCAGCCATCCGCGTGCGGGTACCCGTCGTGCCGGAGCCAAAGGAAGGCGCATCGGCCGCCGCGCAGCACGAGCTCAAGATGGCCGCGCGCGACGTCAATCTTTGGTACGGCGAGAAGCAAGCGCTGTTCGACGTCAATCTTGAGATGTTCGATAGTTCGGTGACGGCGCTGATCGGTCCGTCCGGTTGCGGCAAGTCGACCTTCTTGCGCTGTCTCGATCGGATGAACGACGTGATCGACGGTTGCCGCGTAGTGGGCGACATCAGGCTCGACGGCGAGGACATCTATGCGCCCCGGGTGGATCCGGTGCAGCTCCGCGCCCGGGTCGGCATGGTCTTCCAAAAGCCGAATCCGTTCCCCAAGTCGATCTTCGAGAACGTGGCCTACGGGCCCCGGATTCACGGGCTGTGTAAGTCGAAGACCGAGTACGAGGAAATCGTGGAGAAGAGCCTGACCAGGGCCGGCTTGTGGGACGAGGTGAAGGACCGGCTGGACGAGTCCGGCACCGGCCTGTCGGGCGGCCAGCAGCAGCGGCTTTGCATCGCCCGCGCCATCTCCGTGAACCCCGAAGTGCTGCTCATGGATGAGCCCTGCTCGGCGCTCGACCCAATCGCCACCGCCAAGATCGAGACGCTGATGGACGAACTGCGGAAATCTCTGTGCATCGTCATCGTCACCCACTCGATGCAGCAAGCCGCCCGCGTCTCGCAACGCACCGCCTTCTTCCATCTCGGCAAGCTCGTTGAGGTCGACGATACTTCCAAGATGTTCACCAATCCGACCGACCAGCGGACGCAGGACTACGTCACCGGACGCTTCGGCTGATATCGGCTCTTCAGGAGTTCGCTTGATGGAACAGCAGCACGAACACATCGTCAGGTCTTACGAGGAGGAGCTCTCTCTCCTCAACAACAAGATCGCCAAAATGGGCGGCCTCGCCGAGCAGGTGCTTGGCCAATCCTTCGAGGCGTTGGAGCGGCGCGATCCCGATCTCGCCGTGGCCACCATCAATCAAGACGAGGCGATCGACGAGCTCCAGCGCGAGATCGAGGAGCAGGCGGTGGTGATGATCGCCCGCCGCCAGCCCATGGCCTACGATCTCCGCCAGATCATGGCGGCGCTGCGCATCTCCACCGATCTCGAGCGCATCGGCGATCTCGGCAAGAACATCGCCAAGCGCGCCGTCGCGGTCGTCAGTGAGCAGCAACCGAAGCAGCTCATGCTCGGCCTGAAACACATGGGCGAGCTCGCTCTCGGTCAGCTCAAGGAGGTGCTCGACGCCTTTATCGAGCGCGACGCGGACCGCGCCCTGGCCGTCTGGTACAAGGACGAAGAGATCGACGCGATGTACAACTCGCTGTTTCGCGAGCTCCTCACCTACATGATGGAGGATCCGCGCAATATCGGGCTCTGTACCCATCTCTTGTTCGGCGCCAAGAACATCGAGCGTGTCGGCGATCACGCCACCAACATTGCCGAGACGGTCTTCTACCTGGTGCATGGCCGGGCCATCACCGACCAACGCCCGAAAGGCGACACCACGAGCACGACGCCGGTCGCAATGAAGCGGTCGGCGGTGTAACCCATGTTGCAGACAAACGTTATGAGCGCTGGAGCCAAGGTCCTGGTTGTCGAGGATGAGGAGCCGTTAGCCCTTCTGCTGCGCTATAACCTCGAGGCTGAAGGCTACACCGTCGATGTCGTCCACCGCGGTGACGAAGCGGAAGTCGCCATCGCCGAGAGTTCGCCCGATCTGATCGTGCTGGACTGGATGCTGCCCGGAATTTCGGGCCTTGAACTGTGCCGGCGCCTGCGCACCGGCAAGGACTCGCGCACCATCCCCATCATCTTGTTGACGGCGCGCAGTGAGGAGAACGACCGCGTCCGGGGTCTGACCACCGGCGCCGACGACTATGTGGTCAAGCCGTTCTCGCTGCCCGAGCTCATGGCGCGCGTGCGCGCCATTCTGCGCCGGACCAACCCCGAGCGCATCGCTTCGGTGTTGAGTGTGGGCGATATCGAGCTCGACCGGGAGTCGCACCGGGTGACGCGGAACGGCCGCCATGTGCATCTCGGGCCGACCGAGTTCCGGCTCCTTGAATTCCTCATGCAGAGCCCCGGCCGTGTGTTCAGCCGTGCGCAATTGCTCGACGGGGTATGGGGCCGCAATGTCTATGTCGATGAGCGGACGGTCGACGTCCATATCGGCCGCTTGCGTAAGGCCATGATGCGCGGCAATGAGCACGATCCCGTCCGCACCGTGCGCGGCGCGGGTTACGCCTTCTCCGACAAGCTCGAAGAAACCGCCTAGAGCCCGAAAGCCTCGGCCTCATGCTTCGAGACGCGGCCCTTTGGGCCGCTCCTCAGCATGAGGAAATGATCCTCACCCTGAGGAGGCGCGGAACGCGCCGTCTCGAAGGGTGAGCCCCCCAAGCCCCAAAAGAAAGAGGCGCCGGGTGAGCGGCGCCTCTTGGTGTTGTCCTGCTCTGCCCTTGTGTCAGCCGGTGGCGAAGCGCTTCTCGCGCCGCCGCGCCTGCGCCGGCTGATAGGCCATGCGGGCATGGTGCTCGCAATAGGGCACCGCGCCCTCCTTCTTGCGGCCGCAGAAGTGAAAGTCCTCCTCGCTCGGGTCGCCGATAGGCCAGCGGCACATCGACTCCTTCAGCGTGAGAATGCTCGCCCGCTCATGCAGCGGGATGACGAGCTCCGTGACCGGCGCCGGTGCCGGCTGGTATTCGGCTTCGTAACTGGGCTTGAGCGCCACATTGCCGCGCGTCCCGAAAGTCAGCGACGGCGTGTGATGCTGCCGGGGTGAATGCGCGCGCCGTGGTCTTGGTGCGCTCGACCGCGAGCTGGTGGCTCGCCCCGAAAGTCCGAGCCGATGGACCTTGCCGATCACCGCGTTGCGGGTCACGCCGCCTAAGCGACCCGCGATTTGGCTCGCGCTCAGTCCTTCCGCCCAGAGTTTCTTCAGCAGTTCGACTCTATCATCAGTCCAAGACATGGTTGGCCTCCTCGTTTGGACTCAGAATCCATCCGTCCCGTGAGAGACGGCATTTTCGAAATACTCGGAATTTACTGCTGAGAATGACCGCTCGGGCGCCACGCAGCACCCACGACATCTGGTAGCCGAGCAGTTATTACCCTACTAAAGCCGGTAGAATCCGACAAGCGCCGCCGCGCTTGAAACCTCTGTTTTCCACCGGAACAAGGGGATTCTGCCACTTCTCTCGCGAGAACACAAACGCGAGCGTTGATGGAAGCGTGGAGAAGCCTTGGATAAGCCGTTGCTAGGTCAGATTGACAGGGCCCAATGCGAGACCTAACACTCTGAGTTTCCTTGCTGCCGCCCTTCGGCGGCAATTTTATTTCAGGGATACGCAACTTTCATGTCGGCCCTCCTTCCGACCTATGCCCGCAGCGGATTGTCCTTCGCGCGCGGGGAAGGCGCTTTTCTCTTTACGGAGACGGGCGAGCGCTATCTCGACTTCTCGAGTGGCATCGCCGTCACCGCGCTGGGTCACGCCCATCCGCACCTGATCGAGGCCCTGACCGCGCAGGCGAACAAGGTCTGGCACGTCTCCAACCTGCACCATATCCCCGAGCAGGAGCGGCTGGGGCGCAGGCTGTGCGACGCGACCTTCGCCGACCGGGTGTTCTTCGCCAATTCTGGCGCTGAGGCCGTCGAGGCTGCCATCAAGGCTGCCCGCCGCTATCACTTCAAGAACGGCGCGCCGGAGCGCTACCGTCTCATCACCTTCGAGGGCGCCTTTCACGGCCGCACGCTCGCCACCATCGCCGCCGGCGGCCAGGCCAAGCATCTCGAAGGCTTTGGCCCCCCCGTCGACGGCTTCGACCAGGTCGCGGGCTTCGATATCGAGGCGGTGGAAGAGGCGATCGGCGAGGAGACCGCCGGAATCCTGCTTGAGCCGATCATGGGCGAGGGCGGCATGCGCGAGGTGCCCTGGCGCTTTCTGCAAGATCTGCGCGCGCTTTGCGACGAGAAGGGCATTCTTCTCCTGCTCGACGAGGTGCAGACCGGCGTCGGCCGTACCGGGCGCTTCTATGCCCATGAATGGGCCGGCATCACGCCCGATATCATGGCGTCGGCCAAGGGGCTCGGCGGCGGCTTTCCCGTGGGCGCCTGCCTCACCACCGAGGCGGTGGGTGCCGCCATGACGCCAGGGACCCACGGCTCGACCTTTGGCGGCAACCCGCTGGCCATGGCCGTGGGCAACGCCGTGCTCGATATCGTTCTTGAGCCGGGCTTTCTCGAAGGTGTCGCGCAAATGGGCCTAAGGTTGAAGCAGCGGCTCGCAGGGATCGCCGACGAGCATGGCGACATCGTCGAGGAGGTGCGGGGCCAAGGCCTGATGGTCGGACTGAAGTGCAAGGCCGAAAATGCAAAGTTGATCGCCGAGCTCCGCGACCGGGGGATGCTCACCGTCCAGGCCGGCGACAATGTGGTGCGCCTCTTGCCGCCGCTGATCGTCGGCGAGGACGAGATCGACCTTGCCTGCGCCACCATCGATGCCGCGTGCGTTGCTTTGAAGAGCGGCGCGCGCCGGCAAGCCTAGCCTCCTTTCCGAGATTTTCCGCCCGAGACCTTCCGCCCGAGATTTTTCACCCATGTCACCGTCAACCAAGCATTTCCTCGATCTCGACGCATTGGACGCGAAAACTTTGCGCGCCATTGTCGACACCGCGGCCGCCATCAAGAAGACGGGCAACGTGCCGAAAGCGCTCGGTGTCCCGCCGGGCGCGGTGCTGGCCATGATCTTCGAGAAGCCGTCCACGCGCACGCGCGTCTCCTTCGAGGTCGCCATGCATCAGCTTGGCGGAACCTCCATCGTGCTCAATCCCCAAGACATGCAGCTCGGCCGCGGCGAGACCGTCGCCGACACGGCCAGGGTCCTGTCGCGCTATGTCGATGCCATCATGCTGCGTACCGGGCCTCATGCGACGCTGACCGAGTTCGCCGAGAATGCTTCCGTCCCCGTGATCAACGGGCTGACCGTCAAGTCGCATCCCTGCCAGGTCATGGCCGACGTCATGACCTTCGAGGAGCTGAAAGGGCCGATCAAAGGCTGCACCATCGCCTGGATCGGCGACGCCAATAACGTGGCGACGTCTTGGGTGCACGCCGCGGCGCGCTTCGGCTTCACTTTGCGCATCGCCACGCCGGCGGAGTTTGCGCCGGCGCCCGAGCTTCTCGCCTGGGCGTGGACCGAAGGCGCCGACGTCGAGGTGAGCGAGGATGCCGCGGCAGCCGCGCGCGGTGCCGACTGCGTGGTGACCGATGTCTGGGTTTCCATGGGCGACAACGACGAGAAGAAGCGCAAAGCGGCGCTCCGCCCGTTCCAGGTCGATGGGGTGCTGATGAAAGCGGCCAAGAAGGACGCCATCTTCATGCATTGCCTGCCGGCCCATCGCGGCGACGAGGTAACGGCGGAGGTGATCGACGGCCCGCAATCCGCCGTATGGGACGAGGCCGAGAACCGGCTTCATGTGCAAAAGGCCATTCTCGCCTGGTGTCTCGGTTCTGGGAAGCTCGCCGCTAAGCGCGTCGCTTCAAAGGCGAAGCGCGCCAAGCCTGCCGCCGCCAAGCGGCCCGAGGTCAGAGGCCGTAAGACCGCGGCCAAAACGCCGGGAGCCAAAACGCCGGGAGCCAAGACGCCGGGAGCGAAGACACGGGGGGCAAGAACTCGCGGAGCCAAACGGTGAGCGAGTCATCCTCGGAAGGCCACGCCGAGCTCGTCATTCCACAGGACGACCTGGTCCTGCCGTTTCAGGCGGAGCAGGCCGACGTTCTCGGCCGCCTGGTCAAGCTCGGGCCCACCATCGACAGCATCCTATCGCGGCACGCTTACCCCGAGCCCGTGTCGCGGCTCCTCGGCGAGGCGGTGGCGCTCACCGCACTCCTTGGCGCCTCTCTCAAATTCGAGGGCAAGTTCATCCTTCAGGCCTCGACCGACGGGCCGGTGGATTTGCTGGTCGCCGATTATCAGGTGCCGGGCGCTTTGCGCGGCTATGCTCGCTTCTCCGCCGAGCGCCTGGCGGCGTTCGAGGCCGGCGACGAGTTCTCGCTGCTCGGCGACGGCCATCTCGCCATGACCATCGACCGCGGGCCGGACACCGAACGCTATCAGGGCGTGGTGCCGCTGGAGGGCGAAACCCTGACGGACGCCGCCCATACATATTTCCGCCAATCGGAGCAGCTTCCCACACTCATTCGCCTTGCCGTGGCGCGGCATTATCGCGCCGGGACGGTGGGCGAGGGGGCGTGGACTTGGCGGGCCGGCGGGCTCCTGGTGCAGAAGCTCACCCGCGAAGGCGGCGTTTCGAGCGCCAAGGAGTTCGAGGAGGATTGGACCCGGGCCAAGATGCTCGCCGAGACCGTCGAGGATCACGAGCTGCTCGATCCTTTGCTGCCGCCCGAGCTTCTGCTCTACCGCCTGTTCCACGAGGAGCAGGTGCGCGTCTACACCGCAATCCCGCTTGAGACCTATTGCAGTTGCTCGCGCGATCGCGTCGAGGAGATCCTCAAAGGCTTTTCAGCGGAGGAACTGGCTGACATGGTTGTGGACCGCCAGGTGTGGGTGACATGCGAGTTCTGCAATGCCCGCTACCAGTTCGACCCGGCGGCTTTCACCGGCGAGGAATGAGGGTTCGGGCGCGTCCAAGGGTGTTCGTTGAACCTAAGCCCGCAAGCGGTTCGCGAGGTCCGCGAGGAACGTCAGACACGCCTCGATCTGGGCGATCGACACGAATTCGTCGGCCGCATGCGCTTGGGCGATGTCGCCGGGTCCGCAGATCACCGCCGGGCATCCCGCCGCCTCGAATAGCCCGGCTTCCGTCGCGTAGGACACCGCACTCGTGCGGTTCGCCCCGGTAAGCGCCAGCGCCAAGGCGACGGCATCGGATTGGGGCGCGGCCGTGAAAGCCGGCACCGATGTCTGGCTCTCGGTCTCGATCGCGGCGTCCTTGGTTATCGCGCGCATCTTGGGCAGCAGGGTCTCGGCGAAAGCGCTGAGGTCGCGCTTGGCGGTGTCCACGGTCGTGTCCGGCAGGCTGCGGACCTGCCAGCGGAACGCGCAATGCTGAGGCACGATGTTCGCCGCCGTGCCGCCCTCGATGACGCCGACGCTCATGGTGGAGTAAGGCGGCTCGAAGCGGGGATCGTTCTCGGCCGCGGCGGTTCTTTCCGCCATGCGGTCGATCTCGCCGATCAGCTCCGCCGCCACCGAGATGGCGTTGACGCCGATAGCCGGCAGGCTCGAATGCGCTTCCTTGCCTGTGACTTTGGTGCGGTAGACGTCGATGCGCTTGTGCGCGTCGATCACCGCCATGGACGTGGGCTCACCGATGATCACGGCGCGCGGGAGCGGCAAGTCGGCGCCAAGCCGGGCGATCACGGGCCGCACGCCGGCGCAGCCCACCTCCTCGTCATAGGAGATGATGATGTGGATCGGCTCATTCAGTGTCCGCGATTTGAACAGCGGTACCGACGCCAGCACGCAAGCGATGAAGCCTTTCATGTCGCAGGTGCCGCGCCCGTAGAGTCTGCCATCCCGCTTCGTGAGCGTGAACGGGTCGCTCGTCCAATTCTGGCCTTCGACGGGCACGCAATCGCTATGGCCGGACAGGCCGATTCCGCCGTCGCCGTCCCCGATGGTGGCGTAGAGGTTCGCCTTCTCGCCGTCGGCCGAGGTCACCAGCGTCGAGGCGATGCCATGGCCGTCGAGATAGTTCTGAACGAACCCGATCAGCGCGAGGTTCGATTTTGCGCTCGTGGTGTCGAAACCCACGAGCGTGGCGAGCAGGTCTTCTGCGTTGGTCGTCTGAGGAGACAAAGGAACGTCCTCTAAGTCGTGGCCTACATGTTTCGAGACGCCGCCTGCGGCGGCCCTCAGCATGAGGATTAAGGCCTACCCCTTGGGCGCGGACAACGCCTGGTCGAGATCGGCCTCGAGGTCGCCCGCGTCCTCAAGCCCGATCGATAGGCGAATGATGGTGTCGAAGATGCCGAGCTCGCTGCGCGCCTCGTCCGACAGCCGCTGATGGGTGGTCGTGGCCGGGTGCGTGGCGAGGCTCTTCGCATCGCCGAGATTGTTGCTGATCCTGAAGATCTCAAGCGCGTTCAAGAACCGAAACGCGGCCGTCTTGCCGCCCGTGATCTCGAACGCGACCATCGGCCCGCCGCCCGCCATCTGCCGCTTGGCGAGGTCATGTTGGGGGTGATCGGCGCGGCCGGGATAGAACACCCGCGCCACTTCCGGGCGTTGGCCGAGGAAATCGGCGATGCGTGCCGCCGACTCGTTGTGGCGCGCCACGCGTAACGGCAGCGTTTCGAGGCCTTTCAGCATGACCCAGGCATTGAACGGGCTGAGCGACGGTCCTGTGTGCTTCAGGAAATTGTGCAGCTTCTCGTCGATGAATTCGCTTGAGCCAAGCACGACGCCGCCGAGGCAACGTCCTTGGCCGTCGATATGCTTGGTCGCCGAGTAGACGACGATGTCGGCGCCGAGCGCCATCGGCCGCTGGCCGAGCGGCGTGGCGAACACGTTGTCGACCACGGTCAGCGCGCCAGCCTTCTTGGCGATGGCGGCCACGCCTTCGATGTCCACGAGCTCCAGCACCGGGTTGGTCGGCGTCTCGAAGAAGAACGCGCGCGTGTTGGGCCGAACCGCCGCCTCCCACGCCGCCAGATCGCGCCCGTCCACCAGCGTCGAGGCGATGCCATAGCGCGGCAGCAGATCCTCCACGATGTAGCGGCAGCTGCCGAACAGCGCGCGGCCCGAGACCACGTGATCGCCGGCCTTGAGGTGACAGAGCAGCGAGGCCGCCACCGCCGCCATGCCGCTTGCGGTGCCGCGCGCGGCGTCGGCGCCTTCCAGCGCGCACATGCGCGCCTCGAACATGGCCACGGTCGGATTGGCGTAGCGGCTATAGACATAGCCGTCCTCGTCGCCCTTGAAGCGGGCTTCCGCCTGCTCGGCGCTGTCATAGACATAGCCCGAGTTGAGGAAGATGGCCTCCGACGTCTCGCCGAATTGGCTGCGGAGCGTCCCCTCATGGACGAGCTGCGTGGCGGGCTGCCAGGCGGCGCGGCGGTCTTTTGTGTCCTTTGCGGCCATGCTCAGAACTCCTGCCTGCGTTGTGGCCGGCCCATAAAAAAACCCGGACCTTGGCTGCCGCCAAATGACCGGGATCGGCTGAAACGCCTCGCACGGCCTTTTAGCGACTTATTTTACGTGGCTGCAAGCCGGCCGGCCAAATCACCACGAGAGATGCGATTAATGTCGCGGGCCAGCGCTCCCGTCAAGTCCGCCATCGGCTCAAAGTTCGGAAGACGCCTCAAAGTCCCGGAGGCAGCGCGATGCCGAGCCGTTTCGCCACGGCCCGCGCCGTCACCTCGCGCCGCGCCATGATCTCGGCCGCCGAGGCCCGCACATCCGCAACGACCGCGGGCGGTGCCGTCTCGGGGCTGCCGGCGTTGAACGGCGGTTCTGGCGCGTATTGCATATAGAGCTGAATCTCTTCCGCAACCCGATCGCCGCGCAGCATGGCCGCCACCCGCAGCGCCCCGTCGATGCCCGCGGTGACGCCGGCGGCGCAGACCAGATTGCCGTCCACCACCACCCGCTCGTCGACCGGCGTTGCGCCGAAATAGGGCAGGAGATGCAGCGCCGCCCAATAGGTCGTGGCCCGCCGTCCCTGAAGCAGCCCCGCCGCGCCGCAGATCAGTGCCCCCGTGCACACCGAAAACACGATTTGCGCGCCGCTCGCCTGGCGCCGGACCCAGCCCAGCACCGCCTCATCCTCCATCAGCGCTTCCTGGCCAGGGCCGCCGGGCATGTGCAGCACATCGAGCTGCGGCGCCTCGCTCAAGGCCGCATCGGGGGTGAGCTGCAAGCCCTTCACGTCCCGCACCGGGTCAGCCGACAGGCCGTAAATGCGGTAGGTCGCGTTGGGCAGGCGGCTCAGCACCTCGAACGGGCCGGTGAGGTCGATCTGGTCGAGCCCCTCGAACAGGAGCGAGCCGATTTGAAGGTGCTTGTCAGGGGTGGTCATGGGAAAGGTCTTTCGGGATATGCGGCCCGGACACCGGACCCCTTGTGAATCCAGGGGAGAAGGCCGAGCTTAAGGTGACCGAAGCCCCGGAAAATGCCAAGACCATCGTCCATGCTGCCAAGAGCCGCGTATATGAGCCGCCAATGAGCCCGTCCGACCAGCTTTTCGAGGCGCGTCCCGAGGACACCCCTATATCCGGGGAGCCGCGCAAGAGCGGGCTTGGCCGCACCGGCATTCTGCCCTCCCAAGCCATCCGCGCGCTGATCGCCGCCGGCGAGATCGCCGGCATGTCCGAGATCGAGGAGGGCCAGATCCAGCCCGCCAGCCTCGATTTGCGGCTCGGCAAGGTCGCCTACCGCATCCGCGCCAGCTTCCTCCCCGGCACCAAGGCGACCGTGCGGGAGAAGCTGGCGCCGGTGACCTTCCACGAGATCGATCTCACCAAGGGCGCGGTACTTGAGGCTGGCTGCGTCTACCTCGTGCCGCTGATCGAGCACTTGAAGCTGCGTCCCACCATCGCCGCCTTCGCCAACCCGAAAAGCTCCACCGGCCGGCTCGACGTGTTCACGCGGCTTATCGGCGACTATCAGGGCAGCTTCGACACCGTGGAGGAAGGCTATGCCGGGCCGCTCTTCGCCGAGATTTGCCCGCGCACCTTCTCCATCAAGGTCCGCTACGGCTCGCGCCTCAGTCAGATCCGGTTTCGCCGCCGCGTCAGCCAGCAGATCGATGCCGACGAGCGGCCGGGCCGGGTGGGTGACCGGGCGTTGCGGGCGATCCACTCCGATGTCGGGCTCGTGGAGGGCGACGCCGCGATCCGCGAGGGGCTCAATCTCAGCATCAGCCTCGCACCCATCGTGCCTGCCGGTCCGGTCGGCTACCGCGCCCGCCGCTATGCCGGCGTCATCGACGTCGATCAGGTCGGCGCTTACGACGTCCAACAATTCTGGGAGGCGGTGCATCTCGGCAGCGACCGGCGTCTCGTGCTCGACCCCCACGAGTTCTACATCCTGGCGTCCAAGGAGAGCGTCTCGGTGCCGCCGGAATACGTGGCCGAGATGGCGCCGTTCGATCCTCTGATCGGCGAGTATCGCGTCCACTATGCCGGATTCTTCGATCCCGGCTTTGGCTACACTGAAGGCAAGGCGCCGGGTGCCAAGGCGGTGCTTGAGGTGCGCAGCCTCGATATTCCCTTCATCGTCGAGGATGGCCAGATCGTCGGCCGGCTCGTCTACGACAAGCTCACCGAGCTGCCGGAAACCCTTTACGGCCAGGGCATCGGCTCGCATTATCAGGCCCAGGGGCTGAAGCTGTCCAAGCACTTCCGCCAGGAGTGATCCGTCACGAGTGACCCGCTAGGGGGCGCGGGGACAGCAAGAAAACACCATTGAATCGGGGGGGACTGGGATGCAGGCGATCACATCGGCCGTGACTTGGCTGGACGGCCTCGTATGGGGCGTGCCCATGCTGGTGCTCCTGCTCGGCGTCGGCCTTTACCTGACCGTCGGCTTGCGCTTCCGCACGATCAAGGACCTGCCCTTCGCCTTTGCCATGCTATGGCGCGGACGCGTCGCCGAGGGCAAGGGCGACATCACCCCGTTCAACGCGCTGATGACGGCGCTCGCCGCCACCATCGGCACCGGCAATATTGCCGGCGTCGCCACGGCCATCTTCATCGGCGGCCCCGGTGCGGTGTTCTGGATGTGGATGACGGCGCTGGTCGGCATGGCCACCAAGTTTGCCGAGGCGGTGTTGGCCGTCAAATATCGCGAGAGGGACAAGCGAGGCAATTATGTCGGCGGCCCTATGTATTACATCAAGAACGGGCTCGGGCCGCGCTGGGCTTGGCTCGGGATCTGCTTCGCGCTGTTTGCTGGCTTTGCCGGCTTCGGCATCGGCAACATGGTGCAGGCCAACTCCGTGGCCGATGCGCTGGAGGCCGCCTTCGGCGTCCCGTTCTGGGCGACCGGGCTCTCGCTCGCCGCTCTCGTCGGTCTCGTCCTGATCGGCGGCATTCGACGCATCGCCGCGGTCGCCGGCTGGCTCGTGCCGATCATGGCGATCAGCTATGTCGGCGCCGGCCTTGTCGTCATCGTGCTGAACATCGAGGCGGTGCCGGACGCCTTTCGCCTGATCTTTGCTCACGCCTTCTCGCCCATCGCGGCGACGGGCGGCTTCGCCGGCGCGGCCGTCTGGGCGGCGATCCGGTTCGGCGTCGCGCGCGGCGTGTTCTCCAACGAGGCCGGGCTTGGCTCGGCGCCGATCGCCCATGCCGCCGCCGAGTGCAAAGGCCCGGTCAGCCAAGGCCTCGTCGCCATGCTCGGCACCTTCATCGATACCATCGTCGTCTGCTCGTTCACGGCGCTGGTGATCTTGACCACCGGCGCCTGGACCAGCGGGGAAACCGGCGCGGAGATGACATCGCTCGCCTTCGAGACGGCGCTGCCGGGCGTCGGCAGCGAGATCACCTCCATCGCGCTGGCGGTCTTCGCTTTCACCTCGCTGCTCGGCTGGAGCTATTACTGCGAGCGCGCCTGGCAGTTTCTGCTTGGCGTAAAGGTCATCTTCCCGTTCCGCATTGTCTGGTCGATGGCGCCGATCATCGGTGCCACCGTCAAGCTCAGCTTCATTTGGCTGCTCGCCGACGTGCTGAACGCGCTCATGGCGATCCCCAACCTGATTGCGCTCGCGCTGTTGAGCCCGATGGTGTTCGCTGCCGCCCGCGAATTCTTCAAGACACGTGGCAAGTCGGAGAAGAATCCGTTCTGAGGCGCGCGCCGCGCGCCGAAACCGCCGGCCGGTGGCGCGCCAACGGCTTGTATGTAATGCTCCGCGTCGGTGGATCTGGGCGAAACTTCGGGGGGAGGCCATGATGAAACGTGCCGCAATCGTGCTCGCGCTCGCCGTGTTGACGGGGGGAAGTCTCGGGGGAGCCGCCGGCGCTGAAGAGCTCAGCGACATGGCGAAGCAGGCCGAAAGCGATTCCAAGGCCGGCAAGCATCTCGACGCCTATGACGTCATGCGTAGGGCCACGCAGCAGGTGTGGAACGAGGGCCCGCTGCTGTTTCGCAAAGCGCTGTTCGTCACCGGCGCGCCCGGCGGTTTTGGAATCTACGACCCGCGTCCCGACAGTGTCTTCAAGCAAGGCGAAAAGCTCGTGATCTATGTCGAGCCTGTCGGGTTCAAATGGCAGCCGAAAGACGGCCTCAATCACGCCCTTCTCGTCGCCGATCTCGTCCTTAAGGATGGCGAAGGCACGGTCGTTGCGGAGCAGGCGGGGGTCGGCACGTTCACCTTCGATAGCCGCGATCACAACATGGAAGTCATCGCCGCTCTGACCATCGACTTCACCGACGGGCCAGTCGGCAAATATGCCGCCGAGTTGAAGTTCACCGACAAGGTCGGCGGCAAATCGGCGACGTTCGAGCTGCCCTTTGAGATCAAATAGGCCTCAGGCGCGTGCCCGCAAATAGGCGACGAGGTCGTCGAGATTGGTCCCGGTGCCGTCGGCGCGCACGCCGAGCACCTCCGGCGGCGTGCCGAGGCGATTGACCCAAAAGGTCTCGTAGCCGAACCATTTGGCCCCGGCGGCATCCCAACCTGCGAACGGCACGAACAGAATCCGGTCGATGGGCAAATCGAAGGCGTCGGTCGGCATGCGGTAAGCGTTGGGGTCAGGCTTGAACGTCCCGATGAGATCGGTGCTCAGGACCTGCTCGAAATAACCTTCGAGGCCCGCGCTACCGATCGCCGCCTGCAACATGGGCGGCGTGAAGTTCGACAGGAAGCCGAGACGGAGCCCGGACTTCTTTAGCGTATCGAGCGCCGCGCGCGCCTCGGGCCACGCCTTGAGGCCGAGATATGCGTCCATGATCGTGTCGGCCTGCTGCGGCGAGACATCGATCTTGAGGGCTTCGGCCGCGTAGGTCAGCGCGTCCCGCGTGACATCCCAAAAGTCCTCATACTGTCCGGCCGCCGTGCGCAACCAGGTATATTCGAACTGCCGCGTGCGCCAGAGGTCACCGAGTTCCTTGCCGCGGCCCGGCACCAATGTGTCGAGGCTCGCGAAGATCGGCCTTGGATCAAAGATTGGAAACGCATCGAAGACGACCGCCTCGATCTTCGCCGCGGCGCCCGCGCGTGGCATGCGTATCAGCATGGCGGCAAGCGTGGTCGCGGCGAGGGCGAGCGTGTCGCGTCGTGTGAGCGGCATGGATGATCTTTCGCTTGGTTAGCTTGAGCAGGCGCCGCCGCCGAGCACGCAGAATTTGGCGCAGTGGGGATGGCAGAGCTTGACCGCGCCGTGGTCGAACATGCCGCCGTTCGCCCGCGCCGCCGTGGCCAAGGTTGGTCCCATCTCGAAGGCGGGGTCGTAGGGCAGGAGCGTGCATGGCAGCACGACGGGCCCGGCCGCGCCGCGCCGCTTCACCACCATGCGGCTTGAGGCGCACATCATATCGTCCGGCGACGTGCCGAGGATGCCCCAGCAGTTCTCGGTGATCTCCGGCACATCGGCGGCCTCGTCCATCTCGGGAAACAGCACGAGCGAGGCGGCATCGCCCGCATCCACCGGCCATCCGCGCGCCGCGATCAGCGCCGCATAGCCTGCCCGGGCGTCGTCCTCGCTCTCGCCCCAACAGGTGCGCCCGGCAAGCGCCAGCGAGAATCCGTGCGCAGCGAGCCAATTGATCCCTTCAAGTGTTTTGTCGAAGGTCCCGGGCCCACGCTCCTCCTCGTGCAGTGCTTTCGAATAATGATCGAGGCTCACGCGCATTGACAGCCGGTCGCCGAAAGCCGCGCGTAGCGAAAGGAGTCCGCCGCGGATGCCCGGCCGCAGCATGGGCTGCATGGCGTTGGTCAGCACCAGCGCCGAGAACCCGCCACGCAGCACGTCCTCCAGCATGCCGAGAAAGTCCGGATTCATGAACGGCTCGCCGCCGGTGAAGCCGATCTCGGTGACGGGGTGCCGGTCGCGGGCGATCTCGTCGAGATAAGCGGCAGCTTCGGCGCGGCTGACATAGGCGAGCGCGTCGTTCTCGGGACTCGACTCGATATAGCAATTGCGGCAGGCGATGTTGCAGAGGCTACCGGTGTTGATCCACAACGTCCGCAAAGCGCCGAGCGGCACGCGAGCCCGCCGCTCGCCCGTGGCGGTCACGTCGGGTTCGGCGAATTTCGCGCGGCCTATAAGAAGCGCGGCGTCGGTCATGGAGCCCTCCAGCAAGGCGCATTAACAGGCCCCCGGGCGGCAATCGCAAGACCTCCACCCTTCACCACTGCGTGAAGCCACTTGCTTTCCACACGCCCCGCTTCATTGTATGAGGCTGGCAACGCGGGTGTAGCTCAGTGGTAGAGCAGTAGCTTCCCAAGCTACGTGTCGGGGGTTCGATTCCCCCTACCCGCTCCAATAAATCAATGACTTACGGGTAGTTGCGTCAGGCCAGCCGGTTTGGGATGTCGACTGGGATGTCGGCTCGACGGGCTGACCAGCTTAGCTTAGAGCACCGTAGAGCCGCGCAGCCCGTCCGGTGATGGGCTGATACCGACCAGACGGGAGAGGGGACTCTCCGCTGGGCTGGCGGGCTAGGATCTCGGTCTGTCGTGTCAACCGGCGATCCGCACGTCCATGGTCGCGACGGCGATGTCATTGAGGCCGGTGGTGTGCGGGTCGGTTAAAGCTGGTAGCGGATCTGATCGGTCCAGAAGCGCTCGAGCCGGATCAGGGCCTTGTTGAGAATCTCCAGGTCGTCGTGGCCGACGCCACCCACCTGCTCCAGCGACTTCAGCTGCCGTTGGAACAGACCGTTGACTACCTCGGAAACCTCTTGCCCCTTATCGGTGAGGCTGACCCGCACGGAGCGACGGTCGGTGGTCGAACGCTGGTGATGGATATAGCCAGCATCGACCAGCTTCTTGAGATTGTACGACACGTTCGAGCCAAGATAGTAGCCGCGGCTGGTGAGTTCACCGGCGGTCAACTCGGCGTCGCCGATGTTGTAAAGCAGCAGTGCCTGGACGCTGTTGACGTCGCCACGGCCCAAGCGCTCGAACTCATCTTTGATGACATCTAGCAGCAACCGGTGAAGCCGCTCGACGAGCTTCAAGGAAACAAGATAGCGGCCTTTGAGGTGTCCCTTCCGAAAATTCCATCCGGCCTAGATTCCTAGATTATTCTTCTATATGACGCTCCCGAACTGCCGCGGGGGCCTTAGTGTGGAGAGGAAACACATGAAGCGAATGAACCAACTCATCTATGGCGCCGCTATCGTGCTGATGGCGGCAACGGTGGCGCCTAACGTGTACGCGCAGTCGGCCACCGGCCGGGCCCTGATGGCCTACAAGGAAGGCGTCACGCCCGAGCAGGAGAACACGGATCGCGCTGCGTGTAACGAGTTTGCCATCAAGGAGAGCGGATTTGACCCCTCGGCCATCTTCGCCGCGCAGCAAGCTGGCATAAACACCAGAACGATCCTCAAGGTCACAGGCAAGCTCGACGCGGCCTCCGGCTATCAGGACCCGCGCTGGGGCGCAGGTGGGATCGGGGGAGCGCGCGGCACGTCCGATGTGCGCCGCCTCAATGAACTCTACGAAGTTTACCTCACGGCCGGCGAAGTCTGCCTGACGGCCAGAGGCTACACCGTCTCTCGATAGGAGCTGCAAGATGCGTATGACGATTTCGAAGGCGTGCCTTGGGCTCGCGTTTCTCTGCACGGCCCCGGCGATCGCCTCCGCCGAGAAGGCCTACCTTTGTGCAATCAACGAAGTGTATGAGTGCGTTTCTGTAACGGGGTGCAATCGCATCTCTCTAGAAACCGCCAATTTGGCGGCGGTGATGGTGCTCGACGTTGAGAACAAGAAGCTCAGTTCGGCACCGATCGGCCAAGAGGCGAGGTCGGACGACATCGAGAATATCACCGTGACCGATGAGGCGATCCTTCTGCACGGCATCGGCAAGCGGGGCCCGACCGACAGAACCTGGAGCGCTCTCATATCGCTGAAGACCGGCAAGCTGTCGGCCGGCGTGTCGACCCCGGATGCGTCCCTTGCTCTGTCTGGAAAATGCACGGCTCAGCCTTGATGTCTCAAAGACAGGCGCCGCGTGGCCAATGGTTCGCGGCGCCGTTCAGGCACCCTTTTTCATGCCCGGGAGTTGTGTTTGGTGCCGCGGGCTTTGTCGGGTCCGCAACCCATCAGTGTGGAACTCTGCGGTAGCCGGTCGCGCAGGCGAGAGACTATTCGTCGGCACTAAGGACCGTTCCAACGGCCTGGGCGGCCAGTCGCTACTGCCCCTCCTTGCAAAGGGGCCAACCGAACCCCCAGCGCCAGGGCAACGGGGTGCAAGGGGCGCCTCCAAGTCGGACGGCTCTGTACATGATTTCAGCGGTAGCCCGATAAAGCAAAATGACCCGCTCACGGCTGAGACCGTAAGCTGTCGCCAAGTCCTCCGTGCGCTCCTCTCCGACCTCCATGACGCACTGGCGCAACTGCTCGTCGGCAGCGCGCCGGGCCTCGAAGCTCATCTTGGCATCAGCATTAACCGGGCCACCCGTGTGGTAGAGCCGATCATGCGCCAGACAGCACCGTTCCCATGGCGGTTGATCTCCGTGAAGCCGTGCGATCTCTGGAAACGTCGATGAGACGAGGTTCCAACCTACCGACAGGCCGCCGCTACATCCGTCACTCGCGAAAGGAGCGAGCTTGGCGCCTGCGGACGTGCGAGTTTTCACCAGCTGTTCGTGTTGACTGATTTCGATCCTGTATTCCAAACTGGTGTTAGTATCGGGTGGCTCGGCCGCCTGTTGCGCCGAGGCAGTCGAGAAACTTGTCATCGCAATCACTGCGGCCAAGCGGCCGATTGATCTACCCAGGCGCATAAGAACGAGCCTCCTAAGCTTGCGACCAATCAACGGCATGCCTTAGAGATGTGCCAGATCCAGCCGTAAGGATTTCCATACGCAGGATAATCGCTGAGGTTCAAGCCGTGGGGCATCAAAACGCACAGAATAGTCAGCCGCAATCGGCGCGATGGCGCGGTCAAGTGAATCGCCTGGTCGGTCTTGGGCTGATCCTCATCAGCCTGCTGGCGCTTGCGGCCCCGCTCGCTTCCGGACAGTGGTCACTACAATTCCTCAGCCTCTTCCCGCTCACAGTGGGGCTGATCGATCTCTACACGACGATCACGAGCCCTTCGCTTCGGGCGCGTCCCGCCTCCTATGCGACCGGGCTTCTGGCAATTACCGCGGCCCTGCTCCTGTATCTCAGCCCGTCCCTGGTCGTGAGCGGCGTCGTCGTCCTGCTTCTGGGTTTTCTCGTTCTTGATGGTGCCCTGAAGCTTGGCCAGGCTGTGTTCCGGCCCACTTCAAACGCATTTCGGACGGTCACAGCCGCCAATGGCGTCTCAAGCCTTTTGCTCGCCCTGGTTGGCTGGTTTTTGTGGAAGAATGTGAGCGTTGACGCAGCGATCGGCGTTTCGGTCGCGGGCTATACAGCGACGGCAGGCTGGCGGATGCTTGTTTCGCCGGCTGTCGGTAAGGGGGAGGCCGAGACGTGGGCATCAAATGCCCATCCAGATCCTAAGCTGGGTCTCGGAGAGCATGCGCTATTGGGTACACTGAACGCTGAGCGTTCCGCCAGCGCTCCAGCCGTACGGCAGATCGACATTTACTGGCTACTGGTAATTGCGATCGTCCTACTTGCGACCCACGTTGCTCGAATGCAGTCAGCTGACACATGGCTCGGTCTGATCTCGCCATTCGTCGCCACAGCGGGTGACGTCTTTATGGCGGTTGCTCTTGGAGCGCTTCTGGTGTTGCCGGCGCGCATCCTTTGGCGGTGGCTAACAAGGCCGGTCGAGAGGAGGGCCTGGCGGCTTCGGTTCTCGGGCGAGGACGCACATATGGATGCTGTGCCGCGCTGGCTTGTGCGAGAATGGACCAAAGCTCGCTTTTCATTCTCCGCCTCGCTTCGCAAGGCGCGCTCATCCCTACCATCTGCTGTGGGATTGGCCATCCGCCTCGGTCTGCCTTTCGCAATCTTTTTTGTGGCGGTGAATCCGATCTGGGGCTTCAACTGGTACTTCAACACGGAAAGCTGGGCGAGCGGCTTCTACCAAAAGGTGACTGAACTTCGCGTTGACAAATGGCGCGCCAGCATGGTCGCCGCAGTAGCGTCCGCTTACGGCGGAGAAACCGATGACTTGTTTCGCGTGACACCGCCTGGGATCGAAGAGGGCGACTTCAGCTTCATAGTAATCGGTGACACTGGAGAAGGTGATGCATCTCAGTACTCGCTCATCGACCGCTATCTGGAGCTCGGACGGCGGGATGACGTCAAGTTCCTCGTTATCTCCTCTGATGTGATTTACCCCGCCGGCGCAATGGCGGACTACGAGAACAACTTCTATCTTCCCTTCAAGGGCTTCACGAAGCCGATCTATGCGATTCCCGGCAACCATGACTGGTTCGACGCGCTCGAAGGGTTCAATGCGAATTTCCTAGAGGACAAGGCGGCACGTGTCGCGCTCTCGGCGCGTGCCGACGCAGACCTCAATCTGACCAGTACCGACAAGGATAGGATTGATCGCCTACTGGAGCGGGCGCGACAGCTGCGTGAGCTGTATGGCGTCCAGAACGGCGAGCAGCGGGGCGCCTTTTTCGAGATCCAGACGAAAGACTTTGCCTTGATCGCCATTGATACGGGCATCCGGCGGACGGTGGATGACCGTCAGCTCGCTTGGCTCGCGAGTGCCCTCGAGAGGGCTAAGGGCAAGTTCACCATGGCGATCGTCGGCCACCCGAAATACGCAGCAGGCGTTGATACAAGCATCGGCGATGAGAGCTTTTTTGAACTTTACGGCATGCTTGAGCGCGCCGGTGCGCGCGTGCTCATGGCTGGCGACACCCATGCCTTCGAGTACTACGTCGAGGAGGCCGCTGACGAACAGAGATCGCGCCATCACTTCGTTAATGGAGGTGGTGGGGCATATATGAGCATCGGGGGCGCCCTCGCTTGGCCTGAAAACCTTCCAACAAAGATCTGGGGCTTCTATCCAAGTCGCGATGCCGTCCGTAGCAAGCTCGATGCGGAAACGCCTGCCTGGAAGCAGCCTTTCTGGCTGTGGATCAAGCGCTTCGGCGCCTGGCCCTTGTCGATCGAGACATTGTCCGGCATGTTCGACTTCAACCACGCTCCTTTCTACCAGAGCTTTGTAGAGGTCCGCGTCGAGCGGTCGAAGAACAGGATCGTCTTCGCGCTCCACGGTGCGAATGGTCCGATCAACTGGCGCGACCTGCAGACGTCTTCAGAAGAGGCTCTGGGCGGAGCCCCGGATGACCCTGTCGAATTCACGGTCGAGATGGAGCCGGCGGGGCTAGCGGATCAACGGGCAATGTCACGGTAACTCGGATAGCTCTGCGGTTCGTCGCCGATTAGCATCGTCGGATGAGACCGATATCGTTTAAGCGACACCGCTTCCCGCCAGAAATCATTCACGCGATCTGGCTCTATGCCAGGTTCACCCTGTCCTTTCGGGATGTCGAGGAATTGCTGGCCGAGTGAGGCATTGACGCATCCTACGAGACGGTCCGGCGGTTGTGTGTACCGAAAACCCCATCCGCATTTGATCGGCTGAAGGAATCACCTAACGTCAGAGCAGAATGTTAGCGCTGCTCTGCTTCTTCCTGGCCGTCTTCGCCTTGCCATTCAAGTCGAAGAGTCTGCTTGAAGCAGAGAATGCGGCACTCCGACATCAGTTGATCGTTTTACGGCGTCAGGCGCGCGGCCGGGTCCAGCTCACGAACAACGATCGCTGGTTCTTTATCCAGCTGTATCGATGGTTTCCGTCGATCCTGCAGGTCTTCACGATCATTCAGCCCGATACGCTCGTGCGTTGGCATCGGGCCGGCTTTCGCTGCTACTGGCGTTGGAAGTCGCGCTCACGGGGAGGGCGGCCCCAAATCGAATCTGACCTCCGGGCGTTGATCCGGCGGATGAGCATCGAGAACCCGCTCTGGGGAGCGCCGCGCATCCACGGCGAACTGCTCAAGCTCGGGTTTGAGGTCGCACAGTCGAGCGTCGCCAAGTACATGGTGAAGCGACGCGGGCCGCCAAGCCAGGGATGGCGCACGTTTCTGCGCAATCACGCGCCGGACATTGCCGCCATGGACTTGTTCGTTGTCCCGACCGTCAGCTTCGATCTGCTCTATGCGCTCGTCATCGTTCGGCTAGACCGCAGAGACATCGTTTGGGTCAACGTCACAGCAAACCCGACGGCAGAATGGATTGCGCGTCAGATAACGGAGGCATTTCCTTGGGATGATGCCCCGGAATATCTCATTCGCGATCGGGATCGGATCTTCGGCACCATCACGACACGCCGATTGGGCGCCATGGGCATCCGGGACAAACCTACTGCACGAGCCTCGCCTTGGCAGAATGGCTTTGCCGAACGGCTGATCGGATCGATCCGGCGCGAGTGTGTGGGCCATTTCGTAGTCTTGGGCGAGGCGCATCTGCGCCGAATCCTGCGAGCTTATGCCCGCTACTACAACGACATCAGAACCCACCGGTCGCTGGACAAAGATGCGCCGGTCTCTCGCCCCGTTCAGCGGACCGGAACCGTTAGGTCACACGCGATCCTTGGCGGACTTCATCACCACTATGTCCGGGTCTAGGTTTTCGGTACACACAACTGATCCACGATCCGATGTCCGCTAATGACCCAAATTGATCCCGCTCAAGGGCATGAGGGGG
>Ga0307379_10002572_pt1 | contig 26795 bp, 16 predicted proteins | sample UN2MG_FD_202237 | JGI IMG/M metagenome (GOLD analysis project Ga0307379, IMG submission 202237) | Soil microbial communities from Risofladan, Vaasa, Finland - UN-2 | ecosystem: Environmental > Terrestrial > Soil > Coastal area > Acid sulfate soil | place: Finland: Risofladan, Vaasa | collected...
AGATTCCAGTGTTGTGCGCTGCTCGTTCGTCATCTTCAGCGTTTTGGCTTTTTCCCACATGCTCCGGAGAATAACACCATGGAGCGTTATTGTCAATATATTGCTGGGACACTACACTAGGGTACACCTCGGGCGTTCCCGTTCTTGATTCTTGACTCCTCCGCGCGAGCTTCCGACAGTTCTCACGCCGGGCCACCAGCGCCCGAATCTGAAGCACTTTTCGGCGAGCGATGACCGCGTCCCTGCGCCGGGAATGGACATCACGTACCTGTCTCACGGACGCCTGACCGGCTCAGGTGGTCTGAGCCTTTGTCAGTACGGCACCAGAAGGGCGGGTCCCGAAGGCGGCTCTACGTCACCGACCCGTCGGCGCCACTCCTAGCGCCGACGTTTGCCCTGTGTAAAGTGGCTTGCTGGCGTCTGACTTGCCCTCAAGGGCTGTGTTCAGCCAACGGAACGGCCCGCGGGCACCTGTCTCACAGGTGCCTGACCACTACAGCATGACTCACCCTTGCTTTACTTCAGCAATTAGCGGCACCTGATGGCTCAGCACATAGACCGCAGGGCAGCGCTGCCGGGCGAGTTCTTCCAGTTCGTCCAGTTTCGCCTGGTCGGCCTCGGCGTCTACGGTGAGCGTAATCCGCACCTCCTCCAAAGCAGGCGCGTCCGATATACCGAAGACACGGGAGAAGTTGAAATGCCCTTCGGCCGCCACCTCCAGCTTCCGCAGAGACACGCCCATCATGGCGGCCATGCTGGCATAGGTGGCCGCGTAGCACGAGGCCAGGCCATACATGCAGTAATGCAGCGGGCCCGGCAGCGTGCCGCATCCGCCCATAGCGGTGGGTTGATCCGCCTCCAGAGTCACCTGACCAGATTCGTATTTCAGCACCCCGACGAACTGCGGCTCGCCTTTGGCGAGATTCCAGCGCCCTTCCACTCGCGTCACCCGCTTCGCCTTTGCGGGATCGGCCTTCGCCTCCTCGACGGTCTGGTTGAGCCGCTCCAGGTTCACATTGTTGAGTGCCATCTCGACTTACCTCCTTTCAGTCTGTACGTCCTCCGCGAAAATGGGACAAATGCTAACTTGCAGTTTCGGGTGAATGAGGGGGGTGTTCCTGCTTCCCGGGGCGAACAAACGCACCCCAGAAAGGAGAGCAGGACGACATGGCCGAGGCACCAGAAGTCATCGGGATCACGGAGCAGTCACCTCTGTGCGTGTCAAGCGTGAATGAGACCCCTCCATCCGCTCGCGCGCATTCCGGGCAGCGCTCTGTGCAAACGAGGGGGTGCCGCCAGAGACCGACGTCAGTAGCCGTTCACGCGCACCAGAGCCCCGCCTGCCTGCCCCGAGCCGGCCTCATGGCGGTTGACACCCACAGGTGGTATCACTCAATGGGGGCAGGTCACTGCGCAAGGCTGCCTGGAGCCGACCGCAGAAAGCGGCATCGTGCATGGCGGCTGTCCCCACGGCTACCGCATCTGCGCCAGCCTCCATCGCCCGCCGCGCATCGCCAACACTCTTAATGCCGCCGCCCGCCACCAGGAACACGCCGTGTTTCTTCAGGCGCTGGATGAAGTCCCGGCCTCTGTCTGTGGCGACCTCGCCAAAGTTGGCATGGACCAGGCGGACGCCCATTGCGGCCATCTCGCCCACTGCTTGCTCGTCGTCAGGCATCCTGGCAACCCCAATCTTGGCAATCAAGGGGATGCGCACAGCCTGGAGGCAGGCCGTAAGGTGCTGCCGGAGCCGAGGCCAGTTCTCCCGCCACAGCAGCGCGCAACTGAGGCCAACGCTGACGAACATGTCCATCCCCGAGTGCAGGCAGAGAGAAACGTAGTCCGCCCCCGCGTCCTCGGCGGCGAGCATGAAGTCAATGGTGTCATCGAGATCCACACCGACCACGCTCACCCCTACCGCAGCGCCACTCTCCCTGGCCGCGCGGACATGCTTGCGGAGGTAGTCTGCATAACTACTCCTGCCCGGCTTGAAGACGAATGCCGGAGGGTAAGGCACAAAGTCGCTGGCGTCTACTATGTAGGTGCCCATCACCACCAGGGCCGAGCCCGCGCCATGCTTGGCACAGTAAGGCCCGTCCCCGTGGCCGCCCAGTTCCGCCAGCACCACCCCGTTCCTCAATCGCTCGAGAGCGTCGGTCACGGCATCCTGTCTCCCGTCGTCTTAACCTGCCAAGCTAAGGGCCACGCGGTCGAAACTCTGCAGGCCCACTCGGCCCTTCATCTCGGTCTTGGATAGCCCACCGGGATGACGTAGAGCGCGGTCTCGTGCGCCGCCAGCCCAAGCGCCTTTGTCACGTCGTTCTCCTTGTACCCACCGACCGAAACCGAGCCCAGGCCGAGGGCAACCGCCTGCAAATGGATATTCTGGGCGACGTGGCCGGCTTCGATTGACGTGAAGCGCTCGGCGCGCTCGCCGAAGCTGGCGCGCGCCTTCGTAGAATCGGCGACGATCACAAAGTCCAACGGCGCCTCACGCACCGAGGACTGAGTGCTGAGTTCGGTGCGAACATCGCTGCCCGACAGCTTCACCAGCTTGTGACCTTCGGGCACGTAACGGAAGACGCCGTCACTCTTGACCAGGTAGAGCTGAAGCGGGTAAACGGCCTTGGCCGAAGGCGCGGTTCGTTGCCCCCGCTCACCGGTGATCCCTTGCGCGGCCCACGCGAGCTGCCCCACCTGCTGTAGGCTGAGGTCTTGCTGCGTAAAGGAGCGGATCGAGCGCCGCTTGGCGAGAGCCTCTTCTACAGAGACCTTTCCCGTCAGCGAGGGGGTGGGCAGCGAGATCTCGGCGGCTGGCGGCGCGACGCGCGGCCCCGTCGCTTCCTGCGTGCAGCCCACACTAGTGGCCGCTCCCAGCAGAAGCGATAGCAGAAGCATTCGCAGTCTCATCTCAGTCTCTTCGCCTCCTATCTCTGGCCCACCCGCCGCCAGGAAGTTCAGCGTGCTGGAGCGCGTGAAAGCCCAAGCGAGGTCGGCCGCCTTGGCCTCCTCGGTCAGCAGGCGCCGCGTCAAGTTGCGGCACTGAAACGCCAACTGTAAGGGTTGCTGACTTCCCCGGCCGGGCGCTTTATCCTGCCCCGGCGCGCTGCGCTGGTGGCTTCAGCCGGACGGAGTTCAGTGTTGCTCTCCCACCACCCGCGCCTGCTTGGCCGCCTGGCCATCTATCGGACCGCCGGTTAGCCCGCATCATTCATATTGAGTTTGGAGGGGATGCACTCTGCATATGCGAAACATTGGGTGTAGCAGCACTCAATGTGCATATGGAGGGCATCCCCGATGGCGCTTGGAGATTCCTTGTGGTGACAGGCAAGTCACCGCGACTTTCGACGACGGACACCTGTCGTTCGACGGCGGGTTGCTGCTGTTGCAGCGGGTAGACGCGCAACTGGGGCTGACCGCGCGGCTGGCGGGCTGCATTCGCGATGAGCGCAAGCCCAACCTGGTGGAGCAATCGGTGCAGGACCTGGTGCGCCAGCGGGTGTACGGCATCGCCTGCGGCTACGAGGATGGCTAGGCCCTTCGGGCCGCCATGGCGGCTCCGACTCGTTGGAGCTTAGCCACTGCAATGATTTCGACACCCTGCGCGCCGATGGGTTGTTCAAACTGGCGCTGGGGCGGGCGCCGGTGACGGGCGCCGCGCTGGGTAGCCAACCGACGCTGTCGCGGCTGGAGAATGCGGTAGGAGCCAAGGATCTGGTGCGCATGTCGGCGGCGCTGGTGGAGCTGTTCGTGGAGTGCCGGCGGGCGACGCCGCCGACCCGCATCATCCTGGATGCGGACGCCACCCGCTAATCCGACCCAAGGCAAGCGAAAACAGACGGGAAATCACCGCCTGGTCACCGGGTATGAATAATGCGGGTTAGGAGCCTGGTGGCAAGGCGAGAGCGTTATCGCCGGATGAGGGGGAATGGTCAGAATGCACCGGCAGGGACCCCCAGACCTGTACCCCAGTACCCCCCCTGATTCGTGCCGCTAACGCGGAGGACCGACACCGATAGGCTCAGGGACCGAAGAGAACAAGCCAACCCACGATGGCCCCACAGGCCGGATTCCGGGCGTGGGGGCCCGATGCTGCCGCAGCCTATTCGCCGCAGTGGCGGACGCGCCCTGAGCCCGGCATTGGATCAGCAAGCGGGCGTCCGCCTGGGCGCCGGGGATAATCCGGACGCCATCGGAACAATTCCGCAGGCAGCGGCGTCCTATTGCCAGATGGCGCTGCGCATGCGGCCCCAAGGCGTACCTGCAACTCGGTGGGGATGGGAGGCTCATTATGACCCGACGCGTTAATCCGGCGTGGTTGATCATCCCGATGCTTCTTCTCTGCGCCGCAGCCGCATTTGCCGCGGCGCCCGAAGAGCCGGTTCAGGCCCCGGTCGCGGTGGCGGGCGCCATGCAGGAGAAGCAGTTCGCCAGGGCCATCGCGGCGCTCGACGACGCCCTCCCCAAGGCCACGGGCGAGCAGCGCGAGTACCTTACCTATCTCAAGGGTCTCGCCCAGCACTATGCCGGCGACAACGCCGCGGCGGTCAGCACGCTGGCCCCCTTCCGCGACACCTGGGCAGGGAGCCTGTGGGCCGCCAAGGCGCGATTCCGTATGGCCGCCGCTTACCTGGCTGCCAAGGATTATGCTCACGCCGCCGAGATCTACGAAAAAGACGCCTCCCACCTGGTGTCTCCCCAGCGCCAGGACGCCATCGCCGACCTCTACCTGCGCCTCGCCGACGAACTGCTCCACCCCGAGGACAAAGACACCAAGCCCGACTACCAGAAGGCCCACGACCTCGCCGCCGAGGCGCTCGATCTCGCCCTCAGCCCCGATGGGCGCTCGCGCGTCCTGGCGCAGATGGGCCGCATCTTACAGGCTGGCCAGCAGTGGAATAACGCGGTGCAGGACTACGACCGCTACCTCAAGGAGGCTCCCGGCCCCGAGCGCTTCCGGGTGCGGTTCTGGCGCGGCGAATGCTTGCTGGCCACGGGGAACCAGCAGGGGGCGCACATCATGTGGCAGGACCTGGGCCGCGACCTGCCCGAGGCCGTGAAGTCGGCCCCCGCGGACCGGAAGGCCGACCTGGAGGCCCTTAAGGCCACGGTCGCCTACGCCATGCCCAAGGCCTATGGGATCCCGTCGCCCGGCGACGACCAAGCGCTCAGCCTGGGCGTCGAGGCACTGCGCAGCGCCCTGTCGGAGTTCCCGGCCAACGAGCAGGCGGTGCAAGCCACCTATGACATCGGCGCCGCCTACATGCACCGCAACCGCGACGAGGAAGCGGCGAGGGCCTTCCAGGCATTCCTGGCCGGCGAAGGCTACCAGGCAAAGACCGACAAGGCCAAGGAAGCCCTGCGCACTCTCACCATGCGCGCCACCTATCAACTCGGCCTGATCTATCAACGCCAGAAGAAGTACGACTTCGCCCTCCAGACCTGGCAAACCTACGCCAAGAAGTACCCCGACGGCCCCGACTGGCAGGGCTCCCAACAGGCCAGCATCGGCATTGAGTTCCAGATCGGCAGCGATCTGCTGGCCGAGAAGCGTTACCCCGAAGCCCGCGCCGCCCTCGAGCGCTTCCTAGCGCAGCACCCGCTCGACTCGCGCGCTCCCCAGGCGATGTTCGGCGTCGGCCAGGCGCTGACCGCGGAGAAAAAGTTCACAGAGGCCATCGAGGCCTGGCGCCGGCTGGTCAGCAAGTTCCCCAAGACCGATCCCGCCTCCAATGCCCAGTACGCCATCGCCGAGACCTACGCCGCCAAACTCAAGGACCCCGAGACCGCCCTCAAGGAGTTCGAGAAGTGCACCTGGGGGCCCCAGGTAGGCCCGGCGCGCGAGGCCATCGCGCGCATGCAGGCCAAGCACCTGGAGGTGATCACCGAGCGCGTCTTCCGCACCAACGAGGCGGCCACCATCCACGTCAACGTGCGCAACCTCAAGGCCCTCACCCTGCGCGCCTACCGTCTCGACCTCGCCGCCTACTTCCGCAGCAAGCAGCGCATCACCGGCGTCGAGGCGCTGGACATCAACCTGGTGAACCCCACCAAGTCCTGGGACGTGAACGTCGAGGGCTACGGCGACTACCTGCAGATCGCGCAAGACCTCCCCATGCCCTTCGAAGAGCCAGGCGTGTACGCGGTGACCGTCACCGACGGCGAGAACCTCGAAGCCACCACCCTGCTCATCCGCAGCGACCTCGAGATCATCGTCAAGTCCTCGCGCAGCGAAACCTTCGTCTTCGCGCAGAACATGCGCACTAACGCGGGCTGGCCGGGCGCGGCGGTGCTGGTGAGCGACGGCGGCAAGGTGTTCTTCGAGGGCGAAGCCGGGCCCGACGGCGTGTTCCGCAAGCAACTGGACGAACTGAAGTCGGCCGGCGCTGTCTCGGTGTTCGCGACCTCGGGAGGCCACTGCGCCGGCAACCTGCTCGACCTGGCTGGCCTGCGCCCCAGCGAGGCGCTGGCCGCTAAGGGCTACCTCTACACCGACCGCCCGGCCTATCGGCCCGGGCAGACGGTGCAGGTGCGCGGGATCGTCCGCGAACTCACGGATGGCCGCTACGGTTTCGCGCCGGAGGCGACCTACCAGTTCGAGGTCACCGATGCGCGCGGCCGGGTGCTCCTGAGCCGCCCGGTGACCCTGGGCGAGTTCGGCGCCTTCGCCGAGGCGTTCACTCTCGACGAGCAGGCTCCCGCGGGCGCGTACCGCCTGCGCGTGTACCAGCACGGCAAGTCCAGTTTCACCGGCGAGTTCCGCGTCCACGCCTACTCGCTGCGGCCCGTCAACCTGGAGATCGAAGTGCCGCGCTGGGTGGTCTACCGCGGCGAGCGCATCGACGGGGCGATCGTGGCCACCTATCACTACGGCGAGCCGGTGGCCGGGGCCAAGGTCGAGTACTGGCTTCCCGACGGCCGCCACCTCACCGGCGAGACCGACGCCAAGGGCCGCCTCGCCTTCTCCTTGGACACGCGCGAGTTCAGCGAGGACCAGAGCATCACCCTTAACGCCCGGCTGCCCGAGGAGGACGTGGGCGCTGCGCGCAACCTGTACGTGGCCGTGCTGGGGCTGCGCCTCAGCGTGGCCACGCAGCGCGACGTGTACCTCGCCGGCGAGCAGTTCCACGTGGGCATCACGGCCAAAGACCCCATGGGCAAGCCGGTGGCCACCGACGCGACGCTGCGCGTACTGCGCCGCGTCGAGGCCGAGGGCCGCTGGGGCGAGGTCGAGGCCGAGAAGCACGCCCTCAAGACCGACAAGGGGGGCAACGCCGGCGTCGCGCTGGCGCTCGGGAAGGGCGGCATCCATATTCTGCGCCTCTCCGCGGTTGACCAGTTCGGCCACACCGTGACCACTGACCGCCAGGTGCGCATCTCCGACCAGGACGACCCGACCAAACTGCTCCTGCTCACCGAGCGCGGCGGCTTCGACGTGGGAGAGATGGGCGAGGTCAACCTCTACTCCCGCCTGCCCGAGGCGCTGGCGCTGGTCACCTTTGAGGGCGACGCCATCATCTCGTACCGCCTCATGCCCATCAGGCCCGGCGCCAACCCGGTGAAGATCGCCGTGGGCGAGGAGCACTTCCCCAACTTCGGCCTCTCGGTGGCGGTGATGCAGGGCAACCAGTTCTACACGGCGGTGCGCGCGTTCAGCGTGCGGCAGCACCTGGTCGTGGCGCTCAAGCCCTCCAAGGAGAAGTTCGCGCCCGGCGAGCCCGTCACCGTGGACATCACCGCCGAGGACAGCCTGGGCAAGCCGGTGCGCGCCGAACTCTCGCTGGCGGTGGTGGACCACGCGCTGCTGGCCCAGTTCCCCGATCCCGCGCCTGACCTGGCCGGCTACTTCGCGGCCGGGCGGCGCGAGGCGCGCATGCGCACCGACACCTCCTGCACCTTCACCTACGCCGCCCGCACCATGCCCGCCGTCACCGACGTGCTGGCCGAGCAGGAGCGCCTGGCGCGCCTCGAAGAGGCGAAGCGCAGACGCGACGAGGTGCTGGCCCAGGCCCGCGCCGCCGTGCCGCGCAGCGCGCCCGCCGGGGAAAAGGTTCCCGTATTGGGCGACTTGGCGGTGGCTGGGGCTAGGTTGGCTCTCAAGGGCCCCGCCGGCCCGCCAGGGCCGGCCGGAGCGTACGCGCCTTTGAACGCGCTGGGAGTGGCTCGCGCGCTTCCGGCGGCCAAGCCGCCGCCTCCCGTGTCTCCGCCCCTGCGCGAGCGCTTCCCTGAAACGGCCTACTGGAGCGCCTCGATCATCACCGACGCCGAGGGCAAGGCGCGCGTCACCTTCCCCGCGCCGGACACCATGACCTCGTGGGAACTGGTGGCGCGCGGGATCAACACCGGCACGCTGGCCGGCCAGGCCAGCCGCAGCATCACCGTGGCCAAGGACTTCTTCGTGGAACTGCGCGTGCCGCCCGTCTTCATGGAGGGCGACCAGCCACGTATCACGGCCCGTGTGCACGCCGCCGACGGCCTCAAGGGCGAGGCGGCCCTCACCCTCGAGACGCGCTTCGGCGACAAGGCCGCCGCGCAGACGCGCACCGTCCAGGTAGGCGGGCCCGGCGCCTGGGAAACGGTGTTCGAAGCGGCGACGGTGCCCCTCGCAGAGCAGGCCATGTTCTCGCTCTCGGCGACGCTGGGCGGCGCCTCCGATCGCATCCAGCGCACGGTCCCGATCGCGCCCTGGGGCATCGAGTTCGCCGCCGCCAGGAGCGGTCTGGCCGCGGACGACCGCACGGTCACCCTGGCTCTGCCCACCGGGCGCGAGTACACCGGCCTGGGCCTGCGGATCGTGCTCGGCCCCAGCCTCAACCGCACGCTGGTGGACATCGCCCTCGATGCCGTTTCCATGCCCGGCTGGCGACAGCGCTGCGATACCCGCGCCGACACCGCCAGCGAACTGCTCGGCGTCCTGTCGTGCATGGAGTACGTCAAGCGCACCGCCGGCGGCGGGGCCGCCGATTGGCCGCAATTGCAGTCGCGCGCCGAGGCGCTGCTGGCCGACCTGCTGGTGAGCCAGCGCGAGGACGGCGGCTGGCCCTGGGCCGGCCGCGGCGAGAGCGACCGCTACGCCTCCAGCCGCGCGCTGTGGGCGCTCTCGCTGGCCAAGGAGCGGGGGCTCCCCGTGGGCGCCGAGGCCACCAACCGCGCGGCCGGTTATCTCACCGACCAGTTCGCCAAGGCCGACCTGGCCGACAGCGAGGGCAAAGCGGCGCTCCTGCACGCGCTCTCGCTGGAGAAGAAGGCCGAGTTCGAGTTCGCGCACCGCCTCTACCGGATGCGCGACCAGATGAGCGACGGTGGCCTGGCGTTGCTGGCGCTCACCTTCGTGAACCTGGAGCGCAAGGAGATCGCCGGCGAGGTGCTCGACACGCTCCTGGCCCGCGCGCGCGAGGAGCCCCTGGACGGCGACACCGGGGCGACCTGGCCCGGCAAGGGCAACCAGCCCTGGCTGCAGAGCGATGTCGAGACCACCGCCCTGGCCACGCTGGCCGCCGAACGGGCGCGGCCCGAATCGCCGAAGATCAAGCAGGCCGTGGCGTGGCTCATGAGCAAGCGGCACGGCGCCGGCTGGCAGCCGGCCAAGGCGAAGGGCCCGGTCCTGGCGGCGCTCTGCGGATACTACGCGGGCGCCGAGCACGCCGCCGAGCGCTACCGGCTCGCGGTGAAGGTCAACGGCGCCGAGGTGAAGGCGCTCGAGGTGACCGGCGCCTCGCCGACGGCCGTGATCGAGGTGCCCCGCGGCGCGGTGCGCGCCGGCGAGAACCGCCTCGACTTCCACTTGGAGGGCCGCGGCGAGTATTCCTACGCCGCCGCGCTCACCGGCTTCTCCTCGGAGTTTGGCAAGGGCGACGACCTGCCTTACCGTATCTCGACGCGCCGCTACGAGCCGCCCGCTCCCGAGTACAAGGGCCGCCCCCTCCAGACGGGCTTCAGCGTGGCCCGCGACTACCAGTACTTCTACAACGAGGTGTCGCAACTGCCGGCCGGCAACCTGGCGCGTGTGACGCTGTATCACTACCGGACCGGCAATCCGCCGCGGTCCGCCGTCGAAGACGACTTCCTGGTGATTGAGGACACGCTCCCCGCGGGCGCCACCGTGGTGGAGGGCTCGATCTACGGCGCCTTCCTCCACTTCACCCAGGCCGACGGCCGGCTCATCTTCTACGCCCGGGGAAGCCGCAGCGGCGAGATCCGCTACGACCTCTACGGCTACGCGCCGGGCGAGTACCGCGTGCTGCCCACGGTGATCCGCACCGCCTACGGGTCTGAAGTGGTGGCCATCGGTGCGCCCCTGGGCCTCACCGTGCTGGCCCGCGGCGAGAAGTCCACCGACAAGTACCGCGCCACCCCCGATGAACTCTTCAACTTGGGCAAGGCGCTTTTCGCCGACGGCCGCTACGACGACGCCCAGGCCCCACTGGCGGAACTCTACGAGCAGTGGAAACTCAACGACCAGCCCCTGCGCGAGACCGCCCGGATGCTTCTGGACATCGCGGTCGAGCGGCGCCAACCCAAGGAAGTGGTGAAGTATTTCGAGGTGCTGCGCGAGCGCTACCCGGAGGCGGTGCTGCCCTTCGACAAGATGCTGGGCGTGGCCGGGGCCTACCGCCAGGTCGGCGAGGAGGAGCGCGCCTGCCTGGCCTACCGCGCCATCACCGACGCCTCTTTCCTGCGCGACGCCGCCGTGCCCGGCGTGCTGGAGGAGCAGGGGCGATTCCTCGAATCCATTGACCACATGGTCGCCACCTGGCGCGCCTATCCCGACACCCCGGCCACCGAGTCGGCCTACTACGCCATCTCCCAGGCGCTCTATGAGAAGGCGCTCAAGCCCGACGAACTCCCCAAGTTGCAGAAGGGGCTCACCAAGCAGGACGTGCTGCTGCGCACCATCGGGCTCATCAACCGGTTCCTCACCCTGTACCCGAGGAACCCGATCTGCGATGAGGCCAGTTTCTCGCTGGCCAACGCCTTCCTGGAGTTAGAGGACTACGACTCGGTGGTGAAGTTGGCGCAGCGCTTCGACGCCCTCTACCCCGAGAGCGCCTACCGCGACGACTTCCGCTACATCGAGGCGGTGGGCGAGTTCTGGCTGGGCCACCATCAGCGCGCGCTCGAGGTGGCCCAGCAGGTGGCCGCCTCCAAGACGGTGGACGAGCACGGCGTGGAGCAGGAGAGCAAGAACAAGATCCTGGCGCTCTACATCGCCGCGCAGATCTACCACGCCACGCGCGAGCCGGCGAAGGCGGTCGAGTACTACCGGATGGTCGCCGACCGCTACCCCGAGGCCAAAGAGGCCGCCGACTACTTCGAAAAACAGTCCCTCTCCCTCCCCGAGGTGACCATCGCGGAGCCCGGCGGGAAGGCGGCGGTGACGCTCACCTATCGCAACCTCAAGGAAACCGACGTGCGCGTCTATCGCGTGGACCTCATGAAACTCTACCTCACGCGCCGCAGCCTGGCCGAGGCCGCACGCATTGATCTGGCCGGGGTGAGCCCGCTTCACCAGGCCACCGTAGCCCTCAATCCCGACACCGGCGCCCGCGCGGAAACCAAGACCCTGGAGTTGGCCCTGGGTGAGGAAGGCGCCTACCTGGTGCTGGCCCGCAGCGACGGCATGTACGCCTCCGGGCTGCTGCTGGTGACGCCCCTGGCCGTGGACGCCCAGGAGGACGCGCAGGCCGGGCGAGTGCGGGTGAACGTTCGCGACACCAAGACGGGCGAGTACGCCTCGAAGGTGCACGTCAAGGTGATCGGCTCCGAGAGCGGGCAGTTCGTCTCCGGCGAAACCGACCTGCGCGGTGTGTTCATCGCCGACGCCATCCGGGGCCAGGCCACGGCGATCGTGCGGGGAGAGGGCGACCGCTACGCCTTCTACCGGGGCGAAACCTGGCTGGGGCCGCCGCCCGAAGCCGCCCAGGCGGAGGCGGAGGCGGCCGAGAAGCGAGCGCAGCAGCTGAGCCGGGGCTCCTATCTCGAGAACGTGTCGGCCGTCAACGTCGGGCAGCAGGCGGTACGCTCCCAGGAACTGCGCGACCTCTACCAGCAGGGCAAGGGCTACGTGGGCGCGGCGGGAGGCATCCAGGCGGGATGGGCGCAGTAACGGAAGCCGCCCAGGCAGGGTCTCTTCGGGGATCAGCAGCCCCGCTGCGGTCCGCATGAGGACGAGGGCACGCAAGCGATGGGCGAATCGCCGAGAGGCGCTGGAGACGGAAAGCCCTGGGGCTTGCCAAATCAGGTGGTCGCAGGTTGGAATCGGGTGACGGTCAGTGTGTGCGTGCCAAGCGTGAATGAGGCCGCCTCTACCCGCTCGCGCGCATTCCGAGCAGCGTCGTGTGCAAACGCGGGTGTGCCGCCAGAAACCGACGTCAGTAGCCGTTCAGGCGAACCAGAACCCCGCCTGCCTGCCCCGAGCCGGTCTCATTGGCGGTTGACACCCACATCGAGCCATGTCGGTCGCATCGGGCTGGTACTGACGCTGCTGGCCGTCCTCGAGGGCTACGCGCGCTTGGCTGCCCGGCGCTTGCCCGCAACCTTGGCCTTGAGCGGCTGGGCTGCCCGGAAGGCCGGCACTTTGGCTGCCTTGATCTTCACCTTCTCCTGGGTGCGCGGGTTGATGCCGGTGCGCGCCTTGCGCTCCCGTACCTCGAAGGTACCAAAGCCGATCAGTTGCACTTTCTCGCCCTTGCCCAGAGCGTGAGCGATTGCGTCCAGTGCCGCGTTGACGACCTTCCCCGCCTGCTGGGCTGGAACCCCGGCTGCTTTTGCCGCAGCCGCCAACAACTGTGACTTGGTCATTCTTCGTGCCTCCCAGGTAGTTGTTCGCCATAATGGATGGCGCTTGTATGCTTATTATGCGCGATTGTGAGCGACACCTGCCCGTTTCCCTCAATTCTCATGGTCGTTTCGCTGGAAAGGGGAACGGCGATTTCCGCGTTTCCGAACGGAACGGTCGGCGGGGGGCGAGGCCGGGTGATGATATCCCGCGGACGCACATGCTCTGGGCAAAAGGGAACCCATCCCGCCGCGGCGAAAACCGCTTCAGCTTCGGCCCCTGGTGGCCAGGCGTGAGCACTACCGCAAGCTCGCGCGGACGGAACAAGATGCAAGAGCAGGGACACCGGACCTGTACGTTAATTCACCCCCCGATTTGTCTCAAGATCGCTGAGGACCGACAACCCTACGGCTCACAGGCAAGCCCAGAGGGCTCCCAGACGTGTCTCATTGCTATTTGACACCCACAGGCATGCCCGACGTCGAGCTTGTCTGCGAGGTGTGCGGGCAGACCTTTCTCTAGCCGGCTGCTGAGCAGGCTGCAGACGACCAGGCTGGCTATCCGGCGCCTCGGGCGTGTCCGGCCTGCCAGCGGCAGCGCGACGACGCCAGGGCTGCCAAGCATGCCGCGAAGCGCCCCCGCAGGAGGCGCTTCCGGCGCTAAGGGGACAGTGTCCGGGATCGGTCTGCTTGCGGCTTGGCCGCTTGCCGCCACTGTACGATAGGGAGCGCTGACTGTGAGACGATTGTGAAGAGGAACAGGCCAAGGCTGCTCATCATCGCGCCCGCGTGGTCGCAGGGGTGGTGGGGTGGAGGCAAAGTGCTGGCGCCTCCGCTGGTGCTGCCACTGCTGGCGGGCCTGACGCCGCCGGACGTGGACGTGCGGCTGGTTGACGAGAACGTCGAGGCCGTCAACACGAACGCCGATGTGGATTGGGTGGCGATTACCTGCATGACTGCCTCCGCGCCCCGCGCGTATGTAATCGGCGACGCATTCCGGCAACGAGGCATACCGGTCGTCATGGGCGGCATTCACCCCACGGTGCTGCCCGATGAGGCCGCCGCTCACGCCGACGCGGTTGTCATCGGCGAGGCCGAACCGGTCTGGCGGGAGGTGTTGGCAGATCTGGCAGCCGGTCGTCTCAGGCCTCGCTACAAGCATGATGGTTACGCCGATCTCGCAGGTCTCCCTCTCCCTCGCCGCGAGCTGCTTCAGGTCGAGCGGTACCTTACCACCAATGTCGTTCAAACCGGGCGCGGGTGCCCGAATGCGTGTTCCTTCTGCACGGTGAGCACGGTATCGGGCAGGCGTTACCGCTTCCGACCCGTTGGCGAAGTGGTTGAGGAGGTCAACTCGCTCGGGGGATGGGTCGGGTTCGTTGACGATAACATCGCCGGCTACCCACACCGGGCGAAGGAGCTGTTCGAGGCGCTGATCCCGCTTCGTACCCGCTGGATCGGCCAGGCCGATCTGACCATGGCGAAGGACCCGGAGCTCCTCTCCCTCGCCGCTCGCAGTGGTTGCCAGGCCATGTTCGTCGGTCTGGAATCGCTCTCCCAGGAGAACCTGCGAGCCACCGGCAAGGCACCGAACCTGGGGACGGATATGGGCGCGGCCATTCGGACGATCCACAAGGCGGGCATTGAGATCATCGGGTCGTTCGTCCTGGGGTTGGACGGAGATGACGGCGGCGTCTTCGCGAGGACGGTGGCGTTCGCGGAGCAGCACAAGCTGGTCGCCGCCCAGTTCGCTGTGCTCACTCCCTTCCCGGGCACGGCGATTCGTCAGCAGCTCGAGCGCGAGGGGCGGATCTTGGATCACGACTGGTCACACTACACCATGAGCAACGTGGTGTTTCGTCCCCAGCACATGACAGACCTCGAACTGCGGCAGGGACAGCGGTACGCCTACGGGCGTTTCTATTCGATACCGTCGATCCTTAAGCGCAGCTTCACCATACGCAGGAAGCTCCTCTGCCGTCTCCTTGTCAACTTCAGCTACCGCGGCATCCACCGCGGCAAGGGTATGCACGACCGCCTGCCCGCGCAGCGTCTCCCGAAGCCGTTGCGTGCGAGCGGCGCGCCGTAGGCCTTCCCCGCCGACGGCCCCGGCGGCGCCGGCGGCGCCTCGTCAGGAGGCTTGCATGAGCTTCACCTTCGAGACGGCGCACGCTCGCTTCGAGATCGGCTCGGGCGGGCAGACGCTCCACCTGCTGGACAAGCGAACCGGCGCCGACTACTGCCGGCGCGAGCCTGCGCCGGCGTTCGCATCGGTGAAAAAGGCGGGCCGGGAGTACCCGGCGTCGGCGGCGTCCTATCGGCAGGGAAAGATCACGCTCGAGTTCGGCGCGGCCGGGGTGAGGGCGGTGCTGCAAGTGGCAGCCAAGCAGGACCACCTCACGCTTGAGGTGCTGTCAGTCACCGGCGAGCAGGTCGAGGAGTTGGTGTTCACCGACATCCCGCTCACGCTGAAAGGCAGCCTGGAGGAGCCGTTCGCCTGCTGCGCCCTGGCGCTCAACCTGAAGACCAACGTGCGCGCCCTGCCCGGACCGCAGGACCGGCTGCAGGCAGCGTGCTCCGCGAGGTTCGGCCTGGTGGGCGCGCAGGCGGCGCTCATCGCCTGCCCGCCGGGCGAGCTGCGGCGCGCGCTGCAGGAGGTGCTAAGCGCGGCCCCCGACTTGCCGCACTCGCCCATTGGGGGACCCTGGGCCCTGGGGCAGAAGATCAACGAGGGCTCGTATCTGTTCAACTTCGGCAACCTCACCGAGCAGACCGTGGATGCGTGGATCGAGCTGGCACACTCCATCGGGTTCAACCAGATAGACTTCCACGGCGGCGGCTCCTTCCGGTTCGGCGACTGCCGCCCCAACCCCGAGTGGTACCCGCGCGGCTTCGCCAGCATGAAAGCCGTCACCGACAGGCTGCACGCGGCCGGGATCAAGGCCGGGCTGCACACCTACGCTTTCTTCATCGCCAAGGACTGCCCGTGGGTGACACCGCTGCCCGACCCGCGACTGGCCAAGGACGCGACGTTCACGCTGGCGGCGCCGTTGAGCGCGGAGGAAACCACGGTCCCGGTGGTGGAGTCAACAGAGAAGGTGTCGGCCGTCACGGGCTTCCAGGTACGCAACAGCGCGACCGTGCAGATTGACGACGAACTCATCGTGTACGGCGCGGTCTCGAAGGCCCCGCCCTACGCTTTCACCGGCTGCCAGCGGGGCGCCTACGGCACGCACGCGGCGGCGCACGCGCAGGGGGCGCGCGTGGGGCACCTCAAGGAATGTTTCGGGCTGTTCGTCCCCGATCCGGATTCCACGCTGTTCAGCGAGGTGGCCCAGAAGACGGCGCAGGCCTTCAACCAAGGCGGCTTCGACATGATCTACCTCGACGCGCTGGACGGCGAAGGCATCCTCGGCGGGCGCGAGAACTCCTGGCACTACGGCTCCCGGTTCGTGTTCGAGATCTGGAAGCACCTGGAGCGCCCCGCGCTCATGGAGATGAGCACATTCCACCATCACCTGTGGTATGTGCGCTCGCGCATGGGCGCCTGGGACCATCCCACGCGCAGCTATAAGCGCTTCATAGACATCCACTGCGGCGCGAACGAAGCGAACCGCAAGCTGTTCCTGCCGGGGCAACTGGGGTGGTGGGCGCTGCTGACCTGGAGCGGCGCGGACCGCGAGCCCACCTTCTCCGATGACATCGAGTACCTGTGCTGCAAGGCTCTGGGCACCGACACCGGACTCTCGGTGATGGGCATCTACCCCGAAAACGTGGAACAGGTCCCCGCGCTCGGCAGGCTGGCCGCGATCATGAAGCAGTACGAGGACCTGCGCCACGCGCACTGCTTCCCCGAGTCCATCAAGGCGAAGCTGCGGGTGCCCGGCGATGAGTACACGCTGGTCAACGAGGAGGGGAGGTGGCGGTTGCGCCCGGCCGAGTATGCGCGGCACAAGGTGGAGGGGATCAACGGCTGGAGCAACGTGTGGCGCGTCGGCAACAAGTTCGGGCCGCAGCCCGTGCAGCTGCGCATCGAGGCGCTGCTGGCCGCGGGCCCTTACGACGCGGCGGGCAATGTGACGCTGGCCGACTTCGCCAGCCCCGGCGAGTTCGCCGACCGCGGTGCCCAGTCCGGCGTCACCGCCGACCTGCAGTCCTCGACTGAGCAGGTCAAGGAAAGCGCCGCGAGCGGCTGCTTCACCGCGACCAGCGACCGCGGTAATCGCAGGTCGTCGTGGGTCAAGATGGTTCGGGAGTTCGCGACGCCGCTCGACCTCAGCCAGAACCGGGCACTGGGCGTGTGGGTGTACGGCGACGGTAATGGCGAGGTGCTCAACCTGCAATTGAGGAGCCCCGAGTACGTGGCGTATGGCATCCACGATCACTACATCACCGTGGAGTTCACCGGCTGGCGCTACTTCGAGTTGATCGAGCCGGAGGGGGAACGCTACCAGGACTACTCCTGGCCGTACGGCGGCGCCTTCGCGATGTACAGCAACAACGTGGACTACGCCAAGCTGGCGTCGCTGGGCCTGTGGTGCAACAACCTGCCGCCCGGCAAGCGCGTCGCGTGCTACCTGGGCCCGGTGAAGGGCCTGCCCCTGGTGGAGACGACGCTGCACCACCCGGCGGTGAGCATCGGCGGCAAGACGATTACCTTCCCCGTTGACATCAAGACCGGGAGCTACCTGGAGTTCCGCTCGATGTCGGACTGCAAGCTCTACGACCCCGCCGGAGGGCTCATCTGCGAGGTGCAGCCCCAGGGCGAGGCGCCCGAACTCGCGGCAGGGGAGAACCAGGTGGAGTTCGCGTGCGATGCGCCGCGGGGCGTGAGTGCCCGGGCCTACGTGACCGTGATCAGCCTGGGCGAGCCGCTGCGCGAGTGAGCGGAAGCGGGGACGGGGCTCCGCCCTCCGCTGTCGCACCACGCGCTCAGTCACGGCGCCGGTTACGCGCGGGGAATCCGCGTCTTATCCATTGTTGCCGTCTATCTTGGCAGGCTTGCGGGTTGAGACGCGGGAACCTCCAGACGACCCTGAACCAGCCGGGGTGCATGGTCGGGTTGGACGTGCGCGCCGTTGACAAGCGCGGTGTTCTTTCCGGCCCAGGCTTTCATCCAGGTATTGGCGCTCCGTGTGCTTGTCAACCGCCCGTGAGACCGCTCTCACGGGCTTCTGAGCTTGCCATCGAGCGCCGGTTGTTCCCCGATACTCGAACCACAGCCTACCGGCTGGCCGCCCAGTGGGAGGCCGGTGTCACGGGTTGCTGATAGGGACACCCAGCGCCGCTACCACGAGGCGCTGAAAAACGTCACTCCGGATGATGTCCATTTTGGCCGCAGGGAAGCGATCCTGGCGCGGCGAATGCTGCTTCGGATTCGCACCCTGGTGGCCCAGGCGTGAGCACTATCGCAAGCTCGCGCGGACGCAACAGGATGCGGGAGAAGGGACACCGGACCTGCACCTTGATTCACCCCCGGGAAAGTCCCACTGACGCGGAAGACGCACATCTCTATTTCAGGAAGGCGGATGCTTATATGGATCTACAGGGGAAAACAGCCATCATTACCGGATCGAGTGCTGGGGTCGGACGCGCGATAGCTGTAGAGTATGCCAGGCAAGGAGCCAATGTAGTCTGCTGCGCTCGGCGGGAGGACCGACTTCGAGAGACCGTGGGGCTAGTCGAAAGAGAAGGTGGGCATGCGCTCGCGGTCAGGGCGGACGTGACCAAGAAGGATGAAGTGGAGAACGTTGCCAGGGCGGCGCTGGAGCGCTTCGGCCAGATCGATGTGCTGTACAATAACGCAGCCACATTCATGGCCATAGGGGCGCTCTGGGAAGTGGACGAAGATGTCTGGTGGCAGGACATGACAAACAACGTCCTGGGCCCCATGCTCTGCTGCCGGGCTGTCCTGCCGCACATGATGGGGCGCAACACAGGGTTGATAATAAACATGGACGGCGGAGGCTCGTCGGCGCCTTTCCCAGGCGCCACTGGATATGGCTGCTCGAAGGCAGCGCTGATGCGGCTTACCGACACCCTGGCTCGGGAGCTGGAGCATGATGGCTACAACATCTACGTAGTGGGAATGGGGCCAGGCTCCGTGTACACGGAAATCTGGGAGCCTCAGCTAAACACCCCCGGCGGCAAGAAGTGGATCGGCGAACTCCGGCGCATAGTGGATGAGAAGCTATACGGGCAGCCTGAGGACTGTGCTCGGGCTTCGGTCGAGCTGATTCGAGTGATTTGTCCTGAGATAAACGGGTGTGTGTTCGGAGTGGAGACTGATTTCCAGGAGATTGCCAAGCGAGCGAAGGAGATACGCGAACGAGATCTCTATCAGATCAGGACGAAGCCAGACCCCATCCATTCGAGTTGAATGGCAGGGTTCTGTCAGAACTCGGAGCAAGCGTACCTGTCCCTATCTCGATTGCACCTTTCACAGTCCGCGCAAGGCCGCGCCGCACGGTGGGCCGCCGCTCGCTGCGCCTCTTCAGGTAGTCGTTCCGCCACCGCGAGGAACAAAGCCTCGCACACGGGATAGGACTACGACCGTCGCCAGCCAGACAGCTGACGCTACGAAGACCATCGTGATCATCTTCGCATCCGCCGGCGGCGCGGACATCAGAAACGTCGTCATCGCAGCATCCGCAGCCGATGGTGCCGGTGATACAGACGCCCGTGAAACGAACAGACCGCCTACGCCTCCACTAAGGACGCCAACTGCGATCAGCGTCGCGCCGAGGAGCCAGCCGGCCGCCCCGACGATGAGCGGCCCGACGCGCCGACGCCGCTCCCAGCGCCGCGCCCGACGGTCGGAGATTGCCCCGGCGGCTTCCCTCATCGACCGCGCCAATCCGTCGTCGTCAACCGCAACAGGCGGGGCGACTAGGCCCGATATGGTGATTAGCGCGGCGCACTGCCGGCATGCCTCAGCGTGACGTCGGAGTCTCTCGTCCAAACCCGATTCCGATGCCACCGCCGCTTGCAGGCGAGAGCATTCATCTCGGGGCATAGCCCACCTCCTCCAGCAAATCCGGACACCGCGGGTAGACCACTACTCCCGGATGGTTACCACGACTTGCCCGCTCGAAGGTCCCAACGCTAGCCGGGTCACAACTGCGCTGGAATCGGTCTTTGCCCGCCACGGCGCGCCGAAGTACATTATTACCGACCAGGAGGCGGTGTTCACCTGTGGCGCTTTCGCGGAGTTAGCCGACCGCTGGGAGGTGACGCAACGCTTTGGGGCTGTCGGCCAGCACGGCTCCATCGCGGTTACCGAGCGTGCGAACCTCACCCTGAAGCAGGAATGGCTGAGACGGGTGCCCGTCATCCGCGGCTTGGATCATCTGAAGATTCTACTCGGTGACTTCGGAGTCCACTATCCCTAGGCCCTTCGGGCCGGGATGGCGGCCAAAGGCCTAGCCACAACCGGTATCGCGGGCACATGACGCTGGACGGCGCGACGCCGGAGATCGTCCACTGTGGCGACCACTGGCACAGGCCTGCACTTTCCGCCAAGCATGTGTCGGGTAGCATCGAGTGCCGGTTTTCCCGGGTACTCGAACCACGGCATATAGGTTGGCAGCATGATCCCAGGCCGGCTTCACGGCTCCTTGACAAGGATAACTGGGAGCGGCAGGTCACAGGCGGTCGCGCACGGACTTGAGGTAAGGCGCCGCCTGCTCGACCAATCGGTGCACGTCATCAATCGTGGGAAGCCTATGGCCGACGTGGAACGGCGTACAGACTTCGAAGGCGAAGTATCCTTCGTAGCCGAACTCCTTGCACGCCTTCATGAAGGGCTCGATCTCGACCACCCCCTGCCCCAGCGGGCACTGTATCAGGCGCTCTATCTTGCGCACCGCCAGCCCCGGCACCGCCATGTACTCGACCAGGGGTGACGCCCATCGGAAATCCACGATATGAGCGTGCACGATGCGCTTGCCGATGCGCTTGGCCCACTCGTAGGCGGGTTCCCCGCGGATAGCCAAGAGCGGCGGATCAACGCAGACCATCACCTCGTCGGATCCCACGTGGGAGAGCATGTCGAGCAAGGCGTCGGCGTTCTGTGCCGCCCCGGTGTGCACTTCCAGCGCGATCCGCACCCCGAAGCGCTCGGCGACCGGCAGCAGTTCCTTGATATGCTGGACACACCACTGCCACTGGTCGGTGATGGGAGCCCCTTCGTGAATCTTCTCTCCCCCCGCGTAGACGCGCACGTAAGGGCTCCCCAGGTCGCGGGCGAGGCGCATCGTCTCGCGCGCGAAGACCATCTCCTTCTCCCGGTCAACGGCGCTGGGCTTGGAGAGGTCAATGTAGCCCGCGACAAACGGCAGAGCGACGCCACGCTTGGCGGCGTGGTCTCGGATGCGCTTCGCACGCTCCGCATCCACGTCGAACGGCGAAGCGACGGGCCGCTTGGCCATGACCTCCACGCCCTCGTACCCGTAGTGGGCGGCCTTGTCTATGATCTGCTCGATGGTCAGCGGCCCGCCGTCATAGAAGAAGCCCGCGTAGGTGATGCTGTGTAATCCGACCTTCAACTTGCGCTGCCTCCTTGGCACGAATCATGGGCTGGGGTGCGACGGGTGCGTCGCTGTTGCGCGCGACCGACGAGCGCGCTTGCCAACGCGTCGCTCCGCGCCGGGAGCGGGTTGCGCCACCGTCACAGCCTAAACTCTTCGAACGGCGTCTCGCACGGTCTGCCATACGCGAAGTAGAGTGCGCGCGTGCGCGGGACCACCACGTATGCGACGGTAGTCCACATTTCCTGCTGGCCGTGCTGGCATATAGCGCCGGGGTCGGTGTGATCGGCGAGGAGACGTTGAAGCCGCTCGACCGTTTGCTCGCCGCCGGCCGTCAGCCGGCGCAGGTTCTCGAAGCGCCTCTCGCTGTTGAGCTTGGACGCAAGTTCCGGCGTATCGGTGCCAACGAGCCCCGGGGTGCAGAAGTGATTCGTTGCGAACAAGACGCCCCGTTCGTCCGGCTGCCGCACCTCGCAGCCGTCGGGCGCCTTCTCCACCACCGCCAGGCTTCCCGAGGCATCCGCCAGCGTGATGTTGAGGCTGGCGTGCATCATCGCCGTCTCGCGGAGAAGCCGCGTCGCTTCCTCCACGTCGGCCGCCATATCGCCGGCAAGCCGCAGCATCACATTGGATGGAATCCCTTCCTCGTTGCGCAGCCGCGTGGCGACGCTGGCCCCGCCGAATGCCAGGCCCGACCCGTTGACGAAGCAGTTCGCCCACACCGTTCCCGGCCAGGTCACCCACAGCAGAGGCTGTCCGTCGCCGTGGTCACGTCGAAAGACCACGTGGTAGTGTTGCAGATTTCGACCGATGTCATTGGTCTTGCCGATGGCGGGCCCGTCCGGGGTGGACTGAAAGGCGATATTGGTGCAGTAAGCGTTGACCGCACCGATGTCGGCGATGCAGTTGTAGGCGAGGATATCCCGGTAGGGGATCTGCGCGCCCTCGGCGATGCCGCGCATCTCCTCCAGCATCTGGGGGCACAGCCGCTGCATGTTGTCCTCCAGCAGATCCAGGTATCGGCCCACGCGCTCCCGATCCCACTTCTCGGGATGCATGACATCGGCCAGTATGCGCCGGATCGGCTCGCCCATCGCGGCGCCATGCTGCCGCCCCTGTTGCTGGCACGTTCCCGAGAGCACAAGCGGTTCCATCAAGCGACCTCCAGTCTCGCCGTGCCGCCCGATCCCAAGTCCAGAATGACCCTGCTCGTCTCGACCCCGGCGCACGCTCCGGCCTCCGTGGGGCAGGCGGCGCCGTCGAGTCTTGCCGCGGCCGCGCCTCGCGGCCACTCGATGGTCAGGCCGGCGACGGCTTCGGCTGCGCTCACCTTCCACGCGTCTGCGCGCTTCTCGATTCGGACGCCGCGGCGAAGGTCATTGAACGCGGCCCACTCGTCGGCGCTCAGGGCCGGTATGCGCTTGTCTTGCAGCAGGCGCAGGGTCGCCTCGTACCAGGGCAAGGTGACGGCGTTCGGCTGCATGAGGTAAACCGGGTGGAAGCAAGGCAGGTAGAGTCCATGCCACTTGCCGGACAGTTCGGCCAGCAGATGCTGGGTGAGGTCAATCGCCTGGTCCACGGAGAGCGGAGGAAACGCGGTCTTGTCTTGCAGCATACAGTCATCCATGGTCACCGCGGAGTGCTGGTAGATGCTGAGCAGCCTTCCGTCGCGGCGACACATTTTCATCGTGCGCGCGGAGCCGTTGACAAACCCCCACTGGGCCTGGCGAGCCGGAAAAACGTTCAGGTCCAGGCGAACGCCGATATGGTCGAGCGCCTCCTGGGTCTCGGTCCACCCGGCGATGATACCCGAATGGTGGCGCGTGCTGGTGGGAAGGTACCCGTAGCGCTGCTGGAAGCCGCGATACTCGGCGGCCAGATGGCAGCGCATTTGTTCGGTGGTGGGCCTCGGGCCGCACCATGAGTGTAGGCCGACGCTGTGCCCTCGCTGCACCAAGTCTGCGACTTCGCCTGGAGGAAGAGACGCGAAGTCTTGGGTCATCAGGTAGAGACTGTATGGCGCATGGCGCTGCTGGGCGAGATCGAAGGCCAGATGGAGCCCTTCCGCGGCGCATCCATCGCTATCGCCACTCATCAGCGCTGCGGCCGGCTGGCCGGACGGGAATCGCCAAACCCGCGGCACCGGCGCCGTCTTCTCCGTCAGCCACCAGATGAGCGCGACGAAGAGATCAAGCTGATGGTCTGCCTGCGGGCTGGCCTTTAGCCGCGGATCGAGAAAGTTCACGAACAAGTCGGCGGCTTTGAACATCTCGTCCCCATCCGGATCGGGGTTGGTGCCGTCGCTGGCCTGATCCGCGCGCCCCTGGCGGAACAGCAGGGTGGACTGGGCGAGGTCAAAGGTGAAAGCAGCCCGGCGCGCTCCGTCGTCCAGCCGCACAATGGCGGGGTGCGCGCTGGGCGGATCGTCAAGATCGAACTGAAGCCATGCCAGCACCTCAGCGCCGGCGGCTTGCACCAAGTCCGCCGCACCGTGGTACTGAAGCACCGTTTCGTCGCGGCAGCGAAGGTACCGGTCGGACCAAGCCAGGGGGCGTCCAGGCTTGCTGCGCAGTCCGAACAGGGGCAGTAGCTCCGGTGGCGGCCGAAGCGCCAGCAGATTCTTTCCCGCCGCCGCCCATTCGCCGACCAGGGGCGGCGTGTCCGTCAGGCTGGGCGCGATGAGCAGATCACCGTCAAAGCGATCCTCGACCCAGCTATAGGTGAACCCCTCGGCGTCGAGGATCTCGCCCACGTAGCGGGAGAAGGGATTCCGGCATAGCCCGCTGACCAAGCCGATCGCGGCGTTATCGCCTGTCGCCATGTGGCACCTTGTCACGCGTGGTCCGCGCGCAGCATCAGTCCCCGGCCCGGATGGTGCCGGCGGGGTCTCTCTTCACTCCCCCGACGCGCGGGTGGCGATGCGGTGAATGCCCCCGATGGTGGTTTTCTCCAGGGGGATCTGGCGCCGCTCGCCTTCCTGTTCCAGCGCGTTCATCACGCGAACCAGCCGCTTCGTCATCTCGTCCTGGGGATCGGAGTACTCTCGTGTGTTGTGCGTGAAGGCAACGCAGGCGAGCAAGGCCTCGGCCTCCGGCCGGTTTCCGTCAGAGGTCGAGGAAATCTGCCAATCGAGGTGGGCGGCGATGATCTGCGGATTATGTTCCCACTGCCCGCCTTCAACCCGCAGTTCCCACGGAACCCCCGGCGCGGTTTCGTGCCGGGCGGTGGGATGGGTAGTGATCGGCACCTCGAGCAGCGGCAGGTCCCCTTCCAGTAGCCGATTGCCAGCGTGCGTCCAGTGAGGATAGGGCAGCGCCCCGGCCCACACCGCTCGAACGCCCACCAGGGTGCGCTCCGGGCTGGAGGTGCTGGCATGGGTGAACCCGAGCTCGCTGAGAAGCGGGAAGGTCTGATCGTTGGCGGAGAAGTTGCCGGCGCGAAAGGCTTGCGGCTCCCGCCCCAACGCCTCCGCCCACGCGGCGCTTGCCTGGGACAAAGCGCGATGCTGCTCTTCCGGCGCCAGACCCCCGAGGTGGTCTCGCCACCCCTGATCGAGGGTGTGCAGGTGAAGGCCCAGCTCGAACCCGCGGGCCTCCAGCGCGAGGAAGAGCCTGGCGTGCCGCGCCGCGGTCTGGGGAATGGCGAAGAACGTCGCGCGAAAGCCGCGCCGCTCCAGCACGTCTGCAAAGCCAACGATGGCGCGCTCGCTCACCCCCCAGTCGCGCGGCCCACCCGCCGCCGAGTCCTCGTTCAACTGCTCGCAGTCCATGGTGAAGCCAACGCAGATTCGGCTCATCGCCCCACCCGGTCCGGCACGAGGTTGCGACCGACCTTGGCGACGGCCTCGATGCACTGGTCGAGCAACGGCCGGTCGCATGGCAAGGGAAACGCCGGCAGGCCGATCGTCCGTCTCGAGATCGCCTCGGCTTCCGGGCAATCCCCCCTGCGATACTCGACGCGCCGGTGGCTGTGGGCGCAATCGAAGGGACAGCCCTGCGCCCACATGTTCCGCTCCTCGTACAGCGGGTTCCAGTAGACCGGCGCGTATCCGGCCCTCCCTCGCGTGGCCGGCAGCCCCTCGGCGCTGAGCGCATCCGCGAACTCCTCCCGGGTGACACCGCCCATCCGGTCTGCGTGATACTGGCAGATGTAGCTGAGCCAGGTCCTGCGCGTCTCCGGCGCTTCGGCAGGCGGCTCGAATCCCTCGCAGACGCCCGTGAGGCCCTCGCTCAGATACTCGAGGTTGCGTCGGCGCGCTGCGTTCGCTTCGTCGAGCTTCCTCAGCTGAACGCGCGCCAGCGCGGCTGCCCAGGGGTGTATACGATACTTGTATCCGAAGCATGTGGGAGCATTCTCGCCCCCCGGACAGTACTTGCGGTAGCGCTCGGAGCGCAGCCTGGGAATCCGCTCGTAGTGGCCAAGCACGACCGCCCGCTCGAAGTACTCCTCGTTGTCCGTGATCAGTACGCCCCCTTCAACCGCCATCATTAACTTGCTGGCTTGCAAGCTGAAGCACCCGATATCGCCGATGGTTCCGACCCTCTTGCCTCTGTAAAGCGCGCCGTGCGCATGGGAGCAGTCCTCGATCACGGGCAGCCCGTGCTTGCGCGCGACGGCCATGATCTCATCCATCGGCGCCACGGCGCCGTAGGGGTGCAGGACATTGATCGCCTTGGTGTAAGGGGAGATCTTGCGCTCGATATCCTCCGGCAGAATGCAGCCGTTCACGGGATCCACGTCACAGAACACCGGTATGGCATGTAGAGCTAGGACTTGTGACACTGACAGATGCCAGGTATACGCTGGACAGAGGACCTCGTCACCGGGCTCCACCCCGACCGCGAAATAGGCCGAATGGAGAGTCGAGGTGCCGTTGTTCTGCGCCAGCGCAAAGTTCGCGTCGTGGTAGTGGGCAAAGTCGCGCTCAAACTCAGCGATGGGCGCGTACACATCGTCGCGGTTCATCGCTTCGTCCACTGCGGCGCGTTCTTCGTCGCCGATGTTCGGCCACCGGTTGGCGGCAGCCAATTCGGCGGCCATCGTCACCGTCTGGGGTCCGCCGTGAATAGCGAGCTTCGTCCTTCTTAGGCTTGGCATGCTTGTCTCCCGTTCCGCCCGAGCATCGTCTGGCGGATTGAGCCTGGCGCGAATCAGCCTCGCTCTCTGGCCATCGCCAACACCCGGCGGGGCTGCTGCTGTGCTGCTCCACGCCTTTTCGACTATGGCTTCGGGGGGGCAATCGTCAGAGTTCGCGCCGGCGTCTTGATTTCTCCACAGTTGCGCCGTGTCCTGCTTGCCCTTCTTTCATGCACGCTGAGACGCGCTGCGGCAGCCAGACCGTTTCCTACCCGGCACGCCCGCCCCGCGTCCGCGATCACCCAGACAGTCGCGCCTAGCCCGCATTATTCACACCCGGTGACCAGGCGGTGGTTTTCGGTCTGTTTTCGCTTGCCTTGGGTTGAATTGGCGGGTCGCGATGGGGAATGGCCT